>R21__coassemble_2378_pt1 | contig 10826 bp, 11 predicted proteins | sample R21__metabat2_low_PE_028 | metagenome-assembled genome bin R21
TATCCTGCGCCAGCGTCCGCGCCAGAAAGACTCTCTGTCTCTGCCCGCCGGACAGCTCCGTCACCTTCTTATCCCTGATCTCAGTCAGTCCCGTCCTCTCCAGGACCTCGTCCACCACCTGCTTATCCTTCCTGGTCGCCAGGCTGAACAGCCCGCTGTTATGCAGAAACCTTCCCTGCATAACGGTCTCACTGACCGTATAGGAAAAATAAGTCTCCGGAATCTGTGTCATCAGCGAGATTTTCTCGGCAACCTCCCTCCGCTTCATCTTCTTCAGCGGCTTCCCGTCGATCAGAATCTCTCCCTGCGACGGAATAATTCCCAGAAGAACGCGCAAAAGTGTGGTCTTACCCGAACCGTTCGCCCCCATCAGACAGAGCTTTCGCCCCTCACGGACAGTAAACGAAATATCCTTCAGAACCGCTTCCTGCGCTCCCGCATAAGTTGCGGAAACGTGCGAAACTTCAATATTCATCGCTTTCCACCTCCGAAGTATACCCAGATGAAGAAAGGCGCTCCGATCAGAGCCGTAACTGCTCCTACCGGAATCTCCCTCGGTGAAAGCACCGTTCTCGCCGTCAGGTCGGCCAGCGACATGAACGCTCCGCCCACCAGCATGCACATGAGCAGCACGTATCTCGACGACGCCCCGAAGATCTTCCGCACCACATGCGGCACGATCAGGTCCACGAACCCGATGGTTCCCGTAAAGCACACGGACACTCCGGTCAGGAAAGCAGCCGCGGTCATGGTCATGCGCTTCACCTTCCGCACGTCCACTCCCACCGCCATGGACTGTTCATCGCCAAATGTCATAATATCCAGTTCCCTATGATAATGCATCAGGAGCAGCATCCCCGCTATAGCGCAAGGAAGCAGCACAGCGCAGTGATACCACCTTCTTCCCGCGAAGGATCCCATCTGCCACATGATCATCTTCTGCGCATGCTCAGAGTTCAGCGCACTGACCAGCGTCAGCATAGCATTCATGAACAGCGACACCACCATACCGAACAGAATGACCGTATGGCTGGACACATTCCTGTCGAACCTCGAAGAAACGCCCAGCACCAGCAGCACTGTTCCCAGTCCGAAGACGAAACCGAACAGCGGCAAGGTCAGCGCCCCGACGCATGGCAGCGACAAAGCCCCCACGATAACGATCGCCGCTCCCAGCGATGCACCTGAGGAAACCCCCAGCGTATAAGACGACGCCAGCGGATTCTGCAGCACCGACTGCATAACACTTCCGCTCACCGACAGCATGCCTCCCACAAGAAAGGCCGTCACTGCTCGCGGCAGGCGGATAGTCCAGAGGATAGAAACAAGAGAGGCGTCGATACCCTCAGGTATCGGCGCTCCTGTCATCTTGCTCCTCATGATCAGAAAGATCTGCGACAGAGAAATTCTCACGCTGCCCAGGCACACTCCCAGCAGAAGCGCCCCCATGCACAGGAAGAAAGTCACTATCATCTTTAAATGAAGAGATTTTTTATTCATATTTATTATTCTGTAACTGCTTCAGTAACTTCTTCAGCCGCATCTGCCTGGAAAGGATCGTCCAGCTCTGCATAAGCTTCCGGATACAGTGCCTTTCCGATCTCGACAAATGCACTTTCCAGATGCTGGTTCGGACGATTCAGCTGATCTGCATCGAGCAGATAGATCTCATCGTTTACAACAGCCTGAACATTCTCCCATCCGGAGAGGTTCTTCAGAGTATCAACAACATTCTCAGTATATACATCTGTTGTCAGGATAACTGCCGGATCCATAGCGATAGCAGCTTCTTCTGTCAGAGATACCCATGCGTCAGTCTGATCACCGGCAACGTTAACAGCGCCGAGAGCCTCGATCATCTCATTGATATAAGTCGGCTGACCTGCTGTGTAGATGGACGGATAATCCGGAGTAGGTGTTGAGATCTCATAGAGAACAGTCTTCTTCTCTTCTTCCGGAATAGTAGCACCGATAGCCTTTACCTCTTCCACGAAATCATGGAAATCAGCAACGATAGCCTCAGCATTCTCGTCCTCGCCTACTACACTGCCGATGAAGCTCAGTGTGCTCTCAACTTCTGCCAGAGAAGATGCGCTCGGGATATCAGCAACGCATACGCCTGCTTCCTTAACAGCTGCGAATACATCTGTTCCGCCTGAAGAACTCATACCTGTTGTGAAGATGATGTCCGGAGCAAGTGCAACAAGCTGCTCGTTATCCGGCTCCATCATATCGAATACCGGGATATCTGCTGCCAGCTGATCTGCGTAGCTCATCTGTGAATAGCTGTCACAAGCGATGATCTTGTCGCCAAGACCCAGGTCCAGCAGGAACTGTGTGGTTGACGGTGCCATAGAGATGATCTTCTCGACTGTCTCCGGCAGTACGATCTGGTTTCCGCTCGGATCAGTAACTGTGCCATAAGATGCCACTGCCTCAGTTACGGTCTCAGTAGTTGCCTCTGCAAATGCAGGTGCCCCCATCACAGCAACGGCCATTGCAACCGCAGCAATTACGAATGTGTTCTTTTTCATGATTGATTTTCCTCCCTTTATTTTTGATCACGAAAATATGACATCCCCGCCCCATGCGAAGATATCCGGGGTCTCACTGTCGCAGGTATCTGACTTGCCGGCAGAAACTCTTCCGGGATACAGTAGCGGCACTGTCTGAGATTCTCACTCAGTTCCCATGCGTCAGCGGAACTATACCTATTGTAGCAGAACGAAAATGTCGATACAAGAAAACTTCTCCAGAGGAGGCCAACATCTATCCACTTACATCTTTTTCGCTGCCAGGAAAAGGATCAGATAGTAAGCAAGTTGAAGGGCACCTGATCTGGTTAGCTCTTCCCTGCTCCAAGTCGTCACTTTATCGAAAAGCTTCTCCGCATACGCTTCCTTCAGGAACTTCCCACCCTTCCAGTAAAGCATCTCCGTCAGCATTCTTCTTCCTTCCCTCATAACTTCGGAAGGCATGATCAGGTTCCATCGGCACTGATCCATCATGTGGACATAAAGCGCTGTCACCATCACTGCATTCGTATTCTGATTGTAGGATCTGAGTACAGCAAGCAGGTCAGCCGCAGAAGTGAATTCCACTCCCACTTCCTTCAATTCTTCTTTCTTCGACTCATAGAGATCCCACAGTGATCCTTCTGTGATTCCATATCTTCTGACTCTCTCAGTGATATGAAACTGTCTTGCTCCGCAAGCCGCCGTCTGCTGCAGAAGTGCCTTCTTCACTGCTTCCTTCACAGTTCTTCCAACAAGCTCACCCAACTTGGAATGGCCTGAAGCGTCTGTCAGTATATAATCACCGTTCAGTTCCGACACGATGACACATCCATCAGTCCCGGAACCGGTAGCAAGTTCAGATGAATAATTGCTTCCTATCAGAAGTTCTCTGATTGCGGCAGCCTTAGCTTCTCCGCACATCTCAAGGACGCGAAGCATGGCTGCATCGGTAAGGGGCTGGTTGATGAATAGGAAAAGATTGACTGTACCGGGTTTCGGACCGACTTCACCGTTAGCGTCTTCACTGTCTTCCCCAACAAGTTTCTTCTCTTCTTCGCTCTCCGTAATCGAAAAATATTCCCCATCCTTCTCATAATAGAAAGTCGGATCTCCCGGCGCCACGCCATTATAATCAATTCCTCCGGACACAACAGCCTGAACTGTCAGATCCTGAAAGGAATTCTCTGCTTCAGCAGAAAGCTCCACCCATGCCGCCGTGCTGAGCGCAGTTGTATGCTCAGGATCCTGCCCGCACTCTTTCACCTGTCTTCTCAGTTCCTTTTCATAGGTGTCTTCTATCATCTGTGCCTCATATGCACTGCCCTGACAATTGATATTCACCGCAGCCGTCAGGTCCGTACGGATACCTCCGCCCAGAGTGCCGGTACTGGCAGTCTTGCGAGGAGTATTGAACGGAAATATGCAGACATCATTCTGAATGAAATAATTCTGGTACATGGATTCACCTCCTGTTACTTTCAATTTTTATTGTAATTCCGGAAATCAAGGGGAGCAAGTGCCCATCTTCCCACCTTTTCCTTTTCACAAGCTTGTCAGTGGGAACTCTTTCTCTTCTTTAAAAGATTTTTTCCCACCTTTTTCTTATCTCAAGTCTGTCGGGCGGAAGCCCTTCTCTTCTTTTCAAGATTTTTTCCCACCTATTACTTTTCCTAAGCTTGTCAGTGGGATTTTCTCGGCTTCCCCAGAATTTTCTTGCCCACCGCTTACCTTTCCTAAGCTTGTCAGTGGGAATTCCCGGTCTCAGCCAAGAATCATGCCACCCCAGCCAGGTTTCATATCGGCACCGCCACTACGAGCGGTGCATTCGCAGACAAAAACCGTCTGCTCATGTCGCGCTGTCGCGCTAGTCAGACAAGAATCATGACTGCTTAGCATGCAAGCATGCACACAGCCATGATTCTTGTCTGACCACCGCTCGTAGAACACGCAAAAAGAAGCCATGAAGCAGTGGTTACCCACTCCCTCACAGCTTCTTGTAAGATCATATTCAGACCGTCGATCAATCCTGAACGTACGGCATGATAGCGATGTGACGTGCTCTCTTGATAGCTACAGTCAGCGCTCTCTGATGCTTTGCACAGTTTCCTGTGATTCTTCTCGGAAGGATCTTTCCTCTCTCGGAAACATACTTCTTCAGCTTAGCTGTATCCTTGTAGTTGATCTCGCTATCCTTACCGCAGAATACGCAAACTTTTCTTCTTCTGCGCATACCGCTCGGTCTTCTTCTCATACCATTGCTAGCAAATGCCATGATGAACTCCTCCTAATTAGTTAAAAGGCAGCTCCTCGTCAATTCCGTCCGGAATATTCATGAATCCATCGCCCGGGTCAGCGCTCGGCGCCGGAGCGGAAGTTCTTCCCGCTGACGGTGCGAAACCTGCACCAGCCGTCTGGCTTGCTGCCTTACTCTCTGCAAATTCCTGGTCTTCTACAACAATATCTGTTGTATATACTTTCTGGCCATCTTTATTCGTATAGCTGCCTGTCTGGATTCGACCTGTTACGCAGAGCTTGGTTCCCTGATGAAGATACTTCTCAGCGAACTCAGCACTCTTTCCAAATGCAACGCAAGAGATGAAATCTGCGGTCTGCTGATTATCACCACCGTCACGTCTGCTGAATCTGCGATCAACTGCAAGAGTATATCTTGCGATAGCTGAACTGCTTTCTCCTGTAGAATAACGAACAACCGGATCACGGGTCAGACGGCCCATTAAGATGACTTTATTCATGCAATTCTCCTTTTATGCATCCTGTCTAACGCATAAATATCTAAGAACAGTGTCCATAATACGGATACGGCTTTCAACCTGTGCCGGACAATCTGCCTCAGACTCGAAGTGAACGAAGTAGTAGAAGCCCTCATGTGTCTTCTGGATCTCGTAAGCAAGTTTCTTCTTGCCCCAATCTTCCACGTCTGTTACTGTGCCACCGAAACGGGTAACATAACCTTTTACCTTTTCGAGGACAGCTGCGCGCTCTTCGTCTTCGAGCTTAGCGCTGACTACAACTGCTAATTCATACTTATTCATGCTGCTAAGCACCTCCTTGTGGTCTTGTGGCCCTCTCATCTCGAGAGAGCAAGGATTAATATATCACAGGGTTTTACTTTATCATAAGCGAATGCCTATTTCAAGCGATTTTTCCATTGATTTTCTCACAATTAAACCCCAGACAATTCAGGCCTTTCCTGTCTATTCTTACTAATCCACCTTCGAAAGCCGGACATTCTCCCGCCTCCGGAGTCTTTTCCCTGGCCTTTTCCTCAGGCTTCTTCTTCCTTGTGGATCAGTTCTCTGCAGTTTTTATCGACTTCCGGCCTGGGCAGCATGAGCATCCTTCCGCAGCCTGTGCATTTCAGCCTCAGGTCCGCGCCTATCCTGAGAACTTCCCAGGTCTCGCTGCCGCATGGGTGCTTTTTCTTCAGTCGGACGATGTCGCCGAGCTGGTAATTTCTACGTTCCATATATTCCTTCCGATCTATTTGCTTCGTGATCCACTGCGCCGTCAGGTTTCCGTGTCCCCGCTTACAGATCTTCGGTTGCTTCCTTCAATACCTTGCCTATGCTGTCGGTGATGACCAGATCAGCCTGCTTGTCTCGCGGCGTCACGGACTTGTTGATGACCACCAGATGCTTTCCTCTGAAGTAGTCGATCAGCCCTGCTGCCGGATATACCACCAGCGAAGTTCCGCCGATGATCAGCACGTCCGCTCTTGAGATCGCAGCAACTGCCGCCGAGATCACCGCATTATCGAGGCCTTCCTCATAGAGGACCACGTCCGGTTTAACCTTGCCGCCGCACTCATCGCATCTCGGAACGCCCTCGCTATTTAACACGTACTCCATGTCAAATGCTTTGCCGCACCTCATACAGTAGTTCCTCAATACGGAACCATGCAGCTCGTAGACGATCTTGCTGCCGGCACGCTGATGCAGACCATCGATATTCTGTGTGACAACTGCCTGCAGCTTGCCCATCTGCTCCAGCTTGGCCAGTGCCTTGTGAGCATCGTTCGGCTGTGCATCCGGAGCCAGCATCTTATCTTTATAGAAGCGATAGAACTCCTCCGGATCTCTCATAAAGAAGCTGTGGCTGATGATGGTCTCGGGCGGGAACTTGTATTTCATGTGGTAGAGGCCGTCCACCGATCTGAAATCAGGGATGCCGCTCTCCGTGGAAACTCCTGCTCCGCCGAAAAATACGATGTTATTACTTTCCTTCAATATGTCATGCAGTGCCTGAATCTTTTCGTCCATACGTGTTCCCTCCCTTTCTACGAAGCCCGTGCTCTCTGTCGGACTCACTTATATTTTCATTTTTCCGCTCATCGTGATCGCATGCCGCTGCTTTCCGGCGGCCGCTCTTCAAGCAATTTACTTCTTCTCTCTATACTGTCTGATCTTGGAGACCGCGTCCACGCCTTCCTTCGTCAGCATATGTCCGTTGACTGCCTTCAGGAATGCATCCATCAGGATCTCCTTGTCATCTCTTCTGGAGATGCCCGCCATACGGTCCTCAGTCATCAGGCCGTCCATGATACCGCAGATGCCTCTGATCTCATCGTCAGTCAGGTCATTCTTCATGACGATCTTGAGAAGCTGAAGCTTTCTTGCGATGTCAGCTGTTGAATAAGAGATGTTGACGCTGTTGTGCCAGCCTTCGGTCAGCATCCAGGAGCGCTGCTCTGCATTTGCCGGGTCAAGGAGATTAACAGCATGGATTCTGCCCCATCCGTGAACCTTCCTGGCAACCTCGTAGATCTCAGCCTGCGGCTTCTCCCACAGAACCATGATACGCAGCGCATAATATGTGAACTCATCTGACATAGCCAGCACGCGGATCATCTTCGCGATCTCACCCTTTGGATCGATGTCGTACAGGGAAAGCAGCACCAGACAGAACTTCACGAGCTCTCTGTCGTCGGTCGTCGTCATGGTCATGACAGCGTATCTGATGACCTCCGGATTGGAGAAAAGCTCGGTTCTGCGCTGGATCCACTGAGTCATGGGATCGATCAGGTCCGGCATGCCCGGGAAATTCATCAGAGCGAACTTGTCGCTGAGCAGCTTATTCGCCTTGAATGAGTCGCCGGCAACGATGCTGTACATAGCCTCGGAATACTCTTCCTCGAAATGTACCTCCTTAGGCTGCATGTGATAGAGACAGATGCCGTCCTTGGCACCGTCCAGGAAGCGCATATCGTCTGCCACATCATTTGTCGGGAGGTGGAAGGTTTCGGGCAGGCCCTTGACCGGATCTGCTGCCGCCAGAATTGTTTCAAATATTGCCTGTTTCATAGGTATCTCCAACTTTCTTTTCATTTTCGCATGTAACCATTATACAATACGCGATCTATTTATTCCACTTGCGAGCGGTGCATTCCGCAGACCTTCCGCCTGCGATTATTGTGCAAATAGAAAGCGCTGCAGCCGAACCTCTTTCGAAAGTCCATGCCGCAGCACCTGTGTGTTTTTATTCAGTTTCCGGCTCCGCCGCTCACCCTTCAGTTTACTCCGTCAGGCTTCCGCTTCCGTCAACGGACGCATATACCTGTTCCAGACGTCCCTGAACGATCAGTCTGGTGCTGGTGTCACCTGTGCAGGTGGAAAGTGTGACGATGCGGTCGTTCGTTGTGACCTCAACGCCGTGGTTGTCCACCTCGGATTTAGACTGGCACTCTTCGATGAACTCCTGGAACTTATCCGTTGTAAAACGGGTAATGTAAGGATCTCCCATGCTGCTCACAGTCTCCACGGAAAAGATGCGGTACTGGTAGAGGAACTGGGGTGTAAAGATCCAGAAGTAGGGATTGGAGTCGTAGAGCTCCTGATCCTTGAACTTCTTCAGGCTTCCGAACATGGAACCGTTCTTCATGTTGTGACCGTACACGATGGAATTCTGGTCTGTCAGATACCTGGTATTGTCACAATTTAAAAAGATACATCCGGCAAAGTTATCTGCCTTCTCGAATGTTCTGTGCAGATAGAAGTCATTGTCTGCAGCCTGTGCCACCGGATAGGAAAGGTCCAGCGCACCTATGCGGATCCATCCGATGATCTCCTCATTGATGGCCTTAAGATCCGTGAAGTTGATGGGGTTCACCAGCTTCGGAAGCTGCTGCTGCGTCTGGTTCTCCACGACCTCAGCTTTCGCTGCGTTATCGCGCTTGGTCTGAACCGTCTCCGGGTTCTCCAGCTCGGTAACTGTCTTCAGGATCTCTCCCGGTGCTTCAGTTGAGCCTTCACTCTGGTCACCGTTTCCCGATGTATTCGGATCGATCACATACTGATCATTCAGTGCTGAGTACTCGTCCGTTCCTGCCTTGTAGTCGCGATAGTAGCCGTAAAGCTTCCATCCGGCAAAGCAGAATACACCGATCGCAATGAGAAGGACAAGGGTGCTGATGATATTTCCGATCACGCTCCCGCCCTTTTTCCTGCGAGGTTCTTCTCTGTATCTTCGACCGTCATCATTTCTGTGCAGTCTCTCTTCATATCTTCCACCGTCGTCATGTCTGCGAGGTGGTTCATTATACCTGCCGCCTCGGTTTCCCTGCGGCGGCTGAGTGTTTCGCTTGTTATCTCCGTCTGTGTAGCGAGACATATCTTCCCCCTTATCTCCGGGGACAGTGCGGAATTATTCGCAGGTTCCGACTGTTCTCGGATACGGCAGTACGTCACGGATGTTGCCCATACCGGTGATGTACATGATCAGACGCTCGAAGCCAAGTCCGAATCCTGCATGACGGCTTGTACCGTACTTTCTCAGATCCAGATACTTTTCATAGACAGATACGTCCATGCCAAGCTCTTCGATACGGCTCTTAAGCAGTTCATAATTCTCTTCACGCTGAGATCCGCCGATGATCTCTCCGATTCCCGGTACAAGGCAGTCCATAGCGGCAACTGTCTTTCCGTCCTCGTTCAGCTTCATGTAGAAAGCTTTGATCTCCTTCGGATAGTCAGTAACGAATACCGGTTTCTTGAAGATCTGCTCTGTCAGATAGCGCTCATGCTCTGTCTGAAGGTCGCAGCCCCAGTATACCTGGTAATCGAAGTCATCGTTGTGCTCCTTGAGCATCTCGATAGCGTCAGTGTAAGTAACATGACCGAAGTCTGAGTTCAGAACGTGGTTCAGACGATCCATCAGGCCCTTATCGATGAAGCTGTTGAAGAAGTTCATCTCTTCCGGAGCGTTCTCGATAACGTAACGGATAACATACTTCAGCATGGACTCTGCCAGGATCATATCATCCTTCAGATCAGCAAATGAGATCTCCGGCTCGATCATCCAGAACTCAGCAGCATGTCTTGTTGTGTTGGAGTTCTCTGCACGGAAGGTCGGTCCGAATGTGTAGATGCTTCTGAATGCCTGTGCGAAGTTCTCGCCTTCAAGCTGTCCGCTTACGGTCAGGTTGGTCATCTTTCCGAAGAAGTCTTCGGAGAAATCTACCTTGCCGTCCTCTGTCTTCGGTACATCATTGAGATCCAGTGTGGTAACCTGGAACATCTCGCCTGCACCCTCAGCATCGCTTCCGGTGATCAGCGGAGTATGAACATATACGAAGCCTCTCTCCTGGAAGAACTGATGGATAGCGTAAGCTGCCAGAGAACGAACTCTGAATACAGCCTGGAAAGTGTTGGTTCTCGGACGCAGATGCGGCATGGTTCTCAGGAACTCCAGAGTATGACGCTTCTTCTGCATCGGGTAATCCGGATCACTCTCACCCTCGATCTCGATAGTCTTTGCCTGAATCTCGAAAGGCTGCTTAGCATCCGGAGTAGCCACAAGTGTACCGTTAACGATAACAGCAGCACCTACGTTGAGCTTTGCTACCTCATCGAAATTTGCAATATTGTCTGCAGAGAAAACGATCTGCAGGGTCTCGAAAAATGAGCCGTCATGAAGAACCAGGAAGCCGAAAGACTTGGAAGAGCTTCTCTTGCTGCGAAGCCATCCGCCTACGGTGATGTCCTTTCCGATGTAAGACTCTCTGTCTCTGTACAATTCTCTAACTGTAACTAAATCCATTGCTAAGTCTCCTTACTACTATTTAATATCAGATGACTGTTGTGCAGGCATCTGTGTTAGCCGATTCATACCGAATATTGTAGCATTTCTGCGGGGTAAATAAAAGTGTTTCTTACGAGTGGGCATTCGCAGGCGTTTATCTGCCCATGTTGCGCCGGGAATCGATCATGTATCTCGTCCACCCCTACTAATAACTTATTGTGAAGCTCACATGAATAAATTCACGTGCTTCCTAAGCCGCTTTAGGCGGCTGGA
>R21__coassemble_2392_pt1 | contig 10784 bp, 7 predicted proteins | sample R21__metabat2_low_PE_028 | metagenome-assembled genome bin R21
TCGCAGGTAAGATGGAACGTTATAAATTGCCTCAGGAATACGTAATTATCCCGGAACTTCCAAGAAATCGAATGAAAAAGATCGATCGCAAGGCAATGAGAAAGATGTGGGCAGAGAGAGGAAAGGCTGAAGAACTGATGAATCCAGTGGTTGAAGCAATTCTTTCAAGACACAGTATTCGAAAATTCACGGATCAGCCAATATCAGATGAACTTCTAAAACTACTCTTGAAGGCAGGATATCATGCACCCAGCGGTCATAATATGCAGACATGGCAGTTTACCGTTGTTCGTGACAGAGAGAAGATCGAACGACTGAAAACAGCAACCCAGGAAGCTGCGAAAGCGAACAAAGTACATTGCTATGGTTTCAACAATCCTACCACTGTCATTCTTGTTTCAAACGATAAGAGAAATGCAGATGGATGTCAGGATGCTTCCTGTGCTGCCGAGAACATCCTGCTTGCTGCTCATGCGTGCGGTCTGGGTGCTGCCTGGATCAACGCTCTTATGACATTGCGCGATGCGTCTCCGGTAAAAGAAGTGCTTGATGAGTATGGAGTTCCTGCAAGACATACTGTATGGAGTATGATAGCGTTAGGGTATCCGGCGGAAGAACCAAAGCTGTTAGCTAAAAAAGAAACTGTTGTGAAATATGTATGAGGGAATGATAGAGGAGAGGATGGTTGTGACTAAAACAATAATGCAAAAGAAACATCTTACACGAATCATAGCGGGAGCGATATTGGTATGGCTTCTCCTCATTGCAGGCACATGCATGGTACATGCGGCGGAGAGAAAAACGGGACTTAACAGTAATGCATTGAAAATGACTCAGGGGGAGAATTATAAACTGAAACTTGGAAAAGTAAAATCTAAACTGGTCAAGTGGAAATCTACTAATACTGAGATCGCAACGATTACTGCGAATGGAGTCATAACCGCACATAAAAAGGGTACATGTAAGATCAAAGCAAGCTATAATGGGAAGAAGTACTACTGCACAGTTAAGGTAAAGAAGCTGAAAATCTCAAATAAAGCTCTTGAACTGGTACGTTATAGAAAACAGAAACTTACATTATCATCTGAGAACGTATCTGTGGTCTGGTCAAGTTCAGATACTAAAATAGCAACAGTTTCGGAAGACGGCGTGATCAATGCACGTTTTCCGGGATCCTGTACGATCAGTGCAGAGACAGAAGACACAACACTTTACTGTAAATTAACTGTACTTGCAATCACACCAGAGACATTGCAGCAGACATATCCTTATAAACAGACTGTCGCCAAGGGACAGAAAAAGCAGAAAACGATCGTTCTGGCAGGAAGTTCTTCCATGGACTACTGGGATGAGGCGGATGAAGTTTTTGCAGGATACCGTGTGGTAAATACAGCTATAGCCGGTACCACAGTTCTGCAGTGGCAGGGATGGACACAGAGTCTGATCACGAAGTATAAGCCGGATGCGGTCGTGCTTTATGTGGGAAGTAATTACCTTGGCAACGGAGGATACAGCGGGCAATTGAATGCGAAGAATACCATCAATCTGCTTAAGGCTATCAGACGGAAACAGAAAAAGATCCCGATCTTTTACGTTTCTGTATGCCCGTGCTGGTCAAGAAAGGGTGCGTGGGAAGAAATCGACAGATCAAACAATATTCTGAAGGAATACTGTGAAACTCATAAGAATATGTATTTCATCGATATTGCGACAGCTTTCCAGGCGGCTGACAAGACACCGAACAGAAATCTGTTCATCGATCAGCTTCATCCGAATGAATATGGCTATGCAATATGGAAGAAAAAAGTCGGAAAACCGGTAAAAAAGCTTTTGAAAAAGAAATAAAATGTATGTTTTAAAGGGGAAAGGATGAAAACTACACTTGTGATTATGGCTGCAGGTATTGGGTCACGCTTCGGACAGGGCATCAAACAGCTGGAGAAGGTTGATGAACACGGGCACATCATCATGGATTATTCGGTGCATGATGCATTGGAAGCGGGGTTCGACAAAATTATCTTTATCATCCGTAAGGACATGGAAAAAGAGTTCCGAGAGATCATTGGAGACAGGATCAAGAGCGAATGCAATGCGGAAATTGAATACGCTTTTCAGGAACTGCAGGATATACCCGAAGAAGTACCGGCAGGAAGAACAAAACCATGGGGAACCTGTCATGCTGTTCTGGCAGCCAGAAATCTGATAGATACGCCATTCTGTGTTATCAATGCAGACGATTATTATGGAAAAGAAGGGTTTGCAGCCATTCATGCTGAACTCATAAAAGAGGATGGAGACAGTTGCATGGCGGGATTCGTTTTGAAGAATACGCTGAGTGATAACGGCGCTGTAACCAGAGGTGTCTGCAATATGGCAGAAGGTTATCTGACAAAAGTGATTGAAACCCGGGAAATAGTTAAGACAATCGGTGGAGCAGAAGCAGCTGGAAAGAAACTTGACCAGAACAGTCTGGTATCTATGAATATGTGGGGGTTAAGACCTGATTTTATCGAAAGTTTGAAGAAAGGAATGGAAAAATTCCTGAAAACAAAAGCTGTTGAAGATCCCCTGAAGTCAGAATTTCTCATTCCCAACTTTGTTGAAGAACTGCTGGAGCAGGAAGCCATAAAAGTCAAGGTGCTTACGACACATGATATCTGGTATGGTATGACGTATCAGGAGGATGTTGCATCAGTAAAACAGAAGTTTAGAGAGATGATCAGCTCAGGAAAATATGATACAGATCTGTATGCAGACCTGAGAGCTTGAAAGATACAGAAATAATAAGACAACTTATAAAAAGCACGATAAGGAGTTGCCGCATAGAATTGCATGCGGCAGCTCCTTTTTAAGAGAGAATGAAGTCGAAAAACATAAAAATCAATAAGAACAACAATTTTGCGCTGCTTCATCTTGCCGCAGCAGCTATGGTAGTCTATGGTCATAGCTATAGTGTACTGAACATGGTGGCACCGGAAGTACTGGGAACAGCTATCCATACACTGGCGCTGGAGATACTGTTTATCGTAAGTGGTTTTCTGGTGACGAAATCAATGGCCCGCACTAAGAAAATCTATGAGTACTATGGAAAGAGAATCATGCGGTTATGGCCTGGACTTCTGTTCTGCCTGTTGGGAACTGTGATTATTCTGTTCTTTCTGAGAACGGGATCAGTTGAAGCTTACGGAAAGAGTGCCCTGTATTATTTCAGGAAAAATGCGTTATTTTCACCTGAATTTTATATGAAGGGACTATTCCCGAATAATCCTTATGCGCGTGTAATTAATGGTTCGCTCTGGTCTCTTCCTGTTGAGCTTGCATGTTATCTGGTACTTCCCTTGTTTTTGTGGAAGGTAAAGGGAAAGAAAAAGGCTGCGCTTTCAGTCAGTCTGCTGATTTATCTTGTATTCGGTCTGGGTGCTCTGGCTTATGAAAGAGATGTCTTTACTGCAGACCTGATCTTCTATGGCACAAATTGGAAATATATGATTACTCTGGGCGTGTATTTTTTTTCCGGTGCCTTTTACGCCAGTATTGATAATAAGGTGCTGAAGAGTGTATGGAACAGTATCGCTGCGGTGTTGGTCATTGCGGCTGTTATATATTTCAGAGACAGATATCTTACAGTGTATAACATAGTGCTCCTGCCGTATCTGGTCATTTCCTTAGGGAATTTTTTTCGAGCACCTGCGAGCGGGTTTTTTAACCGTCTGGATGCTGCATATGGCATTTATCTGTGGGGGTTTCTGTTCCAGCAGATTACCGTTTATGTAATGATGCGTCATAATATTGCATTGAAGCCGGTATCGGTGTTCGTCTGCAGTATGGTACTTACTGCAGCAGCGGCCGCTTTACAGAAGGTTCTGATAGAGAAACCGGTCGCAGAAATTTTACAGAAAATATAACAGAAACTGTATTTTTCAGCTTTACATTTCGAGTGGAATCATGAGAGGATAACGGTTATGGATCCGCTATGCCATCGGGTAATCTGGATGGACCTGAAAAATAGATCACTGTATATTCTGTGCTTACTAGTCTATGGGGAGAATCTATGAGCAACAATCATATAAACAAAGAATGGTCAAGAAAAGCAATCGGATTGATATTGGCAGCATTTACGTTGGTGTCGATGACATTTCTGGGTTCACTCCCACAAGGAGCAATTCTTGCAGCAGCATTCCTGATCTGTGGGTTTATCAGGATAGAGCTGAAGTATACCGTATCGAATAGAATAGTAGAGTTGATGTTTGCTGTAGTCACAGCGGTTTATACCTTCGTCTATTCCAGAAGACTTTTCATGGAAATGAAAATGGTATTTCAGCTGGAACGGAGATTTATCATCATCAACGTGGTGATCGTCTTAATTCTTATGATTGCTGTGATGACCCTCACGCTGCAATGGAGACTATCTGTTCTGACAGGAAGTTTGGCTGTAATCCTGATTGCTACGATAAATTATTATGTATATAAGTTCAGGGGATATGAGTTTACGTTCTCAGATATTCTGGCAGCAAAAACAGCAGCTACAGTGGTAAGAGATTATAAGATTACGTTTCCGTTTCCGCTAGTCAGAGGATGGTTTATGTGGGCGCTGCTCATGTTCGCAATGTTCACATTGATAAAAAAAGAGTATCGGCGCAAGGTTGTTTCAAGATTGATATTCTTGGTAATTGGACTGGGAATGGTGATCTGGCTTGGTAACACTATGAAGGACGATACCATGCTGACCTGGAGGAATGAGGGAACCATTTACAGGGGATACTTTTACAATGTGCTCTTGAACTTCCGCGATACAAGAGTAACCAAGCCGGAAGGCTATTCCGAGGAAGCGTTGGAAAAGATTTCGGAGGAATACAAGACTTCTGCAGCTGTTACAGATGATGTTGAGAAGGACTATCCGACGATTATTGCGATCATGGATGAGTCATTTGCCGATCTGAGCGTGCTGGGATCGGAAGTTAACACGGATACGGAACTGCTTCCCTTCTATAATTCTCTGACGGAGAATACGATCAAGGGATATGCGCTGGCATCTCAGTTCGGAGGCGGAACGGCCAACTCTGAGTATGAGTTCCTGACAGGAAATTCGAAGGCATTTTTCCCGCAGAACAGTATCGTGTACCAGCAGTACATTAAGCAGGACACCTACAATCTGGTTACATATCTGGAGTCGCTGGGATATTCGAGCATGGCAACGCATCCGTACAGTGGAAGCAACTGGGCAAGAGAGACGGTGTACCCACTGATGGGATTCGACAGGGCAACTTTTAAGAAAGCTTATCCGCACAAGAAAATGGTTCGAACACTTGTCAGCGATGAAGAAATGTTCGACTATCTGATTGAACAGTATGAGAAAGGAAAGAGCAGTGGTCCTCAGTTTATTTTTGGCATTACTATGCAGAACCATGGCGGATACACGGACGAGATGGATGCAACGGTGCATCTGAATGGTTACAGTCAGAACTATCCGGAAGTGGAACAGTATCTGAGCCTGGCGAATCTGACGGACCAGTCAGTTGAAGCACTGATCAACTATTTCTCGAATAGTGAAGAGTATGTGATCATTGTATTTTTCGGTGATCATCTTCCGAACTTGCCGATTTCATTTCTGGAACAGGTACATGGAGGACCGTTTGACACACTTGATGAACAGGAACTCATGTACAAGGTGCCGTTCTTCATCTGGACGAATTACGATATTCCGGAGCAGACGGTGGAGTGCACCAGTCTGAATTATCTGTCCAACTATCTGCTGACGGCGGCAGGAATCGAGTATCCGCTGTGGAATAAGTTCCTCGCGAATGTTATGGAGCAGTATCCGGCGATCAATGCAGCAGGTTTTTATTCTGCGGAGGAGCAGAGCTTTCTTCCTGTTTCGGAGATGGAGGCGGAACCGCTTCTGATGCAGTACGATATGCTGGCCTATAACAGCCTGTTCGACAAGGCGAATAGAAATCAGGATTTTTTCCCTTATTAACAAAAAAATGGGGCTTACGCTTAAAGCGTAAGTCCCATTACTGTTTCCAGAAGTCTTTCTGTTGCATGTCCATCGCAGGATGACATGTACTTTTCATTAAATTCCCTGATCTCTTTCGGGTCGAAGTTGGTATCGGCCCGGCGGATCGCTTCGATGAGTTCTTCATTCGTTCTGCAGACCGGTCCCGGAGTCATCTCTTCATATGGATAGTAGAAGCCGCGCCAGTCGTTGTAGTGATCCAGGTCGTATGCGAAGAAGATCATGGGGCGGTTCAGGAGGGCATATTCGAAGACGACGGAGCTGTAATCAGTGATGCAGATGTCTGCAGCGGCCAGCAGTTCGTTGATGTCGATGCCATTTGTCACCTGATAGATGAAGGTGTTCTCGTATTCTGCCGGGATGACCGGAAGTTCCTTGACCATGGGATGGTGCTTGAACACCAGGACATAATCCTTGCCAAATGCTTCGAACAATGCGTCCAGATCCATCTCATCTGGAGCCTTAGCCTGTGCAAGTACTCCCCGGTACGTCGGTGCATAGAGGATCACTTTCTTTCCGGCGCTGGCTGGGAAGAGTTCCTGCAGCTTGGTTCTGGAAGAAGTCAGGTAGTCTTCATTGAAGAAAACGTCGGTACGGCTGACGCCGAGGGGCTGTACGATGCCTTGTTCTTTCAGGTTCATTGCATCTTCGTATGCCCATGCGATATCAGGGCTGCTGACAGAAACGAAGTTCAGGTTGGCATAGTTGGGATAGCGGATCAGATCCTCCCTGGAGCTGCCGTAGGTGTTGCGTCCTTCGATGACTGTGTCGACGGTGCTCATGCCGAATTTCTTGAAGGCACCGCAGGCGTGCCATACATTTGTGATGATGGTTTCCGGACGCTTGTCGATGCAGGAGATGATGTTGGAGCCGTCGGTGAGGAAGGCATACTTGGCGGTGGCCAGATCTGCCAGCATCTCCTTACAGTTGGCTTCGTACTCCAGGCGCTCTACTTTTCTGCGGCCCAGGGTATGGATGTGAAGGTCGTAGGTTCCGATCTTAGCAAGCGCATCGTAGATCAGCTGCAGGTTGTCGGAAAGCTGAGGAGAGGACACTTCGATGAAGAGGACCTTGTTCTCCTGCAGCGGTTCAGTCTTATGCTTGTTGTAGGCGTCCGGCATGGTATAGCGCAGACGGAAGTAGCGGCGGTAGCGGCCGATGTAATGCTTTATGGTCTTTTCAAGCTTTATTCTGTTCTTCTTGCATTTCTTGGGAATATTTCGGATATCCCAGTATAAGCGCTGGAGCTTGCCTCCGCGGAAGGGCTCTTTCAGTCTGTCGATCAGCCCTTTATTTCCTGCGTTCTTGTTAGTCATCTCATGAATTCCTGCCTGTCATTAATAATTTCACACATATCTTTAGTTTACACAAAAGAAAGACCTAAGAAAAGCTGTTTTATGTCAATAAAGCACAGAAACTTGGGAAAAATCTCGGAAATCAAGTATAATAGACAGTAGCAGACACTATATGAAAAGCATGAGGGGGTTCATGATGAGATCATATATAAAAGACTATCCGCGTCCGCAGCTTGTGAGGCCGGAGTGGACGAATCTGAATGGTTTATGGGACTTCGCCTTCGATGATGAGGATGAAGGCGAGCGCGCAGGCTGGAAGGATGGATTTAAGAAGCAGAAGGATATCCGGGTTCCATTTACTTATGAGACGAAACTGAGCGGAATTCATGATGAGACGCGCCACGACCATGTGTGGTATCAGAAGAAGATCTCTGTTAAGAAGGAAGAGGGGATCAGAAATCTGGTTCATTTCGAGGGAAGCGATTTCCATACAAGGGTGTGGGTAAACGGTGTCTTCCTGGGAGAGCATAAGGGTGGATATGCAAGGTTCACATTCGATATGACTGAAGCAGCAGTTGACGGAGAGAATCTCCTGGTGGTAAAGGTGGATGATTCTTTCAGCATCGAGCAGCCCAGAGGAAAGCAGCGCTGGATCAAGGAAAACTTTGCCTGCTGGTATGTGCAGACAACAGGACTGTGGAAGACAGTATGGCTTGAGGATGTTTCTGAAAACTATATCAAGACTCTGAAGCTGACACCGGATATTCATGCATGCGAGCTGGAGATCGCAGCTGATATCGAAGGTGCTGCGGAGAGGGAGATGGGGATCGAACTTGAGGTGGACGTTGCATTTGCAGGGGAGAAGATCTGTCACAGCAGAGTGCAGGTACATCCGGCGCAGACACCGGTGCGCGTGAACCTGGCAAGACCGGATATCTTTCCGTCGAAGATCTGTAAGTGGACACCGGAAAGACCGGATCTCTACGATCTGGAGATCAGCGTGCTGAAGGATGGGAAGAAGGTCGATACGGTGCTTTCTTATTTTGGTATGCGCGATGTTCGAATCGACCACGGAAATATCCTGCTGAACGGAAGTCCTATCTTCCAGAGACTGATACTGGACCAGGGCTACTGGAAGGATTCGGGTATTACACCGCCGAGTGAAGAGGCGCTGATCGAGGATATCGACAAGATCCACGAGCTTGGGTTCAACGGTCTTCGCAAGCATATGAAGGTTGAGGATGAGCGTTTCCTTTACTGGTGCGATGTGAAGGGCATGCTGGTGTGGAGTGAGATGGCTGCGGCTTATCAGTATTCTGACCGGGCGGCTGTTGAATTCACGAAGGAGTGGATGGAAGTTGTTGAGCAGAATTACAGTCATCCGGCTATTATTACATGGACTCCCTTCAATGAATCCTGGGGCGTGCCGGATATTAAGACGGATCGGATGCAGCAGCATTTCACCGAGGCGATCTACCATCTGACGAAGAGTATTGATCCGATGCGTCCGGTCATCGTGAATGACGGCTGGGAGCATACAGTTTCTGATATCGCGACTCTTCACGATTATGAGGAGGATGGTGCGACTCTTCTGGAACGTTATCTGACGCATAAGGATGAGATCATGGGGGATGAGATCTATCATGGACGCATCTATTCAGCGTTCGCGGATGGTTATGAATACAAGGGCCAGCCTGTGATCATAAGTGAGTATGGAGGCATCGCTTTCTCGAGAAAGGGAGAGGGCGAATGGGGATATGGCAATGGTGTATCCGATGAGGAGGCATTTATCGCCCGCTACGACAAGATCACTTCTGCGATATGTGCGCTTCCTTATGTGAAGGGTTTCTGTTATACACAGGTGTCTGATGTGCAGCAGGAAGTGAACGGACTCATGACGATGGAGAGAGAGTTTAAGGTGGATCCGAAGAGAATAGCTGAGATCAACAGAAGGAAGACAGCTTTTCATGAATGACCAGTGGAATAGAAAACTCTTCGGCGGAGCGGGAGAGCTTTCTATCGTGAAAAAGTAAAATGTTTACTTGTAATTGTATGGGCGGAGCAGGTTAAACATGGTAGAATAATATATTCAGCAAGCATTTTGTAATGATTAGTACATTCATGGAGACACATTTGTAGCGCCCGGACTCCCTTATATGCTTCAGAGAATGCAGTATATGAGAGAGTTGACGAGGACCCGGTTTATCGAAAGATTCGGCGGAAGACCGGGAGGCTTGATACGGCCTAGAGAGATGGATAAAAACGGCCTGTGAAGACCGAACAGAACCATCGGGTATCCTCCATGTCTTGCTGATAGAAAATCTTTTCGCAGAGAAGCGGAAAAGAATGGAGGGAATGAAAGTATGTACACAATTAACGACCTGTATGATCTGGATCATACAATGGCAGCTGAGTATCTTGCTCAGTTTACTTATCCGTGGGAAGCGCTGAAGGGAATCAAGGATCTGATTCTCGAAATCGGCAGCAAGCTCGATGCGGAGGAGTATACTGAAGTATCTGAGCATGTATGGGTTCATAAGACGGCAAAGGTATTCCCGTCAGCGTATCTTGGCGCACCGTGCATCATCGGACCGAATACAGAGGTAAGACACTGTGCATTTATCCGCAGCGCAGCTCTTGTAGGAGCTGACTGTGTAGTGGGAAATTCGTGTGAGCTTAAGAATGTTATTCTGTTCGACCATGTTCAGACGCCTCACTATAATTATGTCGGTGATTCAATTCTCGGTTATTATAGCCATATGGGCGCAGGTTCCATCACTTCCAATGTAAAATCAGATAAAAAACTGGTAGTAGTTCGCAGCGGAGAAGAGAGCATCAAGACAGGATTAAAGAAATTCGGTGCTATGCTCGGAGACCATGTAGAGGTAGGATGCAATTCTGTATTGAATCCTGGAACTGTGATCGGTCGTGGAAGCAGAGTATATCCGACCAGCTGCGTAAGAGGTGTCCTTCCGGAGAACAGCATCTGGAAAAATGATGGAACCGTTACTAAGATTTCAGAATAAATAGATGGAGAAATATAATGGGTAAATATTTTGGCACTGACGGTTTTAGAGGAGAAGTTAATGTTCAGCTGAATGCACTGAAAGCATTTCAGATCGGTCGTTATCTGGGTTGGTATTATGGCCAGAAACATGAGGATGGAAAAGCGAAGATCGCCATCGGTAAGGATACAAGACGTTCCAGTTATACACTGGAAGAGGCCATTTCTTCCGGTCTTACATCATCCGGAGCAGACGTATATCTGCTGCATGTTACAACAACACCGTCTGTTTCTTATGTCGTAAGAACAGATGGCTTCGACTGCGGCATCATGATCTCTGCATCTCATAATCCTTATTATGATAACGGTATCAAGATCATGCGTGCGAATGGTCAGAAGATCGAAGCTGAAGTCGAAGAGCAGATCGAGAAGTACATCGACGGAGAGATCGAGGAGCTCCCGTATGCTA
>R21__coassemble_2413_pt1 | contig 10740 bp, 8 predicted proteins | sample R21__metabat2_low_PE_028 | metagenome-assembled genome bin R21
TCCATAGCCCAGGCGGTCAATTCGGCTACCCCTTCAATTCCGGTTCCGTAGTGAGGTGCCTTGTTAATTACCTTCTGTCTGAGGTGCTCGTGACCTTCCCATCCGGCCATCCAGGCATCGAAGAATTCCTGTGCTGTGCAGATCTTCTCATCGAATACTGCCCACTTGATAGCAGCAAGACTGTTTCCTACTGTGCCTACTCCTACAGATGCACTGCCGCAGCTGTTATACTTGGCACCTCCGCTGGTGCAGTCTGTTCCTGATTCCAGACAGCCATCCAGTGTTGCTGAGAGCACCGGAAGCGGCATGATATTCTGGGTCAGATATTCCATCATGTTGGAGAGCGAGATCTTCCAGTCCATATAGAATTCTACCTGTGTCTTATAGGCTTCCATAACCTGTGAGAAATCTGTCATGTCACAGAGCTTGCCTGTATGCGGTCCGCTCTGGATACCGTTCTCGGGATTGACACCGTCGTTGAGGGCTACGATAAGCGCATTTGCCAGGTTGATATAGCATTTGGCATGGGGACCTCCGCATGCCGGGAAGTCATTGCCCGATCCTGCAGGTTCCACGCAGCCGATGATGCAGTAATCTCTTGCATCCTCCAGGGAATATCCCTGTTTCAGCATCATGGGAATGATCACATCATCGTTCTGGAAAGTGGGAATTCCGCCAACGCGTCTGGTACATTCCGTAGCCGCTTCCCACAGTTTTTCCGGTGTTCCTTTATGTACTCTGAGTGAAAGCGGCGGTGTGTGAAGCTTCAATCTCGCAGATGCCTCAAGAAGCATGTATGAAAGCGGATTGGAAGCATCATTTCCGTCCTTGTCCACACCGCCCAGACTCATCTGCTGGCCTGATGTATAGCCGCCTCCTCCCATAGATACGAAATGGGATCTGCCCTTAAACATATCGCTGATCTTCAGGAAGAAGCAGTCTACCAGTTCCTGCGCCTGCTCTTCCGTGATACGCTTATTCTCCAGATCTGCCTTCAGATAAGGCCATGCGTACTGGTCGAAGCGTCCGAAAGAAATACCGTGAAGACTTCCATCCAGAGCAAGCACGATCTGATACAGGTAGCTTGCCTGCACTGCATCATGAAAAGTCTCGCAAGGCTTCTCCATGATTCTGTTCAGGGATGCAGCCATCTCAAGAAGTTCTTCTCTCCGCTCGCCTTCAGCTGTCTCCGCTTTTTCCAGACAGGCTTTCGCATAGCGCTTCGCAAGAAGGATCATGGCATCACAACAGATAATAATTGCCTGGTAGAAGAAGAACTTCTCCGGATCTCTGGGGCCGATATGTCCCATGAGTGCATCCAGCTTCTCCTGAGCCTCTTCCTTAATTGCTGTCAGGCCCTTGTCTACCAGCTTCTTATAATTCGCATTGAAGTGTCCGGTGGGCATGTCTGCGTTGCCCTTAGGTCTGTAGGAAAGAATTCCGCCTGCATTCACATCCGCGAACACTTCGGGTACCGCCTTATCGACAAATGTAGAGACACTGTTCTCTTCCCAGAAGGGAGCTATCTCCCGGAACACCTTTCGATCTTCCTCAGACAGTTCCATGTGCTCCAGCTGTTTATCTCTCTTGTCGAAAAGTCCTGTATCCAGCTCATCGATCAGCCAGCCCATGCCGTAGTCCGGTGAAACACTGGTTCCTCTGTAATTCAGGCCCAGATTGCCGACGATCAGCTCTGTGTCTTCTACTCGAAGTGTTCTGTGTTCACATACATAATAGAGTGTCTTCGCACGCTTCACGATCGCTACATCATGCGAGTATTTCTTATATGCTTCTGTCACCAGTCGAGCATGCTCTGAGTCCAGAATCACAGGTGATGTGCGGTATCTTTCACGAAGATCAGCTACTCTTTTAGTTACAGGTTTAAAGGTATACATACTGTTCCTTTCTATTCATCCGTATATAAATATTGTCCGGAACCGGTATAGGCTCCGGCCCGGACAATTCTTTTTCTTATTAAACACCCAGATATTTGGTAAATACTTCCTGCGGAATAGCATCTGTCTTATCTGAATAAACGATCTTTCCTTTTTCAAGAATGCAGCAGCGGTCAGATACTTTCAGCGCGAACTTCATATTCTGTTCAGCTACCAGAACCGTAACTCCCTGTCTTCTGAGTTCTCCGATGACTTCGGCAAGTTCATCAACGATGATCGGTGCAAGACCTTCTGTGATCTCATCAAGAAGCAGGATCTTGGGGTTCTGAACCAGACCTCTTGCAACTGCAAGCATCTGCTGTTCACCACCTGAAAGGCTGGGACCCTTAAAGTCCAGACGTTCTTTCAGTCTCGGGAAAAGCTCGAAGATCTTCTCAAGTGTCCAGTACTGTTCTCCGTTTACACCTTTTCTCTCTGCGATCTCAAGGTTTTCCTTAACAGAAAGCATTGAGAAAATATGTCTGCCCTGCGGCACATATCCCATTCCCATCTTAGAGATTGCATAGGTTGGTTTTCCACAGATTTCTTTTCCGTTGAATATGATGCTGCCCTTGGTGGTACACTTCTGATTCGGGTTCATCATACCCATGATAGCCTTCATTGTAGTAGTCTTACCTGCACCGTTTCTTCCGATCAGACATACGGACTCGCCTTCGTTTACTCCGAAGTCCATACCGAAAAGTACATGGGAATCCTTATAAAATGCATGGACGTCTTTTACTTCAAGTATCATTGCATCAACCTCCCAGGTAAGCCTTCTGTACAAAGTCGTTGTTTCTGATCTCATCCGGTCTTGCACTGGCAACGAATTTTCCCAGATTCATAACGGTGATCTCTTCTGCATAGTTCCATACGATATCCATGTCATGTTCGATGAAAAGCATGGTCATATCAAGCTTGTCTCTCAGGTCTCTTACCAGATCCATCAGAACATAACTTTCTTTTCTTGCTACACCGGCTGCCGGCTCATCAAGGATCATAAGCTTAGGCTTCTTAGCCAGTGTGATTGCGATCTCCAGACGACGCTGATCACCATAAGAAAGGTTCTTTACAACTTCATCTGCAAGATCCTGAATACCGATCAGCTCAAGTACTTCCATTACCTGCTCACGCATGTAGTTCTTCGGGATGGGGAGCACATTGTAAACGGATTTCTCTTCAACGATCAGGGACATTCTTACGTTTTCGAATACTGTCAGTTCGGTAAATACCTGAGTGATCTGAAAACATTTACTCATACCCATGTTGGAGATCTTGTGGGTTGCAAGTCCGGTAATCTCCTGATCCATCAGGTAAACTTTACCTGCGGAGGGTGTTGTTCTCTGAATGATCAGATCCATCAGAGTTGACTTTCCGGCACCGTTAGGGCCGATTACTGCTCTCATCTGACCGTGAGGGATCTGGATACTGATATCATTAACTGCGCACAGGCTGCCGAAATTCTTGGTCAGTCCTTCTGTTCTGAGGATATATTTCTGATCGCTCATGATTCCGTAGCCCCTTTCTTCTTGAGTTTTCCAAACAGGTTTTTGATCTGATCATGAAGACCTTCATCAAGAATACCGCCCTGCATGAACATTACAACGAAGAGTGTCAGAATGCCCAGACAGAAATTGGAATAAATAGTCAGGTTAGTAACCTGTGTGTTGAACAGTACTACGATTGCTGCTCCCAGCATCGGGCCCCAGAAGTTGTTCATACCGCCAAGCAGGCACATGATCAGAGCTTCCATGGAAAGCTGAACGGAGCAGGAATAAGTGTATGCACCTACATTTTTCATGGTGTAAAGCATTCCGGCTACACATGCGAACAGTCCGCTGATCACATAACCCATCAACTGAACACGTACGATATTGATGCCGATACAGGTTGCTTTCTGCTTGTTCTCTCTTACTGCTCTAAAGATCCAGGAAAAACGGGACTTGGACAGAAGATAGATCAGAAGAACCATGATACTTACAACAACTACGACCAGGACATAAGTTTTTCCGTCAGTGTCTGCCAGCGGGAGTCTCGGAACACCGCTGATACCGGCATCAACACCGAGATAACTTGTCTTCAGGATAATGGTGTAAGTCAGTGTGCAGAAGCCCATGCTCAGGAAGGAAAATGCCAGGTCATCAGACTTACGTACCAGCAGATAGCCCAGGAACATGGATACAGCTGCAGTGAAAACTACTGTGATCAGTACTGCAATGTAGGGATTGATATGCATGCGAACTGTTGTGATCGCATAGGTATATGCGCCAAGTCCGAACATAAGGCCATGCCCCAGCGGTCTGAGGCCGCCCCAGCCGCACTGAATGTTAAGGCTGAGTGCGAAGAGGCCCATGATAATGATCTTCATGACAAGATGTTTCATGGAAACATTGCCGACACCGGCGAATATCATCAGAAAGGCGAATATAATGCATCCGGCGATCGGATCTTTCTTTTCTCTCAAAGTATTCATAATCAAGCCTTCTCCTTTCTGGCAAACAGGCCTTCCGGCTTGAACAGCATTACAAGAACCATCATTGCTGCAGGTACCATATTATAGAACTGAGGTGTCAACACAGCTGCGAAGCCGCCGACAACACCGATCAGGAGTGCGGACGGAAGGGTTCCCTTCATATCACGCAGACCACCGATGAAGATGATCGTCATTACGTTTGTAAATACCGTTACGCTTCCTTTCGCATCGTAGGACTGAATGCATCCTGAAAGGACACCGCCCAGTGCGCTCATTGCGAATGCCAGCATCAGCATTGCAACGAAGAGGAAGTTAACATTGTAGCCAAGGGCTTCGACCATCTGTCGGTCTGTCATGTTGGCACGCAGGATTTTTCCGAGTTTTGTCTTGCTCATCATCAGCCAGTAAGCGATGTAGATCAGCATACCGACGATGCAGATGAACAGGTAATACATGGGAACTTTCGCTCCCAGAATTCTTACTCTTCCGGAAAGGATCTCCGGAATTTTGGTTAAGCCGTGATTACCGCCTACGAAGAAGTAGGTCGCATCACCGATCATCAGTGCAAGTGCATAAGTTGCAAGCAGTACATAGAATACATGCTTGTGAAGCAGCGGTCTGATAACCCGCTCAAATGGAATTGCAAAAAGTGAAATGATCAGGGGAACCACTAAACATGCCCAGCCCAGACCAAGTTTCGGAGTGATCATCATGGACAGGAAAATGCCCAGGATGAAAAAGCAGCCCTGTGCTACGTTAACGATGCCGATACCGGAAACGATAAGCGACAGTCCGCAGGCGATCAGATAATAGAGAAAGCCGTTTGCAATACCTATAATTAATACCTGAATAAAATAACTAAGTTTCATGCTTATTCCTCCGGTTAAGGTGCGGCCCTTTCAGAGCCGCACCACAGCGTTAAAACTTATTCTTCTTCCCAGTCAAAAGCTACACCCTTCTCTTCTGCACAAGCCTTGTAATCTTCATAGGACGGCAGCAGATCAGCCGGGTCATAAACGGTAACATCTTCCAGTTTTACAGTACCTGCAGCTTCGTCATCCCATACTGCTGTACCGAATGTGTAAGGCATCATCAGAGCGTGATCCATCGGACGATAGGAAATGGACTCATGCCACGGTGTTGAGAAGTCTACGTTTTCGATTGCATCAACCAGTTCTTCTGATGTAACATCAGCGCCTGTTGTCTTGAGGGACTCGAGGATGGTCTCACCTGCGATATACCACATCATCATCTGTGCGCCGGCGGATGCTTCCATATCGAACTCATCCTTAGCAACCTGCAGGAAGCCTTCTGTCATCTCTTTCTGCTCGTCTGTCTCCTGGATGCAGTGCGGCCATCCGAGAACGCCACGGAAGTGACCTGCCGGATAATCCTCTCCGATACCTGTGTACAGGCTGTCAATGAACTCCCAGCCGTAGTTCATGATGTCATCATACATACCGAGCTGTGAAGCCTGTGCGAAGAAGGATGTCCATGTGGTAGCTGAGATACTGGAGATTGAGAAGTCCGGATCTTCGCCCATCAGGGACATAACAACTGAGCTGAGGTCTGTGGAACCTGAAGTAACCTGAACTGTCTTAGCCTGTTCAGCTTCGAAAGTCTTAGCGGAAAGGTTGATGAAGTCGTCGGAGGAACCGCCATCGGTACCGATTACTACATAGTCTTCGTAACCCTTGTCCTTGATGTCATCGTTGATCGCATTGATGATAGCCCATGCATTCAGACCAGCTGTGAAGAAGTAATCACTGTGAGCCTCAAGAGCTACTGTTGTTGACATGGTTGACGGAGAAACAAGTACGATATGATTTTCTTCTGCCCACTTAGCAGCTGCCGGAGCCATAGCATCTGAGTCCGGACCAACGATAGCTACAACGCCTTCGTCCTTCAGCTCGTTCAGCTTCTGTGTCAGGTTGGAAGCATCACCCTGTGTATCACGGTATACCCATTCAACCTGGTGTCCATCGATGCCGCCTGCTTCATTGATCTGATTGATCGCATAGTAGAGGCCCGGAGCAAAGAAGGAAATTGCAATACTGGAGTAGTTAGCGCATACACCGATCTTGATGGTATCGCCCTTAACTGTCTCCTCTGCTGCTTCTGTAGATGCCTCTGCAAAAGCTGTCATGCTTCCACCTGCAACAACGCCTGCTGCCATGGATGCTGCCAATAAAACACTGAGCATTTTTTTCATTTTCATAATGAATTCTCCTTTATTAATAAATAATTTTATTGTTCTGTTTTATACTTTCCGTCATTCTGCATCCGGATCGAGGACATCACTTTCTCGTACGAAATAATCTGCATTTCTCTTAGCGAGTGAATCCTGCGGGTCCCTGACGTATCGTCCTTCGCGGTCGACCCAGTATCCGTCTGCCAGTCCATACATGCTCATGGATGTATAGAACTTATAGCCTGTGTCATCGAAGCATGTGTCGATATAGTCGTTCGTTTCTTCTTTCAGAACATGTCTTCCGACATCAAGCATTGCCATCATTGCCGCATGGCAGGTAAAGTGAATTCCCACCAGTTTATAGTTGCCAAGCTCGCGGAGCTGATCCATGGTGATCTCACCAGGGTCGTAGCTTCTTCCGCAGAGGTCCGGATACCACATCGGGCAATCACAGGCTTCCTTGAGCTTCTTTAATAATTCGAACTTGTTTCCCTTGATCTTATGCATCCAGAGAATGCAGATCATGTCAGCTCCGGCTTCCATATATGCCTTCATGCGGGCTACACAATCCTCGAAATCTTCTTCCGGATTGGTATCACATCTTGCAATCAGGAAACCATGTCTTCCGTCTTCATCCAGGCCGTCTCTTGCAGCCTTAAATCTAAGCACTGCATCTTCTATGGAAAGCTGACCTTTTTTTGCCAATTCACTGGTATCTGTAACCAGAACTCCTGCAGCTCCGGCCTTCATAATTCTCTTGCAGCCATAGAAGGTATTAAGTCCTCTGCCGAAGCCGAAACCGTCATCCGCATCAACGATGAGCGGCATTCTGGTCATGTTGGTAATTCTTTCGGTTGCCTGGCAGAAATCATCGATGGAAAGTAGCTGCAGATCCGGAATTCCTGTGAGGGAACATGCCAGATCTCCGCTGCTGATCATAATGACCTCGAAGCCATTTACTTCAGCTGCCCTGGCTCCTGCACAATCGGCAAGCTCCGGTACCAGTCTGACTTTATTGTCCTTAACGTACTCTCTTAGTTTTTCTTCTGCCAAATACATGTGTCTCTCCCGATCACAGACGATCTTCGATATCGATACGCTTGAAGTCTGCCGGATAGTCTTCTACTTTGTGACCTACGATGGTGTATTCCTTATCGGTTCCTGTGAAGGACTGTTCCAGTTTCATGTAATCCTGCGGTGCGAAGAGCGGTGTTGCACTGAAGTCTACCTGGCCGGTTGCCTCTGCATGTGTGAATGTATATGCAACTGACTGGTTCTTGAAGTTCTCACGGCCGTGGCGAAGCATGTTCTCCATAGCTGCCTTCAAGGTGAAGTGTGTGGAGCACATTACAAATCCGAGATCTGTAAGCTGATCCATGGTAACTGCCGGTACACCGTTATCTGCACGTACATCTGCGTAGATCTTCGGTCCTGTTACGATCTCAGCCATCTGTTTAGCATGCTCATAGTCAACGATCAGAACCATCATTGCGATTACTGTCATGCCCTCTTTCTTACCCATCTCGATGGCTTCCTGCAGTCTTTCGCATCCTTCCTTCATCATGTCCGGATCGAACGGATCTGCATTACTTCTTGCGATCAGGAGGCAGTCGGTTCCTTTCAGAGCCTTCAGAGCTGCTGCTACTTTCGCAAGATACTTATCTCTCGGAAGAATACCGGTGGACTCTTCCATATCTGCTGAGTCTTCCAGCTGAATTGCTGCTGCACCTGCTGCGGAAAGACGCTTAGCTGCACGATATACTGCCAGCGGTCCGCCAAATCCATCTTCAATATCGCAGATCAGCGGAACAGAACTTGTTGTAGCAACCCTGCTTACTACCCATTCCAGATCGGTAAGACCGGTAAATCCGTAGTCGATAACACCGTTCATTGCGATGGAAACTTCACCGCCGGAAAGAAGTGTTGCCGGGAAGCCGCACATCTCCATAGCATGTGCAGATGCGCAGTCATAAACACAGGGTACAAGGAAACATTTCTTGCTTTCATCAAGTAACTGTTTAAGCGTTTTTTTGCTGGACATTTTGTTATTTCTCCTTTTTTGTAAGCTTTATTTCACGTTTAGCAATCGGTTGCATATGCAATCGGTTGCGTTGGTTTCTGAGAAGACAATAGCACTCTGTTTTTATGAAATCAAGCGGTTTTCACTGTTCGTTCGGTATTTTGTCGCTATATAATAATTTCTTACTATTGTTTTTGTGCAATTACACAATATATTTTCGGTATGTCCGCAGTCATATATCTGCTTAATGGATAATCCACAAGCTTTTTGCGCAATTGATTTCGTTGTTTTACAAAAGTCCTGGGCATAGAAAAAGCCTGTTTCTTTAGATGCGGTCTATATGTGCGCATCCAAAGAAACAGGCTTCTTTTCCCGTCATTTATAAGCGATATGCCGCTTTCGCATTCTGATAATACAGCATATCAAGTTCTTCTTCTGTCATTGCCCCGCTTACAGAAAACATCTTCTGCATCTGCGGATAAGTTGCCTTGCACAGCGTCTCCGGAAGATCTGTTCCCCAGAGGAATTTCTCCGGGCCCAGTTTCTGTTTTACTTCTTTCAGGAGTTTTCCGGCTGTTGGATAGGGCCATCCTTCCTCGTCGAAAAAGTCAGGCATCGCAGAAAGATCCATCCAGCAGTTTGGAAGCTCGGCAACTTTTAACATCTGCTGCCAGCGCATGCGGTCTTCTTCTGTTTCCAGCGGTACCGGATAAGCCATATGGCAGATGACCACATGCAGATCAGGATGCCTCCTGACCAGCTCCTCCAGTTTTTCCGGCTGGTATACCGGGAAATTAACAGGCGCTGGATCGAATACAACAGTCAGCTTCTGCTGTTCTGCCAGGCTCATGCACTCTTCCATCCATGGATGATCGTATCCCACTTCAGGATATGCCATGGAAAAGGCCCTCATCTCGAACTTGATGACTGTGAGTCCTCTGCTCTTCCAGTAGATCAGCTGCTCTTTCCAGTCTTCCGCAGGTTCCAGGATCATAGCTCCCGCCAGTCTGTCAGGATACTTTTCAACTGCCTGAGCAACGACCTCATTCTGCTCGGAAATAATTGACTGCTGAATCACTGCCTTTTCCACTCCGTACACATCCATCATGTTGACCAGCGTGTCTGCTGTAAACTGACTGTCATGAATGAAAGGAGGCATGATGTGAAATCCAAACCCGCCAGGTATCCTCTGATACCCATATGGCAGGTATTCTGCCCCGAACCTTTTATTCTGTGTTCCCAGCAATTCCGCCGGAACAAGATGTACATGTGCGTCAATAAATTTTCCGGTCATAGTGTCCCCTAATCACAAGCTGTCTCTCTCCACGATCTCCATCTCCAGTGATACATAGGGTTTCATCGTCTCTCCGCCAAGGACGCTGAGCATAGTCTTAGCCGAAAGCAAAGTGGTTTCACGGATCATGGTATCCATGGATGTCAGTTTCGGTCTGCATACCTTGCACAGTTCCGAATTGTCTTCTCCGATCACCGATACATCTTCCGGTACTTTTCTGCCTGCATCCTGCAGAGCATACATCATATTGATGGCGATCCTGTCATGGGTGCACATCAGGCCGTCGATGTCAGGATGTTCGCGGACGATCTTCCCGGCAATTTTTTCTCCTTCTGTCCCATTCACGGGCAGATCGGTAATGACCTGAACACTTGCTCCCGGTAGGATCTGAGCAGCTGTGTCTGCAAATGTTTTTTTCAGTTTATTCGTACTTGTTCTTCCCTGATCGATCAGCATCATCAGGTTTTTCCTGTTCTTTTCTGCGAGCAGTTCCACACATCTCCGGATCCCGTTGTCTTCGCTGGCTCCTACGACATACATATTCTCATGTTTCGTTCTTGCAGTCTGGTTGACCAGAACCACCGGCTTATCCCTGAAATACTTGTCTATCTCCGGTTCCAGCAGCGCATGGTTATGAAAAAGGACTCCCAGGAGCATTATACCTTCCACTTTGCGGCTGGCCATGTCGCGTATTCCCTGCTCGATTGCTTCCGAGCCTGTTCCGTTCACATAACTGACATAGCAGTGGTAAACGTTTTCAAGAAGTTCATGCTGGATAACAGATATGGATTCGTTCATATGCGTCGATTTCAGATCATCGGTGAGGAT
>R21__coassemble_2424_pt1 | contig 10710 bp, 12 predicted proteins | sample R21__metabat2_low_PE_028 | metagenome-assembled genome bin R21
AGGATATAAAGTGACCATGCAAATGATACGGAAGATCCGAGTGCTACCAGTGCATCCATGTTCGGGCTGCCGTGGAACAGAGATCTGAAACCGTTGATGAAGAAGTTTTTGTTGATGTACATGCAGACGATCGTAAGGATCATCTGTGTCAGTGCCAGTCCCAGATGATTATGCTGTAAGAAGCCCGGAACAGGCCAGTTCAGCATGTTGTGTCCCATGGTAAGGTACATCAGGATCATCAGGAACACGATGGACCAGGACAGACGGCGAACCAGCTTCGGTGTCTCGTGGTCTTTCAGTGCCTCTTCTTCTGCCGCAAGCTTTGCGGAAGCGGAAACTTTCTTCTCTGCCGCTTCACCGCCCTTGATCTGGCATCCGTATCCGGCTGCCTCGACTGCTGCGATAACATCCGCATCACTCACATCACCATCTACACCCATAGAATTGGTAAGCAGGGAAACGCTTACAGATTTTGCATCCGGCAGCTTGGAAACTGCCTTCTCTACACGAGTCTGGCATGCTGCGCATGTCATACCCGTTACAATGTACTGCTTCATATTACTTATCTAACCTCTTCTGCTTTCCAGCCTTTCTCCGGAACTGCTTCAACAGCTGCTGTGAGCTGAGCTACATCAATATCATCGTTGGTTACACGTACAAGGACTCTGTCGTGTGTGCGATCTGCAACTGCCTTCTCTACACCTTCAACTGCCTCAAGAGCCTTAGCAACACCAGCTTCACAACGTACGCAGTGCATTCCTGTAACCTTTAACTCGATTGTCTTCATAATAGAAATCCTCCTGGAAATATGTAATGTAAGTTTATGTAAAAATATGTGTTACCTGTTTTGAATATTACTTCATCAGCTTGCGCATGGTCTTCAGCAGTTCATCAACGACCTCCTCATCGCCTTCCTTAATTCCGTCAGCGACGCAGCCCTTGATATGAAGGCCAAGCAATACCTGATTAAATCCATCCAACGCAGATCTTGCGGAGATCGACTGCTGCAGAACATCGTTGCAGTAGGCATCTGATTCGATCAGCTTTTCCAGACCTCTGATCTGTCCTTCAATTCTCTTCAGTCGGTTGAGCAGTGCTGTCTTCTGTTCATCTGACCTGCGTGTTTTCTTGCCGCTTCCCTGTTCATTCGGTTCTGTTGAACAACAATCCATGGGAACCTCTCTTTCTGAAATCAGCCCTCAGTTACTGATAATGGGTTTCCGGATACTCCCCCCCACTACCCAGACTATATACTAGGGGGGAGTATATGTCAACCCCCATTCTGTGTCACGGGGGACGTTCCTTCTGTCACCAAAATTAAGAAAGCTTTAATGTCGACAGGTGACATTAAGTCTTTCTTAAGCTTTGGACAATTCCCCTGTAATAACCTCTACCCCCCGTGTTGCACATGCAACACAAATCTTTCTTTAAACATGTTACATTAATTTAACTGATACAATTTTAACCTCATATTGTTAAAAATTTCTCTATGAATACCAGGAGGTAACGCACGTGGGATACACACTGAACAGATCAGCATTCTCACAGGTGATCGCAGAGCTCGCTAAAACATATCGTCTCTACGCACCGGTTCTGAAGGTTGGCGAAGGCCGCTTCACTGACACTGACGTTGTCCGCTATGATTTCATCACGGATGCATCCGAGATCGAACTGGACACCAAGTCTGATTTCTCTTTTAAGGAAATCCTGACTCCGCTCTCTCAGACACTTTTCTTCTTTACAGAAAACGTAACCAAAGAAGCTGACATGGACACCCGCGAGACTCTTGTCTTCCTGCGCAGCTATGATATGCACGCAGTAAAGCGCCTCGACGAAGTATACCTGAACAGCGGTGTAGCAGATCCGTTTTACGCAAAGGTTCGTGAGAACATTAAATTTGTCCTGATTGCAGGTGAGGAAGCAGACGATGAGAACGGCTTCTCCGCAAGCATGGGAACCAACTGCGTGACAGAAGGATACATGTTCTCTGTTGACCACAACGGCGATGACTTCATGTGCGATGTTCTTGACGAAAATGTAAATGCACTCTTCGAGAATGCAGGTGCTGCAAAAGCAGATGTCACTCCACGTTACCCGAAGGAAAACAAAACCAAGGTAGAGATCCCGGAAGCAATTCCGAACTCTCTCTATAAAGATCCGCTCTGGGACGAGTACACTTCCAGATGTATCGGCTGCGGACGCTGCACCCTTGTCTGTCCGACCTGCACCTGCTTCTCCATGCAGGATCTCTTCTATACAGAGAACGGTAAAGTCGGTGAGCGTCGTCGCGTGAATGCTTCCTGCATGATCGACGGTTATACAAATGTAGCCGGCGGCGGACAGTACCGCAGAACACAGGGCGAGCGTATGCGCTTTAAGGTTCTGCATAAGATCTACGATTTCCGCAGACGTTATGGCTACGACATGTGCGTAGGCTGCGGTCGCTGCGATCAGGTATGTCCGGAATATATCTCATTCTCCAAGATCATCAACAAGGTGAATGAAGCTGTTAAGGCTGAAGAGCTGAAAAAGGAGGAGAATTAATCATGGCAATCACTGAGAATAATCCATATATCCCCTTCCCGTCCGAGATTCTGGACGTCATCAAGCATACTGAGAAGGAGTATACCTTCCGTATGGCATTCACCGGCGATGTAAAACCGGGACAGTTCTTCGAAGTTTCCATGCCGAAGTACGGCGAGGCTCCGATCTCTGTCAGCGGTATCGGCGAAGGTTTCGTTGATCTGACTATGAGAAGAGTCGGCCGTGTTACCAATGAAGTATTTGAAAAATACGTAGGTCAGTCTCTGCTGCTTCGTGGACCTTACGGAAACGGCTTCGACCTGGACCTTTATAAGGGCAAGGAAGTCATCGTTATGGCAGGCGGTACCGGTGTCTCTCCGGTTCGCGGTGTTGTAAAAGCGCTGGCTGAAACTGCTGAAGCGAAAGATACCCATCTGATCGTAGGTTTCAGAAGCCCGGACGACATGCTCTTCCGCTCTGACCTTGCTGACTGGGAAGAAAAGATCGATCTCTGGCTTACTGTTGACGGTGCTCCGGAAGACTACACAGGCAAGGTTGGTCTTGTAACCAAGTACATCCCGGAAGTTGAGATCCGCGATGTAGCAAACGCAGTCGCTGTTGTCGTTGGCCCGCCGCCAATGATGCGTTTCTCCGTAATGGGCCTTCTTCAGAAGGGCTTCAAGGAGGAGAACATCTGGGTATCCCAGGAGAGAAAGATGTGCTGCGGTCTCGGCAAATGCGGTCACTGCCGTATCGGAGACAAGTATGTATGCATGGACGGCCCGGTATTCAACTATACCGAGAGCAAGGACATGCTTGACTGAGAAGGGAGGATCTGAAAAATGGGTATCGATGTAAATGTAAAGAAACTGAAAAAGAATGCCTTCCGTCAGTCTAAGGTTCGCGGCGAGGCTGCTTCCCGTATCCGTGTTCCGGGCGGAAAGATCGATGTTGAATCACTGGCTAAGGTCGTTGAGATCGCAACCAAGTACGGAAAAGGTACCGTAAACATCACCAACCGTCAGGGCTTCGAGATTCCGGGCATCTCTCTGGAAGACATTGAAGAGGTCAACAAAGCACTTCAGACCATCATCGACAACACAGGCGTGACCCAGGAGCCGAATGAAGAAGGTCAGGGTTACCCGGCTTCCGGTACCAGAAACGTTGTTGCATGTCCGGGTAAATCCCTTTGCCCGTTCGGCTGCTACGACACCAAAGAACTGGCTGCCAAGATCGACAAAATGATCTATCCGAACAACCATCACGTAAAGATTGCCTGCACAGGCTGCTCCAACGACTGCGCCCATGTACGTCTCAATGACTTCGGCATCATCGGTCAGACCGAGCCGCAGTACAACCCGGATCGCTGCATCGGCTGCGAACAGTGCGTAAAGTATTGTTCCCGTCGTTCCGTTGGCGCACTCTCCGTTGTTAACGGCAAGATCGTCCGCGACGTAAACAAGTGCATCGGCTGCGGTGTCTGCACTGTTTACTGCCCGACCCGCGCATGGACCAGAAGCAAGGAGCACTACTTCCGCGTTGCTCTGCTCGGACGTACCGGTAAGAAGAACCCGCGTCTTGGCGTTGACTTCCTGAAGTGGGCTGACGAAGAAAGCATCCTCAAGATCATCAAGAACACTTACAACTATCTTGATGCTTATCAGGACCGCGGTGCTGTAGAGAACAAGGAGCACATCGGCTACATCGTAGACCGTACCGGCTTCGAACAGTTCCTGGAGTTCATCATGCAGGATGTTCATTTCAATCCGAAGACCGAGATGAACGGCAGACCATACTGGGGTGGAAAGCATTACGATACAACCAACGAGCTGCGCTCCTCCATGTATCGCTTCTCCGATCGCCCGCACGATGGCTACTCCCCGATCCCGCGTGAGGACGCCTGATCCACAGGGACGTTCCTTCTGTCACCAAAATTAAGAAAGTCTTAAGGTCACCTGTTGACCTTAAGACTTTCTGTTTAAGAGCGCCTCGTAAAGTCTGAGATCTTCATCTTTAAATACGTTGAAAATCACCTTTTTCAACGAAGCTTCCGGATGGCGGTCCAGCCACTCCCGAACCGTACCGACTGCGATCGCACATGCTTTATCCTGCGGGAACATAAATACTCCCGTGGAAATACAGCAGAATGCTATCGTTTCCAGTCCCTTTTCAGCCGCAGCATCCAAGGCTGAGCTGTAGCATGATGCAAGCAGCCTCTTATGTTCCTCTGTAAGAAACGGCTGAACGATCGGCCCAACCGTATGCACGACATATTTCGCCGGCAGATTATAACCCGGTGTGATCATCGCTCTGCCGGTCGGCTCTGCATACGCCCCACCGTGCTTCTCCGCCTGCGCCTTCATATAATTATCACAGCTTGATCTGAGCTGTATTCCAGCCTTGGTGTGAATGATATTGTCGATGCAGTTGTGATTGGGATGAAAACATCCGAGAAGCGCGCTGTTGCAGGCATTCACGATTGCATCCACTTTCAGTCTGGTAATATCCCCCTGCCAAATGGCAAGTCTCCCATCAACTGCGCACGTCTCTATCTCCGCAGCATCGATCACTCCGCTTTCCTCTATCATCTCCTGCAGGAATTCATCCTGCACTTTCAGGAACTCCTCAGAAGCATTTCCGGGCATACGAACATTAAACAGTCCGCGAAGCAGATACCATTGCTCCTCAGAAGTCTCAGGCATCGCTATCCGAGCATACTCCGGCATTTCTTTCTGCAGCTCTTTAATAAGCCATACTCTTCTTTCTTCCTGTGTCATGTTCTCACCTTTCCCGATTGTCGTAAGTCTTAGATACTGTCGTAAACATCAGCAACCGTGTGTGCCTGCAGTTCAGCTTCAAATTTTCCCTGAATATCATTCAGGGTGTTATCCAGACTCTTGTGGATATTCTTGCCTACCGGACAAGCAGGATTGGGATTTTCATGGAAATTGAAAAGTGCTTCTCCGCTATTGGTCTCGACTGCTCTGTAGATATCCAGGAAGGTAATCTCTTCCAGCGGTCTGGTCACAGTGATACCACCCGGCCCTCTCTTGATATCAATAATTCCCGCTTCACGCAGCTGGGACATGATATTTCGGATGATGACCGGATTGCTTCCAATGCTGGAGGCCAGGAAATCGCTGGTGATCTTGTAATCTTTTTCAAAATATGTAACTGCTGAAAGCAGGTGAATTGCTATGGTAAATTTCGTTGAGATCTGCATGTTCTGTCTCCTCTGATCAAAAACTCATCTATTAGTTGTAATATATCCAATTACACCTTAGTCGTCAACACTTTTATTACATCTTTATTTAAGTTTATTTTTAGGTTCATCCTTTACTGTATTTTCAACACTGGAATATTTTGCCCATCTATCATATTCTGATAAAAAGGAGATCCACGATATGAAACTACTATTTGCTGAAGATGATCCGGATGTTTCCCGCTCAGTCACTGCCCTTCTGACCCGCAGTCACTACAGCGTGGATCCGGTATACAACGGAAATGATGCCCTCACCTATCTGACAGAGGGCGATTATGATGCCGCGATCCTGGATATCATGATGCCCGGCATGAACGGCGATGAAGTCGTTCGGAAAGCCCGCGCTGCAGGCTGTCAGGTGCCTGTTATCATGCTGACTGCCATGGGTGAGATAGACGACCGCATCAGCGGGCTGGATGCCGGTGCTGATGATTATCTGACCAAGCCTTTTGACGGAGGCGAATTACTGGCCCGTATTCGTGCGCTGCTCCGCAGACATGAGACGTATGCTCCGGATGTGGTTACATTTGGCGATCTGTCACTGAACCGCAGCACATTCACGCTGTCCTGCGGAAAAGAAACGGTCACCCTCACCAACAAAGTCTTTCAGATGATGGAGATGCTGATGATGACACCGGGAAAGATCACCTCCGTTGATGAGTTCATGGAACATATCTGGGGCTGGGATTCCGAAGCGGAAATCAATGTCGTCTGGGTGAATATTTCTTACCTGCGCAAGCAGCTGGCAGCGCTTCATTCCAAGACTGCCATTAAGGTCGTGCGAGGCGCAGGCTATCGTCTGGAGGGTCCAAATGCTTAAGAAGGTCCGTACGAAATTCATCCTGAGTGCCATGTCCGCAACATTGGTCGTTACCATGGCACTGATTATCACGATCAACCTGATCAACTATGCACAGGTTACCCGCAATCTCGATAAGGTCATGAGCGATCTGGCTTCACAGGCTGAAGTGATCCAGCCGGGCGGACCGGACGATCTTCCAATCGACGAGGAAGCCGAGAGTGAGTTTCTGGACGGCCGCCCGGAAAAGCTGAATGCAGAGGAAGACGGCATTCCCATCCGCCACAAGGAACGCAGAAACACCGCTCAGGCCCAGTATTCAGGCCGTTTCTTCGTCATCAATATCGATGCTGATGAGAATACGACCGCAAGAGGCGGGTCCATCGAAATGACAGAGGACGAAGCCACAGAACTGGCAGCTTCTATTCTGGAATTAGACAAAGAAGAAGGTTTTTACAGTGGATACCGCTTCCTGGTGTCGACTGCACCGGATGGCTCAGAGAAGAATATTGCGCTTCTGGATATCACCACAGAGATCTCTGCGATGCGCTCTCTGCTTGCGACATCCCTTCTGGTTGGTCTCGTCGGCCTGCTCCTTACTTTCCTTTTCATCTACCACATGTCAGCCAAGGCAATCTGGCCGCTGAAAGAAAGTATGGAAAAGCAGAAACGCTTTATTACCGATGCCGGTCATGAATTGAAAACACCGCTCTCCGTCATCGGCACCAACATGGATATCCTGGATATGGATCTGCCTGACAACGAGTGGGTCAAGGGCACTAAGAAGCAGGTTGGAAAGCTGCGCGGACTCATCGAGCAGCTCATCAGTCTGTCCAGACTGGAAGAAGCTCAGACCGTTCTGAAACCGCAGACTTTCAATCTCAGTAGTGACGTGCAGGATACTGCCGATGCCTTCGAAGGTGTAGGGGAAATGAACGGTACCCCGCTGCATGCAGGAATCGCTGAGAATCTGACTGTTACTGCGGATGAAGCTTCCGTCGTACAGCTTATTACGATCCTGACAGACAACGCGCTGAAATACGCTCTGCCGGATACAGAAGTTGAACTGAAGCTTTATAAGCAGGGCCGACATATCTATTTCGAAACCATTAACAGTTGGGATCAGGCAACTCCTGTCGACCAGCTGGATCGTTTCTTTGACCGCTTCTACCGGGCCGACAAGTCCAGAAGCGGCGGAAGCAGTAAAAAAGGCTACGGACTGGGACTTTCCATCGCCCAGGCCATAGCCGAAAAAAACCATCTCGGAATCAAAGTATTCGAGGATGACAGGCACCGGATCGTGTTCCGGGTGACGTTTTCCTAAAACAATCAAGAAGGCTGCACGCCGCATATCGTATTTGTAATTCAAATACAACTACGATATGTGGTGTGCAGCCTTCTCTTAGTTTTTAAGAACACATGTGAATGAGATGACACCATCTTTCCAGGATGCATCTATCGTTCCTCTATACTGTTTTACCAGCGCCTCCGCAATGGACAATCCGATACCATATCCTCCCTTATCTGTACTGTGCGCCTCATCTTTTCTGTAGAAACGCTCAAAGAATCTGGAGTAATCGGTATTCTTGCCTTCTGCATAATCGTTGGATACTCTCAGCACCGCTGTCTTTCCCTTTGCAGAAAGTCCTACGGTGATCTTGCCTCCGTCATCACAATACTTGATCGCATTGTCTATGAGCAGCGTCGTGAGCTGTCTGATATGACTTTCATCCGCAAGAAGAGTCACCTGCCCGGCAATCTTCTTTTCCAATGTCTTTCCATCCTGGGCAGCAACCGGTGCAAATGTATCCGCCGTATCCTCCACGATTTTGGAGATATCGATCGTGTCACGCTCTCCTAAATCTTCCTTTTCTTCCGCTCTTGAGATCATGACCAGGTTCTGGATCAAGCCTGTCAGTCTGTCAACCTGACGCATGGTTGACTGATTCCATTCATTTTTCCCGTTAATCATCTGCTCTACTTCGGTGTTCGCACGGATGACTGCCAGCGGAGTCTTCAGTTCGTGGCTTGCATTTGTAATGAACTGTTTCTGGGTCTGCGCATTCCGGATCTCGTTCTCCACGATTTTCTTGGAAAACATGCGAACCAACATGAATGTGATGATCATTCCCAGTCCGATCAGAGAAAGCGCAGTATACAAAAGTCGCTTATTCGTCAGGATCTGTGTGGTGCAATCCAGATATACGACGATTTTCCCGCCATCAGCTCTGTCTGCCACTTTATAGTAGTAGTTTCCAAAGCTTCCGAAGGAGACCGCCCGCTTCATCGCTACTTTCGCATAAGCCTCTGCCTCATCGTATCCGATCGCAGCGATTCTGCTTGTGAGGACTTCATCCAGGGATCCGTCCTCATTGAAAAGAACAGCAAAATATCGCATTGCATTTCGGTTATCTACTGTATTGTAAATGCTATTGGCAGTACCGAAAATCTCCTGCAGGGTGAACAGATGGCGAGGCATATGATCCTCTTCATCCTCTCTTTCGGCCTCCGCAGCATCCGTCTCTGTCTCCTGTTCCGGGATCTCATCCAGAGGGAGAGATCCATCATTTTCAATGATCATGTCCATGATCTCGGAGATCGTTCCCCGCGTGATCAGGAAGTTGGTGGTATAAATGATACCTCCCATAGCAAGCATCACAGTAATGAAAGAGGCCATGGCTACCGTAATGAATTTCAGACGGATCTTGTTGATGGCACGGCTGTTCATACCTTCACCTCTTCCGGACTCAATCTGAAGCTGCTTCCCTTGCTGCCTTCGATGGAGACTGATGATGCTACCGAACGAAGCTTTCCATTCAGGTAGGAAATATATAGCCAGACTGTATCTGCGCCTGCATCTTCCTCACCTGCCCAGACGTGTTCCAGCAGCCAGCTTGTTTCCAGACTGTTGTTCCTGTTCAGGATCAGCGCCTGAAGCAATTCGAATTCCTTGATCGACAGTCGGATCGTATTCTCGCACTTCAGTTCGAAACTATCCGGAGATAAAGTCAGGTCTCCGAAGGAAAGTTCTGCATCTGTGTACTGGGTTCTTCTGCGTGTCATCGCTTTTATGCGAGCCACCAGTTCTTTCATGGCAAATGGTTTGGTCAGATAATCATCCGCTCCGGAGTCAAGTCCCTCCACGCGGTCATCCACCTCCGCTTTCGCTGTCAGCATCAGCACCGGTGTTACAATTCCCCTGCTGCGAACCTCTTTCAGCACCTGAATACCGTCCATTTTCGGCATCATGATATCCAGAACGATGCCGTCATAACTGTCTTTCATGATATGTTCCAGAGCTTCCGCTCCGTCATAAACAGGATCCATATCGAAGCCCTCATGGCTCAATACCGCACATACCGCACGGCTCAGATCCTTCGTATCTTCCGCAAATAAAATTTTCATTCCGACTCCTCAAAGATCATATTTCTGATCGTCTGCATGGATATATCCGTAGATGCAAGTTCATCTGCGCATCGCTTCAGTTCCGCAACGATCAGAGACTCCCTTCCTGCGATCTTTTTCTTATATTTCAGGTGGTGCTCCAGCGCTGCCCATGTATCCATGGATATGGTTCTGAGCTGGATCTCCGCATAATAAGTTCCATTCACTTTCAAAATCATGTGCAGGGAACGGTATCCGTTGGGCTTCGCTTTTTTGATATAGTCCTTTTCGTTGACGATCTCCACACCCGGAAACTTCACCAGATGATCTCTGATCGTGTAAACATCATCGACGAATGCACATACGACTCTGATTCCGATCGCATCATGGATCTCGAAAAGGGCGTTCTCCGTTGTCTCGGCAAGTCCGTTTCTGCGGCATTTTTCCCGCATGCTCTCCTCTGCCTTGATGCGGCAGAGACAATGTTCGACCGGATCCATTCCGGTCTGTTCTTCTATATTATTTCGAAGATCATCGATCCATTGCATCAGACCATTCATGATCCTTTCCAGTTCCGGTCGATGTGTTCCGTATATACTGTTTTCCATAGTAACCTTCTTTTAGTCTTATTTATTGCATAAACAGATTTTATCAAATTTTTGTCTCAGGGTCATGGCGTCCTGCTTTATTTCACAGAAACTTTAAAAACTCCCCTTCAGGCGGAATGAGAACCTTGTCTCAT
>R21__coassemble_2442_pt1 | contig 10657 bp, 8 predicted proteins | sample R21__metabat2_low_PE_028 | metagenome-assembled genome bin R21
TGCCTCCTTTCCCCTTTTCACCGGTGGGGTTTTCCTGGTTAATACTTCTGCTTCTTCCTTTTACAAGTTTTGGTAATGAATAAAGATCGTACATTTTAATACCTCATATCCTCCAATATCTCCTTCAACTTCTTATAAGTATCCAGCATATACTCCATACACGCCTCCGCCGTCACCACATTCATAGCATTCCTGTGCGCCGCCGGATTTCTGTAATCCTTACGTATCTTCTCCACATAAATGACCATGTTCCGTAATCTCGTCCCAACCTGCTCATTTGTCAGGGTCGGCCGATACAGATCCCGAACCGCATATCCCCTGAACTTATTAAACACATTGTAGTCTCTCACATTCCCGTTAAACTTCACGCCAACAACATAAGTAACCGTCCCTAGCGTAAAATCCTTCGGTTCCAGAACAGCCGAATTATCTTTGTTCAGCATTGCCGACGGCCATTCATGCAGATGCTGCGGCACCGGATACCTCTCTCTCAAATACTCTTCATACCCGCTGTACGCCCTCCTCGCAACCTCTGCATCAAGCGTCTTAGTGAGCAGCAGACATACCCCCGAGAAATCCAGTTCCGAAGCATCTTCCCTGTGCGCCATCATCTCGTAATTCATCTTCGCCGTAATCAGATAGGACCGGCTCTTCGAACACAGCTTATGGTTCCACACATCCTCCGTCAGCAGGTCTTTCAAAATATCCTCATAGCGTTCTTCATTTACCTCTGTCATAGCGCTCTGCATAACCCGGGCAACGCTCTCCGCCACCTCAGTTTCGAACCGTGCCATAACGGCTTCATTAATCGAGCCATCTTCCAAGCTGAGATCATCTCTCAGTTCATTTCGAAGATCTTCGATATGTTTCAGTTCCCGTTCCAGTTCATCTTTCGATATTCCCACACTCTCGATGACACTCGAAAGCAGACGGATCTGATCCCTCAGGAGATCAATTTGTCTCTGCATCTGCTGACTAGTCTGCATCGCTTCAGCCAGAGTATGCTCCCTTTCTTCTCTCAACGCTGCCACATCAGCCGCCAGACGATCTCTTTCCTCGACTAACGCCGCTGCATCGGCCGTGAGACGGTCGCTCTGCTCTTTCTTTTCCTCTTCATCCGCATCACAGATATCTCTGATATCCAGAATAGAATCCGTCGAATAAATAAGCAGCCTGATACTCGGCATTTTAGCAACCTGATAACCCGTAATTGGATTTTCATATTCCAGCGTCCCCGCTCCACTATCAGAAGGAATATTCATCAGCGACACTACGATAGAACTATTATGCGAGCCAAGATAGTTCGCAATCTTCCTTCTATTTGCCGGCCTCACATCGTCCAGAATATAAATGTCCGCAGTCCTTTTCTCCTCGATCAATTGAGCGACAGTCACCGCCTCAACGAAAGAAGCCTCCTGCCTCATAAATCTATCATTTGTGGATCTAGCGATCGACATAAAGTCCGTGACAAGCAGCGCTCTCTGATAAGATGTGCATATTTTCTCTGCGATAAGAAGCGCCACCGTTGCCCGTCCGCATCCCGTCGGCATCAGCACAGATAGCCTTCTTTTCCCTTTACAGATCAATCCAAATGCATTCTCCGCGCATTCCCTCTGAAACTCCTTCGGCTCCGTTACTTTAAAGATTTCTTCGCTGTTCATACTTCTTCCCCCCCCCATTTCCTAAGCTTAATTTTATCACTCGCCTGCTCCATTTGTCGCTTCGATGTGATCAATTATCCGTAAAAAGAGAAAGAGCTTCTGCCAATGTATGGCCGAAGCTCCTAAGTATAGCAATTGCATCCCTGTATCAGATTATGCATCTGTCTCTATCTCTTTTTCTTTCTTCACTAATAATGTTTCCAACACACGAAAAGCGGGAATAAAACTATCTCTGATCAGGACAATCAGTTCATCTACCTCTTCTTCATTGTAGATGTGAATGGAGAGATTTCTTTTCTTCAGCATCAGAAGCCACACATTGTCATCATTCAGGAAACCTGTAGCTGCTGCAAGTTTTAAAATATCTCTGGCAGAACCGGTTTCGGCTCCTCCGACTCCGTCTGCTTCAAGGACTGCCTTTAAGCTTTTCCATGCAAGTTCGAATGTAAGATTAAACTGACCAATGACTCCCATTCTATATATGTCATCATGTGCAGCAATTGAAAAATCCGCAGTCGCAAGGATGTCCAGACAACTACAGAAATTATCTATTTTTTTCATATATTACCTTTCCATCCCTCTCTATCTCGTTTATCAGTTCTCCGGACACATGTCCTGACATATCGATCAGGTCGAACCTTAGTAAGCTCCATGTCTTTTCCTGTACATCCCAGTAAAAGCGATCAAAATCTCCTCCGTAGACAGCCAGATCTACATCACTCCGCTCTGAATTGGTTCCGCGTGCTCTTGAACCGAATAAAACTAACCTTTCAACAGATGACTCCCTGGCATATGAAATGATTTCTCGCATCACTCGTGCCGGAAGCATGCCTTGATTATTCATGATCACTATCTTCTCTCTTCAATTAACTCAAATCATTGCTGAAGTTATCGAATGCCTTTACATTGAATATACCACAGTCTGATGTCGCTTTTGCCTGAAAAATTAAAATCTCTTTTTAAATAAAAGCACCCACACTCCAACAACCACCAAACTGATCCCCGACAATATCACACCTTCCCTGATACCAATCGGCTCGAAATACATACAGACATCATGTGTCCCTGCATTCAGCTTAACAGCCGCGAATATTCCCAATGCAGTTTCAATATCCTGTTCTTCGCCATCGACCACGACATGCCATCCCGGATCATTCGGAATAGTTGTCATCAGACACTGATCGTCCCGGTCTGTCGTAATTGTACCAGTGATTTTCGTATCACTGTGAGACGTGACTTCCATTCCCTGCGCCTGCATTTGCTTAGAATAATTCTCATACAGCGCGCTGTCCTCGTAGAAGATCTGGCTGCCGGTCACTTTAACATCATCTTTCGAAAGCACCATGCGCACTTTGACGCTTTCACCCTGCTTGAAGGTGCCAAGTCTCACAACATCATATTGATAAGTATCGAAATAATTGCCCAGCGAAGTTCCGTTCACTTTCATTTTGACCGGCAGAAGGGTATCTGTATCGAAATAAGCGAAAACCGGGTCATCGGAGGCTGCCGTAAAGCGGTATTCAATGTAGGCCTTCTTCTGCTTATCAATCTTGTGGTACAGGCCGATCTGCTCTTCATCTTCTGCCAGGTTCTTAAGTTTCACATCTTCGATGGTTTCGGATCTGAACAGAGACTGCATGAAATAGTCCGATAAGGAAGACCAGATTCTATTCTGCATGCGGCATTTGTCCGGGTCGGAGTAGTCGGTCTGGAGGACCGCTTGATTCGCTGCAAATGCCATCGGCAATGCATACGTATTTTCATAGATCGTGATATCACCGACCTGCTCGGCTGCCTGGTAAGGTTCCGGCAGAGGTTCGCGGGACATGATGTACTTCACACCCAGGAGGCTGTCCATCGCATAGCTGGAACCACGGTTGTAATAAGTCCAGGTTCCCGCATTTCGAAAGCCGGCGTAGCCCATGAAGTCTTTCGTTCTCGTTTTTTCAGTCGAACTGTAGTGAGAAAGGCCATCGTATGAAAACAGCATAGGATCGTTATTATTACGCTTTACCGTTTTCTCTATGCGATACCAACCCGTATCCTTTGCTTTAATCGCCTCCACTGCCGGCTGAATCTCATCAACGAATGCCTGATATGTCTCCAGGTCCTTATAATTGACAGACTTCAGACTGACAGCTCCGCTGTAAGTAAGCTCGCCAAGTGTCAGGCATAAAAGGATACCTGCCGTAAGAGCTTTTCTTCTTCTCCCGACTATCAATATGGTCAGAACCGCCAGCGCTGCTGCTCCCACGCTGACCAGATAATTCAAGCGGGTCATATACTCAATTTCCCAATGGCTGAGCACATAAGCAATTCCCGCATATCCTGCCAGGAAAACAAGGCATCCGGCAGTCCTCATCGCCATGCGAAGGTCTTCCATCTTGCAGAGACTTTCCGCCGCAAGAACAAGGATCGTAAAGCTGAAGATAAAGCTGAAGCGATACGGAAACCAGGTCGTAACATTCATACCATGCCAGATCATAAAAAGGGCATAGATGTTCAGGGAAAGATAAGAAGCAAGGATCAACAGCGCGGCACCACATTTGCCCCTGAGGCGGATATTTTTATTGAGGAAAAACAGAACGATGCACAGAAGCGCGATGCTTCCGCAGAACACGTTCGGCAGACCATACATGAGTTCTTCAAAGCTGAAGCTGCCTGCATAAAGCTTGGACAGAAACATGGGCAGCGCGAAATTCTGTTTCAACTGCAGCACCGACAGGTCAAATGAAGATTTCCCTCCCTGCAGCGACCTCAGCGTAGGCAATAGCAGCATCATTGACAGACCTCCGCCAAGCAGGGATGCCGCCGAATATCGCAGAAGAACGCGCAGTCGACCCGCACGACCCTCGAAACAGAAGATCCATGTATATGCGAAGTACAGAACACTGTAGAGGCAGATCATGTAACCTATATAGTAGTTCGTCATGATCGCCAGGAACAGAGCTGCGATATAGAGAAATGGTGCCTTCCCGCGGCACAGGCGCCGTAAGCCCAGTATCACAAGCGGAAGAAGCACTATGCCGTCCATCCACATAATATTTTGCTGATAGACAATGCTGTATGCCATCAATGCATATGCGCAGGAAATCAGAAGCCTTTTCAGGGATGCCTCCGTGGTATTCCTGTGATCGACTGTATAGAAATCCCCGCTCAGCAAGAAGAAGCTGACACCGGACAATCCGGTCTTAAGAAGTGTAATTAATAACACTGCCTGCGGCAGATCTCTTACAGGGAAAAGCAGAAACAGAAGGTTCAGCGGACTCATCAGATAATATGCCGTGAGTCCCATCATATCGCCGCCCAGCGTCTTGGAAAATGAATAGAATGGGCTCCTGCTGCCGTGCAGCACTTCCCTCAGATATGAGAAAAATGATATGTATTGATTATTCAGGTCCACGGCCAGAAGCGTCTTTCCGCCAAACGGATAGATCCCCAGCCACCAGTACATTACAATTAATGATGCGATCGGTAACAGACCTGCTGCTGCAAGCCATAGAGCATGATGCTGTCTTTTCATCTCTTTCATCGAACACTTCCCTCTCCTTAAGACGATGATTAAAACCTCATCAATTATAGCACTTTGCACGTTTCGTAGTACCATTTATGACAATTTAAAAAGCTGCCCCGGGTCTCCCCCAGGACAGCCTTCATTCAATATTATTTTAAAATCGCATCTCTATTCGCTGCAGTATTATTCAGCATCTTAACCCTGGTAAGCTTCTTACCCTTAGTCAGGCTTCTCAGCTTCGCATTAAAGCTTGACTTGCTGATCTTAGAATAGCTGTAGTTACCTACTCCTACCTTATACTCAGCACCTTTCTTGATCAGGCTGGTGTACTTCAGAAGATCACCTTTATTGCTCTTGCCATTCGCCTTCTCATAGTAAGTTCCAACATTTCCGTACGCATCTGAACGGCTTGTTGTCTGGCATACCATGGTCTTCTTGTAGTAACCGAGGAAGTCTCCACCGGTTGTACCGATCTTCTTCACTTTTCCATTCTTGTAAGTGTAGATCATAGCATTTGCATAGTTTCTTGCGCCTGCTCCGTAGAATACGAAAAGGTCCGGCATCTTATCGTTGTTGATGTATCCGATGTTGAAGTAAACATCTGAAGATTTAACGGAGTACCATTTGTCCACTTTGATCTGAGACTTGCTCAGGAGTTTCTTGTATGCGGCATACGCTTTCTTCTTCTGTGTCTTGGTTACCTTGGATGTCGTGTAAGTGTTGCTTGCTGCCCATGTCTGAGCCGGTGCTGCTGCGAAGAGCATGCACATCATCAGGATGACAAATGCACCGAGTTTTCTTGCAAATGTTTTTTTCATAATCTCGTCTCCTCTTTCGGTGGTTGGTTTAGTTGCTACCAGTACATTATACCATATCCTCCGGTATCTCCTTCAACTAGTATTCCGATGCGCCTTACTTTACTTTCACCTTGATTTTGGCAAATGTACCGTCCTGTGCATACGCATACACAACGCAGCTTCCCTTACCCACAGCCTTGATCACACCTTTCTTATTGACCTTAGCCACATCGGTGTTACTGGACTCATAGGCACTCTTGCGATGAACCTTGACTTTTACGCCTGCTGCCGGCTTTGCCTTCATGACAAGCTTAAAGGATTTTCCTTTTTTCAAGGTAACCGACTTCTTGTTCAGTGTCACTTTACTATAGTTTCCTACCTTGCCACCCTTAGTCGCCACGTGGATCATCTTGGATGTAGCGATGGCATAGCCATTCTGATCTACAGCTGCAACAATGTATTTGTAGTAGGTTCCCTTAGTAAGTTTCTTCTGAATATACTTCGTACCTGTCACTGTGGCAAGCTTCTGGCACTTCTGTCCGCACTTGCTGCCATAGATGACATATTCCTTTGCTCCAGCGACTCTTGTCCAACGGACAGTAATAGCTGATTTTGCAGCTTTTCCCACTCTTGCCTGCAGTAAACCGAAGGATGCAAATTCCGGATCCTTGTCTTTACTTGCGGAAAGAATGGTACTCTCGGCCTGAGCAGCTGAAACGATCTTCCCCGGTGCTCCTTGTGTCGGAGTCGGAGCCGGAGCTGCTGCTGTTTCAGTTGTTACCGGCACTTCCTTAATAGTAAAGTTACCTGTCAGTTTGTCCTTGAAGTCTCCCATACCAGTCAGTTCATAAGCAGCTGTTCCTGCGGAAATATTCTGACTGTAAGCTGCTGAGTAATCTGTGCCTTCTTTCAGTGCTGTTCCGTTGAACGTTACCTGCAGTGCCGGCTTGATCGCAGCGCCGTTTGCTGTCTGGTCCGGAACTGCTGCAACTACCGCTTCTTTCAGTGATACCGGAAGGATAGCAAAGGTTCCCTTCACGGTTCCGCCATAGTTTCCATTTCCCTTTACCAGAATAGTAGGTGCCTTCGCTGCGTCAGCAGCTGCAACATGTACGTTATTCTCATAAGAAAGAGTGAATTCTGTATCTGCCTGTAATTCCTGACCATTCAGGGTAACGGAAACACTTGGTTGAATCTCCTTTCCTGTGTAGGTCTGGTCTTCCACTGCGGAGAGAACTGCCCCTTCGATAGAGATTGGAGCGATGGTGAAGTTCTTAGTGATCACTCCTCCATACTTGCCTTTTCCCTCAATCTTCAGTGTAGCGGTTCCGGGATTCACATTGTTCTCGTAGCTGATGTCATAATCAGTTCCTTCTTTCAGCTCCCTGCTGCCGTAGACCAGATTGATGCCGGACACTGTCTGCTCTGTACCGTCATAGGTGAATGTATTGCTGCTCAGATCAACCTGTTCTTCCAGGTTACTGATTGAGTAAGGAAGGATCGTGAAAGATCCCTCTTTTTCATTATTGTAGTTATTAATGCCCGCGACTTTAAACATGACCGTGCCGGGATCAGTACCGCCAGAGGTACCTCCATAGAGATAATAAAGTACGTAATCCTCTCCCTCTGTCAGAGTGCGTCCGTCCAATTTTACCTCAACCGCAGAATGATCTGCTGTGCCGGTATATTCCTGGTCATTAGCAATAATTTCAGCTCTCTTAATAGATGCCGGGGCAATCTTAAACCTGACATCCACCGAACCGGTAAAATTACTGCCTTCTATTGCTGTGAAGGTAGCTACAGCCTTATCTTCTACACTAATATTCACATTATTCTTATATGTTACGGTATAGTCCTTACCATTTACAAGTGTCTGTACAGGCCTGCCATAAGTAATAACTGTATCCGGTTCAATTGGACTACCCGTATATTCCTGAGCATAAATGAGTTCTCTGTATGTTTCCTCCATAGATGCCGGTTTGATGGTAAACTCCACGTCCTGTGTCCCTGTATAGTTACCTGTCCCGTGGATGGTCACCCTTCCCTTGACTGTCGCTGTGCTTGCATTCGTATTATCACTGTCACCGTCACTGTTACCCGCAGAACGCGTGAAGTCTTTTCCCTCCGTCAAAGTCATTCCATTGAAAGTAACTTGTGGTCTTGGAAGGTAACTGCTTCCTGTGTATGTCACATCCGGAAGGGGATCTATAGTTGCTTCGCTGATATCGGCAGGAAGTACTGAGAATTCAACTTTGATCGAAGAACTAAGCGTATTTGCAAAATTGTTGAGGCCTACAAGGATTACACTTGCCTTGTTTGTATCTGTAGATGCATTCTTGTGATTTAGTAAACTATAAATTTTATAATCTACTCCCTCAACCAATGCAAATTCGTCCGGAGTTCCCTTTCCATAAATAACACTCACGGCTGGTTTGTTCGGCTCGCCGGTATACGTCACATCTTCGACTGTAACGGTGATGTTTTTCTCATTAAATCGGCAAGGTTCAATGTAGAAAGTTTTTGTTACTTCGCCTGAATAGTCTCCTATGCCTGTAATTTTTATAACCCCTTGCGTTTTACTTTCAATGTTTTCTTCATATTCAAGGGTATAGTCCACACCTTCCTCCAGTTTTGTCCCTTTCCAAGTAATATAGGGTACAGGCTTGATCTGATGTCCGGTATAAGAATAGATATTATGTATATTCCCGACCAACGCAGATGTTATATCCTTACCAACAGTTACCGTGCTGTTTGTCTCAGTTCCACCGGTTGCACCGTATGTCAGCCCTGCAGAAAAAGACATCATAACCACTGAACTAACAGCAAGACACAGCGTTTTGACAACTGACCACTTTTTCCTTTCACTCTTCCACATACTACTCTCCTCGTTTCCATATTTTCTCCATTACTATTTATATTTTATCATCCTGTAAATCAAAAAAAAAGTCCTCATAAAACAAATGGCAGGTCCACTTCATCAATGTGAACCTGCCGTTTTCATTTATTTCAGTTTCTTTCTATTTGCCGCTGTATTGCTGTAGAATTTAAACTTCGTATACTTCTTTCCGCCTGCAGCCTGCGCGCGTGCAGCATTGAATTCTGCCTTGCTTACTTCCTGCCAGTCGGTAAGATGATACATCGGCGGATCATACTCTGAATCGTGCTCAATGTAGCATACCTTATTCAGAACATTGCCCTCCAACTTTTCGTAGTTATCAGTGTAAGGTGTTCCCTCTGATGTATGAAATCTGTAAATCAGACCGTACTTTTTATAGTAGCCCTTATATTTGTCGTAGAAGGAAACATGATCAACGCATGTTACTTTTCCGCCCATATACTTGTAGATCGCGCTTCCCCACTTTGCATCTGTCAGGATAAGCTCCGGAACGTTGTCGTTATCGATATATGCGAATGCGAATTTCACCTTAGATGCCTTCGTTCCCTTGTAGGTCTTAGCTCTATAGTCGGTGAAGTCTCTTGTATACCACTTATATCCTTTCGGCATAACGTATACTTTGCTCTTGCTCAGGTATTTCTTGTAAGCCTTGAATGCCTTGCTCTTCGGTGATGCAAATGCTGTGCAGCTGAACATCATCATCAGCACAGATGCCAGAAGCAGACATCTTTTCAGAAGTTTTACGGTTCTCTCTTTTCTCATTCCTATCCCTCCTAATGTTGCTAAAAATTAATGTCTTGGATGAAATTAGTATAGCACATGCGTACTCATCAATTGTAAACTTTCTCCAGTAGCCAATCCCCTAAATATGCATTACACTATCCTTGAACAATACTTACTTACAGCATTCAGGAGGGAGTAACAACAATGAAAAAAGCACGTATCAGAATACTTGCTCTGCTGACTATGGCCTTAGTAATCATGTCAGCATTCGCAGCACAGGCCGCAACCAAGAAACCGGTAGCCCCGAAGAAAGTCTACATGAATATTTTTAAGAGTATCTCGCCAATAGATGGTTCTATAATGACAAACATCGGCGGTGAGATGTTCATCAAAAACCTGAGCAAGAAAGCCAAGGTGAAGATGATCTCCGGTGAAGAATCTCTTTACAAAATTTACAATCCGGTTACCAAGCAGACATACGTGGCTGTAAACCCGAAAAGCATCGAATTCGACATCACCGACCCTGAAACAGGTGAAGTAGTCGGCGGCGGATCCGAAGGCGAGATGCTTCCTGCCGGAACAAGAAAGAACATCACTTTCCAGATCAAGCAGAATAAAAAGACATATGAACTGTCCACTACTCTTGTGTGGAGATACTATCCGTATCCGCACAAGAATATCAAAATCGGCGGAAAGAAAATTGCCAACAACTTCAAGAAGACCGGCAGCTTCCCGACTTACACCTTAGGAAAGAACAAGCATCCGAAGATCACTTTCAGCGTGAAAAAAGGTGTGCTTAAAGGTGAAGTTTTGATCCTCAGAGGAGGCAAAATGCTCCGCTACAGCAAAGTAAAGAAGCTGAAAAAAGGAGATATCATCTACCTTCAGTTCCTCGAAAAGCACTGGGAAAAATACCAGGGATTCGAAATTCCTGTCGTTTAATCTTTATTAGGGAGAGAAAACAATGCAAAGAGTAACCCGAAAACCCATCTTTAAAAACTGTGCGGCTATATTATTCCTGTTCCTCATTGTTTGCACCTTAACCTTAGACACTTACGTAACCGCC
>R21__coassemble_2446_pt1 | contig 10638 bp, 11 predicted proteins | sample R21__metabat2_low_PE_028 | metagenome-assembled genome bin R21
TTCGGGATCGACCGCACCTTCCACGCCGCTCTCATCAACTGCCTGCTGGGCAGCTGCAACAGCCAGCTGGGTGTATCGATCGGTACGCAGCACATCATTTACCTCCAGATAGTCTCTGGGTTCGAAATCTCTGACCTCTGCAGCGACCTTGGCCTTATACTTTTCTGTGTCAAACTGTGTGATAGGACCGATACCGTTTTTACCCTGTTTCATGGCTTCCCAGGTATCTGCCGCATTATTTCCAAGCGGTGTGACTGCGCCGATGCCTGTCACAACTACTCTTCTGTTTTCGCTCATGTCTTCTCGTTCACTCCTAATTATTGCCTTGCTCACATCGCAATTCCGCCGTCCACGCGGATCACTTCACCGGTGACATAGTGGGCTCCTGCCAGATAAGCGACGGCTTCAGCCACGTCTTCGGGGCATCCCATTCTTGCCAGCGGAATGCTGTTCACCATAGGGTTCTCAGCCTGATTCTCTGTCATGTCCGTTGCTATAAAGCCCGGTGCCACCGCGTTGCATCTGATGCCCTTGGAGGCAAGCTCTCTTGCCACAGACTTGGTGAGACCGATCAATCCTGCTTTGGAAGCCGAATAGTTGATCTGACCTGCATTTCCCATCAATCCGGATACGGAAGAGATGTTGATAATGCAGCCTTCCTTCGCACGGATGAAAAGTCCTGCTGTATGACGGATCATATTGAAAGCGCCCTTGAGATTGGTATCAAGTACAGCATCGTAGTCATCTTCCTTCATCAAGGCAACAAGGCCATCACGTGTGATGCCTGCATTGTTGATCAGAATCTGCACTGTCTTGAAATCTGCCTTGATCTTAGCGACGGTCTCCTTAACAGCAGTAAAGTCAGCCACATTGCACTGATACTCTTCTGCTTTAACTCCATACAGTTCCCGGCACTTTCTGCACACCTCTTCGGCTGCGGCACCGTTTCCGGCATAGATAGCAGCGATATTTACGCCTCTGGAAGCAAGTTCCATGGCGATCGCCTCACCGATTCCTCTTGAGCCGCCGGTAACGATTGCGGTTTTTCCCTTTAACATGCTTCTATCTCCGATAAATATTCGTATACTGTAACAGCCTTTACAGCTGTATCTATCTTCTTCATCATGTTGGTCAGGGTTCTTCCCGGACCGATCTCAATAAAGGTGTCCACACCTTCGGCGATCATGTTTCTGATCGTTTTCTCCCACATGACAGGACTGCAGATCTGCTCGGAGAGCATGCTCACGAAATCCTTGTGATATGGTCTTGCGGTCATATTGGAGTAAAGCAGAACGCTGCCGCCTCTTCCTTCAACATGTGAGAGTTCTTCTGCGAACCCTGCGGCCGCTTTACTCATAAACGGAGAATGGAATGCTCCTTTTACCTTCAGCGGAATACCTCTTCCACCTGCTGCTTTTACATCAGCCAGGAATGCCGGCATCTGTTCACTGAGTCCTGAGACAGTGGTCTGTCCCGGGCAGTTAAAGTTAACTGCATAGATATCAGAATATTTCTCGCAGATCTCCTCGACCTTCTCGGGCGTAAGCTTCAGGATCGCAGCCATTGCCGTATCCTGCTTTTCGGATGCTTCCTGCATCAGCTCGCCTCGCTTGCAGATCAGCTGAAAACCTGTCTCCATATCGAAAACACCGCTGACAGTCGCTGCGATCACTTCACCGATCGAAAAACCCGCAACCGCATCCGGACGTACTCCTTTTTCCATGAGCACGCTGGCTGCCGCAAGCTCCATAGCGTAGAGACAGGGCTGTGTATTTCTTGTCTCCTTCAGTTCTTCCTCTGTACCATGGAAGCACTGGGCAATGGTGCCCGGACGCTTCTCATCGCACATTCTGAAGATCGCTCTGGCTGCTGCATACTCCTCACACAGCTCTTTTCCCATGCCCGGGAACTGGTCTCCCTGCCCGGAGAATAAAAATGCTATCTTACCCATTCCTGTGCCCTCCGCAGTATCGGTTCTGCTTCCTCTGCAACTTCTCTTACGATCTCGGCAGCCGGCTGTTCCTTCTTGACCATGGAAGCGATCTGACCGGACAGGAAACATCCTTTTTCAAGATTTCCTTCCTGTACAGCCATGCGAAGTGTTCCCACTCCCATTGCTTCCAGTTCATCATCAGCCATTCCGCCGAACTCTGCCTTGGCATAATCTCTTGCGAACTGAGTCCTCAGGCTTCTCACCGGATGTCCCAGCTTCTTTCCTGTTACCATTGTGCACAGGTCAGTTGCCTTGAGAATTCTGTCCTTGTAGGTTGGATGAATGCTGCACTCATATGCGCTGAGGAAGCGGGTTCCCATCTGCACGCCCTGTGCGCCGAGCATCATTGCTGCGGCAAAGCCTCTTCCGTCCGCAATACCACCCGCTGCAATAACCGGCAGCGTCGTAGCATCACAGATCTGCGGAACAAGTACCATGGTGGTAAGCTCGCCCACATGTCCGCCGCTTTCACCGCCCTCTGCGATCAGTGCGGATGCGCCAAGTCTGGTCATCAGCTTAGCCATTGCAACAGAAGCAACGACAGGAATAACTTTGATCCCGGCTGCCAGCCAGTCCTTAATATACCTGGAAGGATTGCCCGCACCTGTGGTAACGACTTCGACCTTTTCCTCAATGACTACCTGCGCCACTTCATCTGCAAATGGACTGAGCAGCATGATATTTACACCGATAGGTTTATCCGTGAGCGTTCTTGCAATTCTGATCTGCTCACTGACATATGCTCCCGGTGCATTGCCCGCTGCAATGATTCCCAGACCGCCGCCCTCGGAAACAGCTGCTGCCAGTTTTCCGTCTGCGATCCAGGCCATACCGCCCTGAAACACCGGGTACTTGATATTCAGAAGTTCACATATGGCTGACCTGATCATAGAAATTAACCTCTTTTGCGCTGGATGAACTTGTCCAGATCGTCTACTGTCTCAACTCTCTCGTCCAGCTCGATCTCCATGTCCAGCTCGTCTTCCAGGCTCATCAGAAGCTCAACAGTATCCAGAGAGTCGATACCCAGATCAGAGAACTTGCTCTCCGGCTTAACAGCAGATACATCACAACCGGTACGCTCAGCAACAGTTTTAGCAATAGCTTCGAAATACATAAGAATATCCTCCATAAATTAAAAATAAGTCTCTTTCAGTCCGGCAGTTTTCCTGCCTGCAAGTACGAATTATACGGAGGGTGCGTTTCCGAAGAGGCAGTTCAGCGTTCCTGAAGCGTTCCTTAATTTAGATTTATATGTTCTGAAAGAGGTACATTCGTTACGGCCCTCTCTGACCACCACGCGTGGTTATGCACGGAAAAAAACCGGGAACATACGGATAAACCGTACATTCCCGGGCTTCGATCTTCATCTATATTTTGTTTTTCAGTCTGCTACCAGGTCGAACTTGTCAAAGTCCGCATATTTTTCATGAAGCAATGAATCTCTGCAGAACAATCCAATCATGGTTCCGGTGAATTCGCCGTACTTGCAGTACTCATCAGAGAACATGCTGGTATCGAAGGTCGGTCCGATCTGAGTCCAGTTCTCTCCGTCATACCCCCAGCTGAGTCTGGTGTCTCTTCCATCGATCTCGATGCGCATATGGATCGGCTTGCCTGCCTCTACTGCTACGCGAGTATCGGTCATCTCATCCTTGAAGCCGTTTTCCAGACGTACAATTTCCAGGGCTTCGGAGCCCAGGGTTCCGCTGTAATATTTGCGCAGGTAGAGATTATTCATGTTGTCGTAGTACACGATCACGCCGGCATCATGCTGGAAGACCTCCGGCTTGTACTCAAGCACCGTGGTCAGAGTCGAATGAACACTTGTCAGCTTTCTTGCCAGCAGGCTTACCTCATTCATGGAGGCCTGAGACTCGCCGCCGCGCAGACGAACAAAGCCCTTTCTTGCTGTCACACTTGCAAATGTGCCAGGCATAACTCTCGGTGCATAATACCAGTTGCCCAGTACGTCTGAGTCGAAGCCATCCCTCTCCGGGATTCCCGGCATCTCCACCTGCGGAAGGTCTGCTTCCTCAACATATTCCTTCGCGAGGTTGGAACCGTCTGCCATACGCAGCCATCCATCCTCAGTCCACTGCATCTTCTGGATAGCGGTCTCTCTTCCCAGTGTACAGCGAAGATCCAGAATACCTTCGGGCATATAGCCTTCCGGCCATACCGGAGCATTCTCCGTCAGGCGGGCACGCTCCTCTTCTGTATCCTGCAGCACGAAAGGTCTTGCAGTCAGATGCACAAGATAAGTCTCTCCGTTCGGCAGATCCACATAGCTTCCGTGTCCGGACTTCTGCAGATAAGAATCCGGGTTGAAGTACTTGGGCTTCAGATGATCCGGGTCTTTTCTCTCATTGGAAACGCCGGGCTGGGAAGTAACCAGCGGACCATGTGGATCGGGTTCGAAAGGTCCGAATGGAGAAGTACTTCTTGCCATGGTGACACTGTGGTTATAACCGGTGCCGCCTTCTGCACACATCAGATAATAATAGCCGTTCTTCTTGGTAAGATGCGGTGCTTCGATGCAGCCTCTGTCGGTTGCTCCCCTGGAGATTCGCTGCGGATATCCGACGATATGCTTGGCTTCCGGATCCCACTCAACGACGGAGATGGCTCCCGGCTCCTCATATCCTTTTCTGGTCTCCCACTCCATGGAGACAATGTACTTTCTTCCATCGTCATCATGAAGAATGGATGCATCGAAACCTGCTGAATGTACGTATACCGGCTCAGACCATGGACCGCAGATATCCTTTGATGAAACGATGTAGTTGTTTACGTCAAAGTATCTGGCATTCATGGAGTTCATCATGCCGTATACAACATAGAACAGGTCTTCCTTCTCGCTGTAGGTCAGGCACGGTGCCCAGATGCCCTTAGCGGAAGGCAGCTTTCTCGGGTCTGCCTGAGAAGGATCAGTAAGGACATGTGTCAGAAGTTCCCAGTGAGCAAGATCCCTGGAATGATAGATCGGGAGTCCCGGCATCCATTCGAAGGATGAAACGATCATGTAGTAGTCATCGCCCTTGCGGCAGATGCATGGATCGGGATGAAATCCCGGAAGAATTGGGTTATGTAACATATAGTTCCTCCTCGTATGTGTAGCTCAGGTCGTCTTACAGGTTCTTTATGTCTTCCGGTGTGATCCAACCGAATGCGACACATCTTCCGAAGTCCCATGCATCCCAGCCGATCCAGCCCGGTGTGTTCACGGTATCTGTGAGAAGCTTATAATTCCAGTAGAAGAAGCCGCTTCCCTTAGCCCATGCCTGAAGCTGAGCCTGCGCGATCGGACGATATATCTTCTGCTTTTCTTCCCAGGAGAAGACCTCAGTTGATCCGCTTCCCTCTTCATCACCATTGAGAATAGACTGGCCGCCGTGTGTGTCGGTTCCTGTTCCCAGGGAATTGAAGAGACACCACTCGCCGCAATATACATCGACATACTGCTGGACTTCGGCCATGGCCTTGTCATATTTTTCTTCGATGAACTTAAGGTATCCTTCAACAGTCTGCTCGCAGCCGCTCATCTCGGCCATCATCAGATACTGGTGGGTATCAAGTGCAACATTCTTCATCGTGGTATCGGTGAAGAATTCCTTCCACTTTGTCAGATCGAAGCCATCATGGAAACAAACGACCTTATCCTCACCTGCATATCTGCGAATGCGATCATATGCATCACGATAAAACTGATACAAGAATTCCCATTCTATGGGTTTATTGTTTTTAGCCATCTCAGGATCGACTGCGGGATATCTGTGTTCTATATCCATCATCTTGTAAATATCCTGTGTCAGCGGCTCATTGAGGGGCTGAATTCCCCAGAGTCCCGGTCTCTTGCCATAGCGTTCTGCTAATTTCTCAAGGAGGTTCAGAACATACTCGACTTCATCCGGCTGCTGTGCCCAGGTTACTACGCCGCTGAGTCCGCCGTTGTCGAAGCCATTCTGAGATCCCGGTACGGTGTGCAGGTCAAGCAGGATCTTAAGGCCGTACTTTTCAGCCCAGTTGAAGGCCTTGTCCAGTTCCTCGATACATCCGATGAAGGGTGCTCTGTCACCGAAAATGAAGTAGGGGATCGGAATTCTCACTGTATTGATACCCCAGGATGCAAGACTTACGAAGTCTCTTTCAGTAATATACTCACTGCGGTGCATCTTAATTCTTGCTTCATATACTTCCGGAGATAACTGACGCGGAAGCCAGTACTCATCTTCTGCTGTAGTTCCGTCGAACAGTGATGGGCTCATCCATTTTTCAAGAACAAGCCAGTTACCCAGATTAACGCCTTTAACCATGATTTCCCTCCACAAAACTTTACTAATGCCTTTTTATATAAGGATAGCAGAAATCATGCTTCAGTGGAATAACCTTTAACAAACCACATTACTATAAATCTTTCTTTTCTGTACATCTAACTGCATCTTGTGATAGCGGGTATACACATTCATGCCTGCATAAGGCTTACTTTTTAATACTGACATTGCGTGATCTCTGGCTGCTGCTGTTTCAAATGATCCGTATGGTTCACTATCAACTTTAGTTCCACAGTACATATAGTGTCGATTATGAACATAGTGAAGTCCGGCATTTTCATTACACATACGCATTCCCTCCAATCATAGTGAGTAACGATATCTCTTCTCAATATCTACACTCTACTACAGAGGAGAAAAAAAACAGTCGCCTGAGAAGCGACCTTCGCTGGGAAAACTAAACTAAAAAACAGAAGCTGCATCCTCTCAGATGTAGCTTCTGCTTTCTTCATCAATGATAACAATTCTTACACGGTCTGCTCTTGGGACAATTCGACAGAGGTTCGCTCATAATATTTCTTGATCTTGCAAGTGAACGGCATCCTGGATTGCTGTGGTAAACCTCTCCGCCGGAAACCCAGTAAACAATTCCGTTTCCTGCAGCAGCGCCTGCATTACCGCCGGCTTTATTGGTTGCCTTAGCCTTGGCAGCCTTAACGGTCACCTTGCAGGTGGCTTTCTTGCCGGATTTCATGTAAACAGTTACTTTGGTTGTTCCTGTACGAAGTCCTTTTACCTTTCCGGATTTCGTAATGCTGAGGATCTTTTTATTCGATACCTTGAATTTCTTAACCTTGTCACCGGCTGCATACTTAACTTTCAGCTTAAGAGTCTTTCCGACGGTTACGCTGTATTTCTTCTTGGAAAACTTAGCATATGCTGTGAGCTTCGGTGTTGTTCTGGTTTCAGTTTCCAGACATTCCCAGCATTCTCTTACCTGCGATCCTGTTCTGTTGATCGTTGCTGCATATTCGATTTCCCAGTCTCCCCAGTCATGAATATGCTCTTCTTCCTGTGCGTACCAGTCGTAGGAGCTGTAATCTTCTGCATATGCTGCACCTGAAAACAAGCCAAGTACCAGTGCACACATCAGAAGAATGCCCCATATTCTCTTTTTCATTTCTTTCTCTCCCTTGATAAGTTACTTTTTCTGTGATTATAGCATATTTTGCTTATTCATTCACTTCCTCGAACTTATCCGGGCCTACGCCGCAGATCGGGCACTTATAATCTGCAGGCAGTTCATCGGCTTCATCGTAGATAAATCCGCATACTGTGCAGCGCCATACTGTATTTCCTGTTCCGGCGGCGGCTGCTGCCTCAGTTGCTGCTTCTGTAACTGCCTCTGCTTCTCCGCTTGTCTCTGCCAGATCAGCTTCAATTGCCTCAGCCAGTGTGCAGAGATCTGCATAGGTGTTTCCATTCGGAGAAGACATGAATGTTACTTTATCTCCGATGTAACGGCTTCCGCTCATACGGTCGGTAATTGCTTTCATCTGATCTCCTGATGCCGGTGACCAGCTGCCATTCTCGATAAAGGAGTATGCTCTGTTCGACAAGTTGTGATCCTCCAGATCAAGGAGGAAATCACGCATAGGTGTGAAGATACCCATGTTGTATGTGATGGAAGCCAGTACGATATGGCTGCATCGGAATGCCTCTGCCAGAAGTTCACTTACATGTGTCTTAGAAACATCATATACAGCTACATTCGCTACCCCATCCTTGGAAAGTTTTCCGGCAAGAGCATTGGCTGCACTTTCTGTACTCCCGTATACTGAACCGTAAACGATCATAACTGCGTTATCCTCCGGCTCGTAACGACTCCACTTGTCATACTTGCCGATAAACCAGCCCAGATTGTCACGCCATACCGGGCCATGAAGCGGACATACGATCTTAATGTCGATCGTACCTGCCTTGGCAAGTACATCCTGTACCTGCGGACCGTACTTACCTACGATATTGGTAAGATAACGGCGCGCATCACTCAGCCACTCTGTCTCAAAATTCACTTCATCTGCGAAAAGATTTCCGTTCAGCGCTCCAAATGTACCGAATGCGTCTGCTGAGAAAAGTACTCCTGATGTCAGATCGAAAGTCATCATTACTTCCGGCCAGTGGACCATAGGAGCTTCGACGAATGTCAATGTGTGTTTACCAAGTTCCAGTGTGTCTCCTTCTTTTACTGTGACCAGTCTATCGGAGATGTCGCAATCAAAGAAATTGTTTAGAATAACAGCTGCCGGTGCTGTGCAGACTACCTTCGCGTTCGGATAGCGCACCAGCACCTCTGAAATCGCAGAGCTGTGATCTGGTTCCATATGATCTACAATCATGTAATCCAGATCTCTGCCAGCCAGAACTGCAGTCAGGTTTTCGAAGAACTGTCCTGCAACAGAGCGGTCAACTGTATCCATCAGTGCAATCTTTTCATCAAGGATCACGTAGGAGTTATAAGATACACCGCGTGGAATCGGATAAACATTTTCAAAAAGTTCGATACGTTTATCACTGGCTCCCACATAGACAATGTCTTCTGTTACCTCTCTGACAGAACCTACACCTGCGAATTTCTTCTTTCCTGCAAATGGATTTTCAGCAGCTTCTATTCCTTCTGTCACTGCTTCTTCTGCCAGAATTGATGAGCCCAGCATAGTTGTTGCTGCGAGCGTTGCCGTACCTGCTGCCAGCCCTTTCAGGAAATCCCGTCTTCCTACTTCCATCTGTAAACCCTCCTTAATGTGAACTATAAATATAGTTTTTCAGGTGTCTATCCGTACCATCTCCGTCAGCGCCTTGTTGCGGTATGTCAGATCCGTTCTGACTGTAAATCCCATCTTCTCCCAGAATGCATTTCCGTCTTTATTGCGTTCGAATGCTACCAGAGCCACCTTATTGATGCCCAGCTCATGAACAGCTTCCATGGCTGCATCCACCAGTCTGCTTGCAATCTTCTGATGACGATAGTCCGGATGAACTGAGGTGTGATAGATGTAGCCTCTTCTTCCGTCTGTACCGACCATGATCGCACCGACTACTTTTCCGTCCTCTTCTGCAGTAAAGCAAGTATCCGGATTTCGCTGCAGGAAGCGATCGATACCTTCTCTGGAATCATCAAGATTGTTGAGCCCCATGCCGACGCAGGACATCCACAGGTCGTAGATGCCGTCGTAGTCTTCGATCTTCATTTTGCGGATCATTATATCCATGTCACTTCGTTTCCCTTTCTTATGAGCGGCTTTCTCACCGGAAGGCCATCCTCTGTGTCGGGATAACCGATACTCATCGATGCATATACTCGCTCATTTTCCTTCATGCCCAGATGCTGAAGGTATTCGACGATTTCAGGATCTTCGTTAAGCCAGCGAAGCTGATTGATATAGCAGGTGCCGAGGTCCAGTTCATTTGCCTCCAGCATCATGTTTTCGAGAGCGATCGATGCGTCTGCCTGGTTGTTGCCGTAATCCTTATTGTTGGCAACGACTACCAGTGTCGGCGGAGCATAGTGGAATACGTAGTTTCCCTTCTTGGAAAGGTTCACTGAGTTGCGGAGGCTGATGTAAGTGTTTTCATCCACTTCCATTTTGGCAAATGCAGCCTGAACCATAGCGGTAAGTTTCGCAAGAACTTCGCTGTCACTGATCACAAGGAAATGGTTCTGCTGGCTGTTGCTGCCGCTGGGAGCCATTCTTCCTGCCTCGATCACTTTCTCGAGCTTATCCTTTTCAATTGCCTTTGAAAGAAACTTTCTTGTGCTTCGTCTGGTTGTGATTGCTTCGTATGTATTCATGCTAAACCTCATTTATTTCTGTAGTACGCGAACATGTATTGCTGGTAGATTCCATTATATGGAGCATATTCGTCGTATGGATATCCGTTCGGATATTGTTCTTCTATAACTTTTTTGATCCATGTGTCGATGGGAAATGCATCGATATGATGCAGGCCGAAAAGGGATACGCAGTTGGCCACCTTCACGCCGACACCGTACAGATCGGTCAATGCATTCATAGTCATCGTTTCGTCTGCATTCTTCAGTGCTTTCAGATCGATCGTTTTATGCGAGACGGCTTCGGCTGCTGCATGGATATATTTCGATCTGTATCCCAGCTTACAGGCGCGAAGTGTTTCGTCGCTCAATGCAGCAAGTTTTTCAGGTGTCGGGAAAGTGTAGTACTCCTCTCCTCGGCAATCTGTCCTTCTTTCGCCGGCAGCTTCTGTGATCATGAAAACCGAATTGCGGATAGCGGGGATATTTTTGTTCTGGGATACGATGAAGGTGATCAGCATCTCCCAGGCATCCTGCTG
>R21__coassemble_2460_pt1 | contig 10574 bp, 8 predicted proteins | sample R21__metabat2_low_PE_028 | metagenome-assembled genome bin R21
CTGCGGGGATGAGTGCCCTTGTAGTGCGGTCTTCTGCGATGTACGGTATTGTTTTCTTCTGCCATAGCCATCCTCTTTTATTTCTTCATGCTGGGATACACCTGAATAAGTCTGTGTTTCCCGTTTAAAGACTCGTATTCGTGAACCTCACAGTTGTGCATCTTAGGTCTCCAGACCAGTCCGTTCTTACGATCGCTGAGATAGCCGTTAAGGCCCCTGAGGATTCCTCCGTGGGCTGCCACCAGCACATTCTCATAACCCTGCTTTTCCAGTTCCTGCAGGAAATCTCTGCTTCGTCCGGTGATCTCTTTTACCGTCTCCACGGTCTTCGGTGCCGGAAAAATCTCCGGAAGAGCCCAGTATGAAGTCATAGCGGGTCCGAGCAGATAATACTTTCTGCCCTCGTATCGTCCGAAGTTTACTTCGATCAGTCTCTTATCCTGAACGATCTTTTCTCTGTCCCATCCGCTTACAATGGCTGCGGTATCGATCGCTCTCTGCAGAGGGCTGGCATATACCGCGTCAAATGTTACGTCCCCGATCTGCTCCTTCGCATATCTTGCCTGAGCAATACCTGTCTCACTCAGCGGGGCATCTGTCAGTCCCTGCATTCTTCTGGACTTATTCAGGTTCGTCTGTCCGTGTCGGATCAGCCATATCTTCATAAATAACTCTCCTGTATCAACAGCTTATTCGTAGTCAAATAATCCTGCGTTCTTCTCTTCCAGTATCTTGATGGCATGGTAAGTGTACTCGGTAAACGGCACCGGTACATCAACTTCCTGTGCCTTATCCATCAGCACGCCTGCCAGCATCTCGATCTCTGTCTCTCTTCCGGCATCCAGATCCTGAAGAGTTGAAAATCTTGCATCTGCTCTTGCTCTGCCGCGGATATTCTGCTCGAACTTGATCTTGATTCCGTGCTTGGCAGCTGTGACTACTACCTCGTAAGCAAGACAGTCATGCAGATATCCCATATGTCTGCTGTCTGTGTAAGAGCCGAAGCCCACTCCGAATACTGCCTGGGGCAGATTGTTGGAGATGTTCAGCTCGAATTTCTGCCACTGCTCTGTCACGATATCACCTGTGAAACGACACTTGATACCGGCAGTATTCAGAAGTGTCTCGATGGCTTCGCATCTCTCTGTCTTCTCGGATGTCCCCTGCTCACCGAAGATCAGACCTTCGCATCCTCTTGCATCGATCACGACCTCATTGCCGGATCTCTCTGAGTTCATTTTCATGAGTCCGTTGATCACGCGCTGCGGTCCGATCACCTTGCCGATGATCTCCTCGCTGTCGATACCGTTCAGGGTGCTTACCACCATGGTTCCGGCCGGATCTGCAAGGTCTCTTCCTGTGACGATGCCCATCTGTACGATGGTGCGGATATCGTCAAGTGCGTCGAAGAGGCCGTTGTATTTCGTTGCGACAAGCAGAAGGTCGATACCCTTAGCCCCTGCTTCCTCTGCAGAAAGTACCTGGGGATAATACTGCTTTCCGTTTACAACGATACCGTTCTCTTTCAGTCTGTCTGCTCTCTCACCTTCCGCTATAACGCAGAAGTTCTGTCCCAGTACCAGACTCAGTCCCGGAATAAAGTATGCGCCGATGGCACCTGCGCCAAGAAGCGCAACTGTTCTGATTTCCATAATCTTCCTCTCTTACTTAACGATTCTGCCTTCCCACTTCTCAATGCCGCCGATGGCCTTAACATTCTTGTATCCCAGCTTTTTCAGCTTGGAAGCTGCCTTGCGGGCTCTTGATCCTGTTGCGCAGTAGAGATACAGTGTTGTCTCCTTATCATGAACTCTGCTCGGCATGCTCTCGATCTTGTCCACCGGTACGTTCAGTGCCATATTGAGATGGCCTGCCTTGAACTCAGCCGGATCGCGCACATCGATCAGTCTTGCATTCTTGTCGTCACGGAATTCTTTCACACTTTCATTAATATTTTTTCTGCCAAATAAGCCCATCTTTTCTATCCTCATATACACATAAGGGGACTGTGGAATATCCACAGCCCCTCGTCATTATACATTGTTATTCAATCGATCACAGGTTGATCCAGTCGTTCCAGTCCTTAACCATCAGATCTTTGTCCTCAAAATAGTTGATTCTCATTGCCTGACGGCACTCAGACATGGTCTGGTTGGTTACCTTAACGGCATGATCTGTTCCTGCTTTCAGAATGTCATATACTGCCGGGATGTCCTTCGCCCATTTTGCACGTTCTTCACGCATGGGTGTCAGCATCTCTTCCAGAACCTTGATCAGGAACTTCTTGCACTTAACGTCGCCAAGGCCGCCCTTCATGTAGTGTTCTTTCATCTCATCCAGGTTCTTGTAATCCGGCAGATACAGTCCGAACTGATCTTCTCTGCTGAATGCATCCAGGTATGTGAATACCATGTTGCCTTCCACATGTCCCGGATCATCGATGTTGATGTGCTCCGGATCAGTGTACATGCTCATAACTTTCTGCTTTACGGTCTTCGCATCATCGGAAAGATAGATGCAGTTATTCAGAGACTTGGACATCTTGGCCTTGCCGTCGATACCCGGAAGTCTTCTCTGTACTTCGTTCTCCGGAAGCAGGATATCCGGCTCAACTAAAACATCACAATTGTAGGTTCCGTTGAACTTACGAACAAGCTCTTTCGTCTGCTCCAGCATCGGAAGCTGGTCCTCGCCTACCGGAACTGTGGTCGCCTTGAACGCAGTAATATCAGCAGCCTGGGATACCGGGTAGGTGAAGAAACCTGCCGGCAGACCTGCGCTGTTATCGTTCTCTGTCTCATTGCCTGTGAAGCCTCTCAGCTTCATCTCAGCCTTAACAGTGGGGTTTCTGGACAGACGCTGTGTCGTTACCAGGTTCATGTAATAGAAAGTAAGTGCATGCAGCGCCGGAATAGCGGACTGAACACAGATGTTTACCTTATCCGGATCGAGGCCTACTGACAGATAATCCAGAGTTACCTCGATGATGTTATCGCGGATCTTCTTCGGGTTATCCCAGTTGTCGGTCAGCGCCTGGTCGTCTGCAACCAGAATATTGATATCATCGAACTTGCCTGAATTCTGAAGTTCTACTCTGCGGCCCAGAGAGCCGATATAATGACCCAGGTGAAGTTTACCGGTCGGTCTGTCACCTGTCAGGATTACTTTTTTATCACAATCTTTTGCTAACATAACATCCTCCAACTATGAGCCGCTTTTACAGGTGCGGCAACAAGGCTAAGTATAGCATATTCAGATACCTGTTACAAATATTTCAATGCCGATGGCGATCAGAATACATCCACCTAAGATGGCTGCTTTGCCGGAAAGTTTTTCTCCGACCTTTTTACCGATTCTCAGTCCTCCCATGCAGATGATCCAGGTAACGACCGCAATGATCACTGAAGCGGCAAATGCAGCGAGCGCACCGTAATTTGCAATGGTAAAACCAACGGAAAGTGCATCGATGGATGTAGCAATTCCCTGAACCATCAGGCCCTTGATACCGACGCCCGGCTTCTCTTCTTCCGGATCTCCCTTAATGCCCTCGATGATCATATGACCGCCGATAAACAGAAGCAGGATCAGCGCGATCCAGGGGATGAATTTCTCGAAGACTTTAAATGCAGTAACAAGCTGATGTACACAGAACCAGCCGATCATCGGCATCAGGAACTGGAAAAACGCAAATGTACCGGCTATTCCTACCTGCTTCTTCATTCTCATGTGAGGCTCGTTTAACGCATTTGCAATAGATACTGAGAATGCATCCATTGCGAGACCAACGCCCAGAAGAATGCTGTTAAAAATAAAAGCGACTAATGACATGTTTTCCTCTTTCTATTTCCCTAAAATTTTTCTGAATTCCTGCAGCCCTGCAGGGGTAAAAAGCAGGTAGACTGTCAGATCGATCAGTACTGTAATCGTCATAAAACCTGCTGAATACAAAATGGTCTGATAGATCTGATTGCGGTAGACCATCAGCATCGGATACGGCCCTTCGATGATCTTCGCACCGTTGAGTACTAGCACTGTGAGTCCGTATACGGCAGTAACTGCTGCCGCTGCCCATATATTTTTCTTTTTTATGGTGCGATTATCTTCCCATTCTGCGAAGGAGATGCACGAGATCAGCGGACAGATCAGGTTCTGCAGCATCTTCGCCGGCGTCAGAAGTACTGTTGATATGCTTACTGCCTCGGACGGGATCAGAACGCATATCACGATCATGGATGTCAGGGCCAGCATACAGCTTGCTGTATATCTGATCAGATGCACCCATGCCGGTACCGGATCCACATGGAAGCTTTCCGGGATCTCTTTCCACACAAGTTTTTCTTCCTCTTCCCTTGCCTTTTTCCTGTTTTTCAGTCCAAAGACTATGTAGCACAGTGAAGCGATCCAGGCTGCCGTATTGCTCAATGTTCCGTAAAAAAGAAATATATTCTCTCTGTTCCATATACTCAGGCCTAAAGCAGCTGTTTCCAGAAGAAGCAGCAGACCATTCGCCGCCAGCGCAATGTTTTCTTTTTTCAATTTCACACCCTCTTTCAGGTAAGTCTCATGCCACTCTTAAGTGCATGCGACGCAGTCTCATTATTTTACTGCTGACCTGTGCATTTGTCCATTGTTTAGAAGAATTACCGAAGCATCTTCTATTGTTTATCTCATGTTCACACATTTTCACAAGTTCCTTGTATTTACCGCAATAATCGCTGAATTTTTATGACATTTTTCTGCTATTCCCACTAGTATATCACAGCACTGTGTGCTATATTCTGTCTGTATACAGGAGGGTTCTTCAACTTCTCGATCTACTTGTTTTTCCTGTATATTGACAATTGAATATGGAACTAATAACAGAGTAGGATCTGGCGCGTTAAGTGTCGCGGGATGGGAAGTTGCCCGCGGACGAAAACAATCATCGAGATGATGTTGCGGTGCCTTATCCGCATCCGCTGCCACGACCGGTTCTTCGTGGCAACACAAGTCACGGAGGATTTTTTATGTCTAAAATCAAAAACATGTTCTCCAGCTCAGCTGCTGAGCTGACCAAGGTAAGAGTTCTGACCGTCTGCGCTATGCTGGCCGCACTGGCTATCGTACTGCAGTATGTTGCTTCCATCAACATCGGACCTTACATCAAGATCGGTTTCTCAGGTATCCCGAACCAGATCGTGGATCTCCTCTTCGGACCGATCACAGGCGGCCTTTTCGCAGGTGTAATGGACATCGTCAAGTTTATGCTGAAACCGGAAGGTACCTTCGACTTCAGATACACACTTGTAGCTATGCTTGCTGCATTCATCTATGGATGCTTCTACTACAAGAGACCGATCTCAATCGTTCGTATCTTCATTGCTAAATTCGTGATCATGGTAGTGGTCAACCTTGGCCTCAACACATACCTTCTTAGCACATATGTTGGCAAGGGCTTCCTCGCTATCCTGCCGCCGCGTATCCTGAAGAACGTTATCATGTGGCCGATCGAGTCCATCATCTTCTTCCTGATCGTCACTGCGATCGAAAAGACCGGCGTTATGAATACATTTATGGCACCGGCTAAGAAGAAGGTAGCTGTAAACGAATAATAAGATAGTCTGGTGAAGGGCTGTCACTCAAGTTTTTAAGAAGCTTGGGTGACAGCCTTTTTTTCGTACGATGAAGACTTCCTGGGTTTATGAATTATGGATTATTGCTATGGCTATGAGGACGCGTGACATAGGGATAGGTGGCTTTGCTCAGTCAGTTGCTGCTCCAGTCGGTTCGATCATTTTATATCTGCACTCGCTCAGCTGACGATAGAAGCGTTTGTCATCTTCGCTCGGCAATAAAATGATCGAACCTCCCTCCACTGAGCAAATTCCTTCGCAAAACCACCTATCCCTATATCCCGCTGTGAATTGAAATGCCCAGCTTCCCACTGACTAGCTTAAAAAGATGTAGCGGTGGGAATGATTTTCCTCAATAAGCCAAGATTTTCCTACTGACTAGCTTAAAAAGATGTAGCGGTGGGCGATCCGTCCATGTTTATAGCCAAGTCGTTCCCTCTGCTTTGCTTGAATACTTGTACCGGTGGGTTTCACGCCCAGATTAGAGCCAATTCATTCCCTCTGCCTTGCTTGAATACTTGTACCGGTGGGTTTCACGCCCAGATTAGAGCAAAATCCTTCCCTCTGCCTTGCTTGAATACTTGTGTTCAGGGAGGAAAAAGAAGCCCGCATCCCCCTAACCAGAAAAAGAGATCCACCCCAGCAGGGGCAGATCTCTTTACAATTCTTGTTTTATTCAGTTCCGTCTTCGCCACTGACTGCCGCAGCCGCAGCAGCTGCAGCCTCATCACTTGCGCTGAGCTGATCCATCAGTGTGGAGTTTTCATCATTGAGGGTCATGACCTGAAGTCCCTCGTCTTCCTCGCCGTTATCGCGGATCGCATAGATCTCACCGTGAAGCTTGGCGATCGTATCGTCCATATCCGGGATAAGGATCTCATTGCTGATACTGTACATGCCGTCGTAAGGAATACGATCCGTTATCAGCTTATAGCTGAGCAGAGTCGGCAGCTGTGAGATCAGGTCCAGAAGTTCGGAGCGTGATACATTGTGTGTAACCAGCGGAAGAACCTTAAGTACAAGACTTGAAAGCTCGCTGACACTCATATTTTTACACCTGTCTACCACACCGAGGATAACTCTTCTCTGTCTGGAAGTACGCTCGAAGTCACCGTTTCCGATATATCTGATTCTTGCGTAGGCAGTTGCCTGTACACCATTCAGATGAGTTGCTCCTCCGTCCAGGAGATAATCGTTGACATCATCAACATCAAGACTGTCTTCGGTGGAAGTGATATAGTCGTTGATCATGATTGCTTCATCGTCTGTGCAGGTGATGTCTACACCGCCGACTGCATCTACGATCTTGGACAGTGAATTGAAGTCTACGGCAATATAGTTATTAACGCGCACACCGTAATTCGTTCTGAGTGTATCGCACAGAAGCGGTCCGCCGCCGACTGCATATGCATTGTTAAGCTTTCTGATACCCACATCAGGAATATCCGCATACAGGTCTCTCATGAAAGAAACCATGAAGATCTTCTTTACGTTGTGGTTGAAGGTCGCCAGAATCATGGCATCGGAGTTTCCGTACTCGTCACTGTTTCTTCTGTCGGAACCTACCAGAAGCACACTGAATGTGCCTGTAAGCTGCTCATCTGTCGCTGTCTGTACAGTGGAGTAGTCGAACTCTGTTACAGGCTCAACATCAAGTTCAGTTTCCTGCATGGCTGCAACATTGAACAGAACCTTCTCATCACTGATGTAGTTACTCAGACCATAGGTATTATCAAAAAAGAAATACACTACAGCAAGTGCTATGATCACGATGCCCAGAACGATGGCGAGAATGATCCCGAACAGTCTTCCTGAACTGTGCTTATTATTATTCTTCATGCTGTATCCCCTTATATTGCATGACATGGGTCGTCAAAAATAGGCGCAGAAAACACACCTGAAACCTATATTATCACGTATCTGGGAAAAATGGAGTAAAATTTTAAATTTGTAAATATTATCCTGCCTCTATCACCCGGTCCAGTATATCTGAAGCCAGCTTTACCGAAGCGCTTTTTCCGGTTACAGCGTAGACTGCACCCTTCATCACAAGTTCCAGCGCATCGGCTGCATCTTCAAGATACGCCAGCTTAGCTTTTCTGACGTCACTGATCACCCTGTTCATTGCTGCGGTATCGTAACCGGTCAGCTTACGCATGCATGCCAGTACTGCCAGCTGAAAACTGCTGATGGGCGTGTTCAGATTTCCATAGGAAGACAGGATATAACCCTGAAGCTCCTCTTCTGTCAGTTCCAGTTCCCTGAGCTCTTCCGCTGCATTTTCATAGATCTGAAGCGTCTGCAGAGCATCCGGATCATCATATGTCTCGAAGATGATCTGCCCGCCATGACCTGCCGAATACGCCAGGTCCGCAGAATATGCCCCGTTCTGGAAGCGAAGCTGCGGCATGATCACTCTGTCAGAAAGAGCTGCAAGGAAGGGAATATACTCTCCCTTGAAGATGTCGGCCCCTGCCGGCGCGATCATAAGAGAATGAAGTGATGAGGCATTCAGACAGATGCCCATTCTTGTGCCCTCAATATCATAATGATATTCCTGTCTCACTTCCGGCAGGCTGCCATGCGGAAGCTCCTTCAGCACTTTCAGTTCCGCTTCAAGCAGCGCATCCCTTTCTCTGTCGTCAGCTGCCAGAACCAGTACCACACGCCTGCTGCTGATGATCTCCTCAGCGAGGCAATGCAGTCTCCCGGTAAGCGCAGACAATTCGTTCTCATTCATCACGCTGACTTTCATAAGGAACTTGAAATATCCCTCCAGCACCTTCTGCTGATATCTGTCCATGTGACTCAGATGTGCATTCACAGCGAGATCCGCTCTGGCTACAGAATCGAACTGAGCCGGATTGTAGGTATCCTTAAACTTTTCAAGAGCCGCTTTCACCCCAACCGGAGTATAGCTTGCCTCCCGTATGGTCTCCAGCATAAGTGCAAATGCTTCAGCCTGATCCTCACTTGTGGTGGAAATGCTGATCTGCAGCATCGGATAATCATACGGCGTATTTCTGCCGCCATGATACACCGTAACATGGTACTCCGGCACCAGCTTCGAGAGCCTTTCATCCAGTTCTTCCTTGGTCCTGTTTTTCAGGTTCAGCTCTGCGAAAAGATCTGTCAGCATAAGAAGCTCATGCAGGCTCTCCTCCGGTATTCTCGAGGTATCGAAAAAGACGATGGATCTGACAATTCCCGGAAGGCCCGTATCGGCAGTCAGAACATGAATATTTCCATCCTCACCGGCAGGAATATCTTCTTCCCGAACTTCTGTTTCTTTCACCGGCTCCGGCAGAAGCGACGGATCGATCATAAAACCACCGGAAGGAATTCTCTCTTCACTCCATTCATCGTACTCTCTTGTACTATGGATCAGCTCCCTGATCTGTTCCGGTGACATCTCCTTTTTTCTGGTCTTGAGCCATGCAGCCCTCTTTTCTTCTTCCCGCTCCGCAAGTCCTCTTTCAGGATACAGATACAGTTTTACCTGTCGGGCCTGCTCCAGTAATTTGCCGGCGATACTTTTCAGCCGGACCTGATCAGGATCGGTCAGCATGCTGAGTTCTTCCTCCTCATGCTCGAGGGCATCGGTCCGGCCCGTTTCTGCCCATCTGGAACCGATCGCTTCCATCTCAAGATTTAAAAACGGTTCCGAATCAGCCATGACTGATGCAATGGAGAAACACTCATCCCTGTATGCGGCCTTGATCAGTTCGGGTGCGAATCCATCGGCTGCAATTCCGCTCAGCGTCTTTATCACAGCGTTTTCGAACCTTTCGGCAAGCTCCTCGGAAACGCCATAGAGCGATACCTGTTCGAAGCCGGCTTCATATCCGACATAAGAATAATCATGCCAGGAGAAAGCCTGTGTCATCCCGTTCTTTCTGAGAGCCAGATCAAGCGGACCGCTCTGCATAGACATAAGTGCGGCGAAATATGGACACATCCTCCGCTCCTCTTCCGTTAATTCCGAGAGATCCCAGGCCATGACAAGGCTGCTCTGTCCCTGGATGTCATCTTCCAGATGTACAGGGAGAGGGGATGGGATAAAGGTGGAAGGTTGTGGCTCGGACATTTGTCCTTGGGTGGAAGGAGCTGACTTTTTCCAACCTCGTCGCTCCGCTTCGAAGCCCTCAAGGAAGCTGTATTCTTCTGCGTCAGAATCCGGTCTGCGAGGAGAGCGGCTGAGATATTCACGATCGAGAAACGCAAGCATTCTGTCATAATCCATCTTGCCGTAGAGCAGGATCAGGGCATTGTCCATTCTGCAGTATCTGCGGTAAAGATCGATCATGTTCTCATAGGTCATGTGTTCCAGATCCGCATAGCATCTTCCGGACATATTGCCCCTGCGGTCATCGGGGTAGAGATGGTGAAGCACCTGCATGATGGTGTTGTCGGAAAGCTCCGTCTCCATACCGAGGTCCTCTGTATAGACTGTGCCCTCAAGCTCCAGCGGTGCATTCTTTCTCTCAAGGCGCAGGCGCAGAGCTTCCCTCTGAAAAATTCTGGGGTCATCCAGAACAAGCGGATCCGTGAAGCAGCTCATAAGGGCATCCGCGGCGATCTCAAGCTGCTCCTGGCTCAGAGAACACACGGGAAAATAGATGGCATCCCCCATGGTCTGAGCATTCAGATAGCTGTGGAAGCTCTGGCTGTCCAGATCGAAAAACATATCGGTTCCCGGATACTTTTTTGATCCCGCAAGCAGCGAGTGCTCCAGTGCATGAGACAGATCCGCCTCATTCTCCTGCGGCACTCTGACCACCAGGGCGAAGCCCAGATTCACATCTTCATTATCCATGCAGTAGATCTGCATTCCGCTGGCTGTGTGACGCAGAGATGTGGTATACCCATGTATTGCTTCCAGCTCTTTCTCTCTGATCAGCTCGTAAGCTTCTCCGCCCTTCTTGGTTCCTCTTTTTTCCATGTTTCTGTTAATGGTTATTC
>R21__coassemble_2483_pt1 | contig 10507 bp, 5 predicted proteins | sample R21__metabat2_low_PE_028 | metagenome-assembled genome bin R21
GAAGAGGCAAGGGGCATCAGCAGCTACAGATACAGCCTGGACGGACTCTGGAAGTTCGCTTATGCAAGAAATCCGTCACTGGCACCGGAAGGTTTCGAGGCGGACGAATATGACTGTCACAGCTGGGAGCAGATCAGAGTTCCGGCCCATATCCAGATGGAGGGATATGATGTGCCTCAGTATGCCAACACAGAGTATCCGTGGGATGGCATTGATGAGGTGGAACCGGGAGAAATTCCCGAGACATTCAATCCGACAGCCAGCTATGTAAAATACTTCTGTGTGCCGGAAGAGCTGAAGGGAGGCAGGGTATTTGTCTCCTTCCAGGGCGTTGAGAGCGCAATGGCATTGTGGCTGAACGGTACATACGTTGGTTACAGTGAAAACAGCTTCGACCCTGCGGAGTTCGAGCTGACAGAATACCTGAAGGACGGAGAAAACAAGCTCGCTGTCCGCGTGTACAAATGGTCTGCCAGCAGCTGGTGCGAGGACCAGGATTTCTTCCGTTTCTCCGGTATCTACCGCAGTGTATATCTCTTCGGTACACCTGAGACGCATCTGGAGGATGTGAAGATCAGAACTGTGCTGGATGATGATTACAAGGATGCACAGATGCAGCTGGACCTGAAGACATGGGGAAAGGGAACTGCAGAACTGACTCTGGAAAAGGATGGTCAGACTATCCTGACGGAAAGCGCAGTGCTTGCGGGTGAAAACAGTCTGAAACTTGCGGTTGCGGATCCTGAAAAGTGGAGCGCTGAGAACCCTGCACTCTACGATCTGCTGATCGAGATCAAGGATGAAAACGCAGTAAGTCTTGAGTTTATCCGCCAGAAGGTAGGCTTCCGCAGATTCGAGATCAAGGACAGCATCATGCTGATCAACGGAAAGCGAATCGTCTTCAAGGGCGTCGACAGACATGACTTCAGCTCGAAGACAGGACGTGCAATCAGCAGAGAAGAAGTGCTGAAGGATATCGTGATGATGAAGAGAAACAACATCAACGCGATCCGAACCAGCCACTATCCGGATGTCTCCTGCCTGTACGAGCTGTGCGATGAATACGGCTTATACCTGATTGCTGAAAATAACCTTGAGACGCATGGTGTGTTCGATATGGTGGAGACCGGGCAGAAGCCGCTGGAATATGCCCTTCCCGGCAACCGCATGGACTGGGAGCCTATGCTGATCGACCGTGTGAGAAGCTGCTATGAGCGCGATAAGAATCATCCGGCTATTCTGATCTGGTCCTGCGGAAACGAAGCTTACGGCGGAAAAGTAATCTACGACATGAGTGAAGAGTTCCGCCGCCTGGATCCCGACAGACCTGTACACTATGAAGGACTCTGCCATGACCGCCGCTACAATGATACAAGTGATATTGAAAGCCGCATGTATCCGCCGGTAGCTGAGATCAGAGAATACCTGAAGGAGCACCGTGATAAACCCTTTATCTGCTGTGAGTACACACATGCCATGGGAAATTCCTGCGGAGCCATGTATAAGTACACAGATCTGACGGAGGAAGAACCGCTCTATCAGGGCGGCTTCATCTGGGACTATATCGACCAGTCCATCGAAAAGAAGGATCGTTACGGCAGAGAGTTCCAGGCTTACGGCGGTGATTTCGGCGACAGACCGAATGATGGAAACTTCTCCGGAAACGGCATCGTTTACGGAGGTGAGCGCGATGAATCTCCCAAGATGCCGTCTGTTAAGTTCAACTACCAGAATATCGCTGTGGAAGTGACCGCAGACGAAGCGCAGAAACTGAGCGCTCGTATCATCAACAAGAACCTCTTTACCAATACGGATGCATACACCTGTGTCGCAGTGCTGGAGGAAGAAGGAAGAAAACTTGAGACACAGATGCTCAGTGTTTCTGTTCCGCCACTGAGTGAAGGAAGTGTGGAATTAGCATTTGTCCTTCCGGAGAATGAGGGCAGCAGAGACAGAGAATACACAGTGACAGTCAGCTTCCTGCTGAAGGAGGACACGCTGTGGGCGAAGGCAGGACATGAGATCGCTTTCGGCCAGAACACCTTCACAGTGGAAGCAGTTGCTGCCGGTAAGGATGCCCTGCAGACCAATCTTGAGAGAGGCCTTGCAGGAAGATATGACAGACAGGGTCATTCTCTGTCCGAACCGGATAAGACACAGGCCGGAAAGCTGAAAGTAGTTCACGGGTATCATAACCTGGGTGTTCACGGCGAGAACTTCTCAGCCCTGTTCTCCTACCTCTTCGGCGGACTTGTCTCCTACAAGTGGGGCGGCAGAGAGATGCTGGAGGGTGCGCCGAAGGCGAATTTCTGGAGACCTTTCACTGACAATGACAGAGGAAGTCTGATGCCTCAGCGATATGCGCAGTGGAAGATCGCCAGCAGCAATCAGACCTACAAGATGCCGGGACAGAACGGATCCGTCTATCCCTTCCAGCCGAAGCCTGAGGTCGTGGAGACAGAAGATCATGTCAGCGTGACCTTCCCCTACTTCCTTCCGACAACGCCGGCAGCAGAATGTTCGATCACATACACGGTAACGGCAGACGGTGTCATCCGTGTAAGACTGGATATGGATACGGTTTCTGAACTGGGAGATATGCCGGAGTTCGGCGTCATGCTGAAGACGGATGCGGATCTGGATACGGTGACCTGGTATGGACCGGGACCGCAGGAAACTTACAGTGACCGCCTCCAGGGAGCTAAGATGGGAATCTACAGTCAGAAGACCTTCGAAGCCATGGGCAGATATCTTGCGCCGCAGGAGAGCGGAGCGAAAACAGATATCCGCTGGGCCCGTGTGACTGATCATACAGGAAGAGGCCTTGTGTTCGCGGGAGACAAGATGGTCTTCTCGGCACTTCCCTGGTCACCGGATATGATCGACTGCGCGGAGCATCCCTATGATCTGCCGCCGATTCATCACACCTTCATCCGATGCGCATTGGCGCAGATGGGAATCGGAGGAGACGACTCATGGGGAGCAAGAACCCATGAAGAATTCCTGATCAAGACTGAGAAGCATATGAGCTTCGAGTTCCTGTTCAGAGGAATCTAAAGTAAAAAAAGAAGGGGAGATCGAAAGCTGTCGCATTTCATATGCGACCAGTTTCGATCTCCCCTTTTTCAGTATATAAGAATTCAGGCCGAAGCTTTGCTCCTGCGCTGCATTCTCAGTGCTGCACAGATCAGTACGACGCCAACTGCGGCGATACAGATGAAAACGACCAGCATGGTGCGGACGCCATAGTGATCACACAGGAAGCCGCCAAGGAGACTTCCGATCACGCCTGCGATCGTGAGCGCTGCAACGACCAGTCCCTGACCGCGGCTCTTGTCGGAATCATCCATCACGTCGTTCGCATAGTAGACGGAAGCTGATCCATAAAGCGCATAGGTTACGGCCTGTGTCAGCTGGATCAGATAGATGGACAGAATGCTGCCGGCGAGCAGGTAAAGGATGCCCCGGATGCAGTAAACGACCGCGCTGAAGAGCAGGAGCTGCTCTGCCTTGAATCTTTTACGCAGCCATACATATCCGAACATAACGACAAGCTCGATCATGGCGGAGATGAAGGAAGCGATACCTACTTCCTGGCTGCCTCCGCCTACATCCTGGATGATCAGCAGCAGGAATACACTGATCACATTGTGCAGTGTGAGTACCAGCACGAAACCGATCAGAAGGACTACGAAGAAGGGATACTTGTGGATGAAGCTTTCATGCGCGGAAGAGACCTTCTCGTCCGAACTGCCGGTTTTCTTTTCGAACGGACCATAGTAGGGAAGCATCCAGACTACCATCAGGATAAGCATCATGAGAACGATACCGCCCACAGGGACAACATTCTCCTGAAACAGGCCCGTCAGGCGTCCGATCAGCAGGGACACGAAAGCAAAAGTCAGAGAGCCGAAGGCCCTTGCGCTGCCGAACTCGATGTAAATGCCCTTGTATGCATAATAGAAGCAGGCGGTATTCATGACCGGTACCATAGTATTCAGCGAGATGAGGTATACGGCAAGCATGATTCCGTATCCCAGTGTTCCGAGTGGGAACATCATACATGCCAGAACGATGGCATTGAGGATGGCAGCTGCGGTGAGATGGAATTTCCATGTGAACTTGCCGGCATCGATCATCTGACCGAAGACTGTCTGCAGAATGGCAGCGAACAGGCTGGCAGCGGCAGTGACAGTGCCGATCGTGGTGACAGAGATACCTTTCTGCTGCATGAAATAGGTGCCGTAGGTGGAACCTATTACGAATCCACTCCAGACCAGACCCTGCAGCGCGGCATATAACTTTCTTTCCTTATTCATAACTTTGTAAATCCCCCGAAAAACAAAGAAAACAACTCAGAAGATAATATAACAGAGCAGGCAAATGTGCAAAGAGTTCATGATATCCAATTGCTGTAATTACGCTGGAAATATATCGAAAAAAGGCTGATAATCAAGGAGGGTATATTGTATGTGCGGAGGAGAAAAAAGTAATGAGCAGCAAGCAGAATTTTCAGTGGAAAGAGATGACCATGGGGACGGATTATTATCCGGAGCACTGGGACAAGTCACTATGGAGAGAAGATCTTAAAAGAATGCTGGAGGCCGGCATCACTGTAATAAGGATCGCAGAATTCGCCTGGAGCAAGGTCGAGCCTGAGGAAGGCGTATTCGAGTACGGCTTTTTCGATGAGTTTCTTGACCTGTGTCAGGAAGAGGGGATGAAAGTCATCTTCGGTACTCCGACTGCGACACCGCCGGTATGGTTGACGGAGAAATATCCGGAAGTGCTCAATTCAGACCGAAACGGTGTTAAGTACAGACACGGCGGCAGACGTCACTACAATTACAATTCTGAGATCTACAGACAGCTGTGCAGCAGAATAGTGGAGAAGGAGGCTGCACATTACGGAAAGCATCCGGCGATCGTGGGCTGGCAGATCGACAATGAACTCAACTGCGAGGTGGATGAATTCTATTCTGAGGCAGATACGCTGGCATTTCGAGAGTTTCTCAGGCAGAAATACGGAACGATAGAAGCGCTGAATGAAGCGTGGGGAACTGTATTCTGGAACCAGACTTACAATAGTTTTGACCAGATCTATGTGATGCGTCCGCTTCTGAACAGCGGAAATAATCCTCATCAGCATCTGGACTATATCCGGTTTATATCCGAGAGTGCGAACAGCTTCTGCAGGATGCAGGCGGATATTATCCGCAGATACAAGAAAGAGAAGGATTATATCACTACGAATGGCCTGTTCGGAAACCTGGACAACCACCGCATGGAGAAGGAAGCTCTGGATGTCTATACATATGACAGTTATCCTAACTTCGCATTCGGAATTGAAAACGTGATCGATCCGTCTGCCCTGAATGACAGAAAATGGACTCTGAACCTGGCTGAAGTGCGTTCTGTCTGCCCGCATTTCGGTATTATGGAACAGCAGTCCGGCGGAGGCGGCTGGACAACAAGAATGCTGATGCCGGCACCTCGCCCGGGCCAGCTTACGCTATGGGCAGTCACCAGCGTTGCGCAGGGAGCCGACTACGTAGGTTTCTTCCGCTGGAGGACCTGCTCATTCGGAACAGAGATCTACTGGCACGGAATTCTGGATTATGATAACCGCGACAACCGCAAGCTGGCAGAAGTAAAAGATTTCTACAGTAAGCTGAAGAAGCTGGATCCGGTATGCGGAGCAGAGTTTGCAGCACCCTTTGCTCTGGTTAAGGACTATGACAATACCTGGGACGGCTCCGTGGATGTATGGCACGGGACCATGCTGAAGAAGAGTGAGAAGGCGATCTTCGAAGCAGCGCAGCGGACTCACACCCCCATGGACATTCTCAACCTTTCCGATGAGACAGAGATCGATGAACTGAAGAAGTATCCGGTGCTGTTTTATCCGCATGCTAGCATCATGACAGAGAAGAGAGCCGGGCTGCTGAAGAAGTACGTCGAAGATGGAGGCAAGCTTGTCCTTGGCGCCAGAACTGCATTCAAGGACATTCATGGTCACTGCGTCATGATGCCGCAGCCGGGACTCCTGCAGCCGCTGACAGGTACGGATATTCATGACTTCACACTGACCAGTCCGGCAGAACCGGAAGTAACTGTAACGCTGGGCGGCGCGGCAGTGCCTATGCCGTACTTTAACGATGTCATCACACCTCTGGAAGGAACGAAAGTTCTTGCCTACTATGATAACAGCTATTACGCAGGCAGTGCAGGGGTTACCGAAAAAATGACCGGCAAGGGTAAGACGATTCATGTCGGCGCAGCATTCAGCACAGAGATGGCTGAGGCGATTCTCAAGTATCTGGAGATCATCGAACCCTTCGCGGATGTGGTTTCCGTGGAAGGTAATATCGATGTCGCAGAGAGAACCAAAGACGGCCATACCTATCTGTTCATCATGAATTATGCATGGACAGAAGGCAGCTACGAATTGAAGAAAGCTGCAAGAAACATGTATACAGATGAGACGGAGAGCGGAAAACTGACACTTCCGGCTTTCGGAACAGTTGTTTACGAGATCTGATGCAGCTATATAAATAAAAAGACTCCGGCTCAGGAAACTACATGTGCAAATGTAGTTTTCCGGGTCGGAGTCTTCTATTTCATTCAAAACCGGTAATAAGTGTGGCCTGCAGCCAGCGAAGTCTTGCCCTTATATCTTGCCAGCTGGCTCACGGTAACCAGCTGATATCCCTTGTTGATGAGGGCGGGGATGATGGTCTTCGCAGCCGTTACGGACGCGCTGTGAATATCATGCATCAGAACGATGTCCCCGTTTTTCACAGAATTAAGAACTGCGTTTACGGTATGCTGGGGATTGCCTGTGTTCGCCCAGTCTCTGGTATCCAGTGACCAGTAGATGGAGGGCAGTCCCAGCGAAGTGAGCACTGCAGTCGTCTGTGCACCGTCGCCGTAAGGCAGGCGGCATACAGTGGGATAGGAACTGCAGGCATTGTAGATCGCATTGCTTGTGCTGGTGATCTGGGAACTGATCTGAGCTGCACTCAGGGAAGTCATCCGCGGGTGGCTCCAGCTGTGGTTTCCGAGCTCGCAGCGCAGGCTCTTCATACGCTTAACAACAGAAGTGCTGCTTCCGACACGGTTGCCTACCATGAAGAAGGTCGCTCTGGCATGATACTTCTGCAGGGTGTCCAGCAGGGTAGAAGTGTACGGGCCGGGTCCATCGTCAAATGTCAGGGCTACCATAGGCTTCTTGGGATCTACTGCATCCGGATCCTTGGCCTTGGGATCATACACGCCGGACTTGCTGAAGTGATAGTACTTGCCCTTGATGTACTTGTCACCGGTGGCCATGATACCCTTCTCGTCAAAATAATACTTCTTGCCGTCCATGGTCAGCCATTTTTTCTTGTAGAGCTTGCCGTTCGGCCTTGCGTAACAGGTCTTCTTCTTTACCTTGAAGAAGCCGCTGTTCTGAGCCCTGTAAGTCTTCGGAGTGAAGTAGTAGAGGGCCTTCTTCACCTTGACAAATCCTGTTACTGGCTTTCCTGTCCTGGGAGAGAAGTAGTATTTTTCTCCATCGATGACAGTAAGCCCGGATGCACTTTTACCTGTGAGCGGATCCAGATAATACTTGCCGGACCAGCCGGTTACGATCACACCGTTTCTGTCAAGCTTATACAGGTCTCCCTGAAAGAGGACCCATCCTGTAAGCTGACGCCCTTTCTTATCTACATAGCTGATGGCGGTTCCATCGTTGACCCATCGGTTTTTTACGGTCTTGCCGCTTGGAAGCACGAAGCGTCTTCCTGACGTTTTTTCTTCCCAGCTGCCTTCGGTCAGAGGAGTCTGAAGTACGTTCGTTAGTGTGTACTTCTTAGCACGATATGGGGTAGTGCGCTTATAGGAAGCGGCTTGCGCCGGTATGGCAGCAGTCAGCGTCATGACTGCCAGAAGAAGCAGCAGACGTTTCAGTCGTCGGAACAGGGAAAAAGTACGAAAATCAGTGCGGAACATAAGACCAACTCCTCTCGATAAGGTATTTCTAACTTAATTTTAATGTAGGCGGGAGAGCCTTACAAGACAGAAATAAACCCTGATAATTTGTGCAATTTTAAGGGGTGAGTAGAAACCGCTTAAGCCCTATGTAAACCTAGCATTCAGGTAGGTTGACAAATGTCAAGGAAATGATACAATTTTCATGTTTCTGTCGTAAAAACTACAAATAAATTTATATAGATGGGGTCAGTTATGAGTAAAGAGATCAGCAAAGAATTAATGGAAAAATATGAAGCGCTGAAAGACTATCTGAAGAGCCTGGGCAGCGTTGCCATTGCTTTTTCAAGCGGTGTAGACAGTACATTTCTGCTGAGAACAGCTAAAGATGTTCTGGGAGACAATGTAATTGCAGTAACAGCTAAGTCCTGCAGCTTCCCGCAGAGAGAGCTGAATCAGGCAGCTGAGTACTGCAAGTCTGAAGGTGTGCGTCATTTCGTAGTAGAATCCGAGGAGCTTGAGATCGAGGGCTTTAAGGACAACCCACACAACCGCTGCTACCTGTGCAAGCATGAACTGTTCGAGGAGCTTATCGAGCTTGCCAAGGAACAGGGCATGGCATGTGTTGCAGAAGGTTCCAACATGGATGACAACGGAGATTTCCGTCCGGGTCTTGTAGCTATCGCAGAGCTGGGAGTTAAGAGCCCGCTTCGTTACTGCAAGCTGAACAAGCAGGAGATCAGAGAGCTGTCAGAGATGCTGGGTCTGTCCACTGCATCCAAGCCGTCATTTGCCTGCCTCTCTTCCCGTTTCCCGTACGGTGAGAAGATCACCGAGGAGAAACTGAAGATGGTAGAACAGGGCGAGGAGCTTCTTCTTCAGCTCGGCTTCAACCAGCTGCGTGTTCGCATTCACGGAACGATTGCACGTATTGAGGTTGCTCCGGAGCAGTTCCCGCTGCTGATGAACGAGAATGTCAGAACTCTCGTTGACAAGAGATTTAAGGAGTACGGCTTCACATATGTAACCATGGATCTTGCCGGATACCGCACAGGAAGCATGAACGAGACCCTGAGCGAGGCAGAGAAGGATGCTGCGGAAGATAAGAATATCGCACTGAACGTTCGCGCATAAACATTTGACAGAAGCCCGGCTTTAGCGTAAACTCGTGTGACAGAATAATAGACTTAATGACTGATACCCCGCTGCCTGCAGCGGGGTTATAGATTGCCGGCAGACTGCCGGGAGAAAGTGAGGAGCTAAGTGCTGGGTCCCTTTTCCAGAACAGAACTTATCGTAGGCAAAAAGAACATGGATATCTTCGCCGGAGCACGCGTTGCGATCTTCGGAATCGGCGGTGTCGGTGGATATACCGTGGAAGCGCTGGCGCGCAGCGGCGTCGGAACACTGGATCTGATCGATGATGATAAGGTCTGCCTGACCAATATCAACCGACAGATCATCGCAACCCGCAAGACTGTCGGAAAGTATAAGGTAGATGTTGCGGAAGAGCGTATCCACGAGATCAATCCCAAGTGTGTGGTCAATAAGCATCAGTGTTTCTACACCCCGGATACTGCTGACCAGTTCGATTTTTCACAGTACGACTATGTTGTTGATGCTGTCGATACTGTTACGGCTAAGATCGATCTTGTCATGAAGTGCCAGGCAGCAGGCGTGCCCATCATCAGCTCCATGGGAGCAGGAAACAAGATGGATCCCACCGGCTTCAAAGTGGCTGACATCTATAAGACAAGAGTCTGCCCGCTTGCCAAGGTCATGCGCCGCGAGCTGAAAAAGCGCGGTGTTAAGAAGCTGAAGGTCGTATACTCCGAAGAACAGCCGGTAACTCCGATCGAGGATATGGCGATCAGCTGCAGAGCTCACTGCATCTGCCCGCCGGGAACAGTTCGCCACTGCACCGACAGAAGATCCATTCCGGGCAGTAATGCCTTCGTTCCTTCTGTTGTCGGCCTGATCATTGCCGGAGAGATCATCAAGGATCTGATGGTTCCGGTCGAGGCTGCCGATGTTGCAGAAGTAGCACTTGAGTCTTTCCGCGAGAAGGCACACGGCGAGATGGCAAGCAGTATCGTTGCTGCTATCGAGGAGGAAAAAGCAGGTGGAAGATCTGCTGAAGAGATCCTGAAACAGGAGCAGTAAGAATACAGAAAAAATCGTAAATATCAGCCACTCAGGCACATCTGTGTGTTATCATAGATGCATCTGGGTGGCTTCTTTTTGTGCGGAAAAAAGGAAGTCTGATGACAGAAAAACTGTAGACGTCTGAGGGGGCGGAGGAAGAAAAAATGGAGAGGGCAAGAGAAGGCAGAAGAACTGTGCGCCAGATCTTTATCTGGGCACTGGAGATCGTAGCGGTAACATTGAGCTTTCTGCAGAGAAGCCACATCGCGCGGTTTCTGACAGCTAAGGTAGGCATGGACACTGTTGTGGAAGTAACAAGACATCTGGGAGCCGATGCGGGACACTCGCTGTCCACATTCGTTGCGCTGCTGGTGGCAGATCCCAGGCT
>R21__coassemble_2485_pt1 | contig 10507 bp, 8 predicted proteins | sample R21__metabat2_low_PE_028 | metagenome-assembled genome bin R21
GGGCGGTATCATCAACATCATCCTGGATCCGATCTTTATGTTCGTCCTGCTTCCGACGGGACAGGAGATCCTTGGCGCAGGTATCGCAACATGTTTATCCAACTGTATATCCTGTGGATATTTCATCGTTACGATCCTGAGAATGAGGAAAACTTCTGTGCTTCAGATGAACAGGATAGGAGATCTGCCGGAGAAGAAGAGCATAGAGAAAATATTTGTCGTTGGTGTACCTTCGGCAGTAGCGACCCTGCTCTTTGACTGCGACTACATTGTGCTGGATAAGCTGATGTCAGGCTATGGAACCATTCCGCTCGCAGCGATCGGCATTGTACTAAAAGCGGAGCGACTCCCGCTGAATATCGGCATCGGTATCTGCCAGGGTATGGTTCCCATTGTTGCGTACAACTATGCGTCAGGAAATCACAAGCGCATGAAAGATGTATCATCATTCTCACTGAAGTGCGGTATCATCTGCGCGCTGATCAGCATAGCTCTGTACGAGATATTCGCTCCTTCGATCATGCGTATCTTCATTGATGAGGCAACTACGGTACAGCTTGGAACAGCTTTCCTTCGCATCAGATCACTGGCAACCATCCTGATGTTCATGAGCTTCTACCATGTGCATCTTTTCAACGGTTACGGAAGAGGAAGAGAGGCTCTGTTCCTGGGAGTTATGAGATGGCTTGCATTTAACATTCCCATGCTGTTCATTCTGAATGGCATATTCGGGATGTACGGACTTGTGTGGTCACAGCTTACAGCGGATGTGCTTACCGTTGCGCTGTCGATCGTCGTGCATCGCAGATTTATGAAGAAGATGGAGGGAGTATAAGGGGCCGGGATACTTTATGAAAGAATTCGCAGATCTTATTAATAAGAACACATAAAAAGGTTATTACATCGTAAAAAAGCGATATTTCGAATGTGCATTTGTCAGCACATACGAGATATCGCTTTTTTCGTTTAATTAACTGGGATCACATCATCTCTTCGTATCCCGGAGCGAAAGTAAGATCAGCTCCTTCCAGATCGGATACTTCTTCATCAGCACTTTCTTCCTGCATCTTCTGAATATCAGCATAAGCAGAATACATAGGTGTGATCGTTTCACCGTGCAGTTTTCTGTCGACGTAATTCTTCGTGATCTTGATAACGGTTCCGCTGCAGGCGATGACACCGATCAGGTTGGGAATCGCCATCAGACCGTTAAAGGTATCGGACAGGTTCCAGGCAAGCTCGAGCTTCATGGTTGCTCCGACCATGATGAAGGCTACGAAGACAAGTCGGTAGATGATGGTAGCCTTCTCACCAAAGAGATACTCGAATGCACGAAGTCCGTACTGGCTCCAGCCAAGTACTGTGGAGTACGCGAACAGGAGAATTGCGAAGGCAACGAAGACGCCGCCGAAGGTTCCGAATACAGACTGGAAAGCTTCTGATACCAGAGCCGTTGAAGCTGAGCCGGAGATCATGGTTCCGTCTTCCAGATTTACAACGCCTGAGCAGAGGATAGCAAATGCTGTCAGAGAACATACGATCAGAGTATCGGCAAATACTTCGAAGATGCCCCACATACCCTGCATAACCGGCTCCTTAACATTGGAGGCGGAATGAACCATAACGGAGGAGCCAAGTCCTGCTTCGTTCGAGAAGACGCCTCGCTTCATGCCCCATGTAACTGCACGCATAACACCGTATCCGACGATACCGCCGCCTACAGCTTTCATAGCGAATGCTCCGCGAAGAACTGCCAGGAAGGCTGCCGGAAGGCGACCGACATTTGCCCCTATGATAATGATAGAACCGATGACATAGAGGATAGCCATACCGGGAACAAGCTTTTCTGTAACAGATGCGATACGCTTGATACCTCCGACGATTACGATGGCGGCAAGGATCATAAGGATCAAGCCGATCACTGCCATGGGAACATGGAATACTGCGTTCATGTTGGTGGCGATGGTGTTGATCTGGGTCATGTTGCCGATACCGAAGGATGCAATCACGCAGAAACCTGCGAAGAGAACAGCCAGAACGCGGCCGATATTCCTGCAGCCCTTCCTGGAGCCGAGACCTTCACGCAGGTAATACATGGCACCTCCGCACCATTCACCCTTGGAATTCTTGCGGCGGTAGAAGATGCCCAGAACGTTCTCGGAATAGTTGGTCATCATTCCGAAGAATGAAACGATCCACATCCAGAAGATGGCGCCGGGACCACCGGATACGATGGCGGCAGCAACACCGGCGATATTACCTGTACCGATGGTTGCGGCAAGTGCAGTGCACAGACTCTGGAACTGGCTGATAGACTTGTCGTTTCGGCTTGTGTGAGCGGTGACTTTTCTGTCGGAGAAGACCGCGCCAATGGTTTTACTGAGCCAGTGGCCGATGTGGGATATCTGGAAGAACTTCGTTCGAAGTGTCATCATGATGCCCGTGCCGATCAGAAGGATCAGCATGGGAACGCCCCATACGAACCCATTTACCGAGTTATTCAAGTTGTCGATGAATGCATACATTTTAATCTTTCCCCCTTTACTGTTTCCGCTCGTGTGAAATGCATAAAGGCGCCTTATGAGTGTACTCATAAAGCGCCTTTGCTTTCGGAATTAATATGATATAATTACGTGGATGCAATTCAACACTTTACATCACTGAATTACGAATAGTCTATCAATTTCCAGACAATTCGTCAATATTTTTGTTTGCGATTATTATTCTGCAAATATTTCGATAGAAAGTATATAAAAATGAAATTATTAAAGATGAGCAATAGAAAATGGAAGAGCACACTGGCTGCGGCAGGTGTTGTATGTGCTGCTGCAGGCATGACCTCTGCGGCTGTGGCAGAGGAAAAATCAAGAATATATGAAGAGGTTCTGACTGCTCTGCAGAAAAGTACGGATGAGGAGCTTCTGAAAACACTGGGCTATGCATGTATCGATATCAATGATGACGGTACGCCTGAACTTCTCATCGGTGAACCCGGTGACACAGCGATCTCAGAATTGTATGCTTATGTTAATGGAGAGGCCACTCAGATCTTTTCTGAGACAGACAGCAATACTTACAGCCTTTCTGAAAAGGACGATGTGACCATGATCCGCCTGGTCAGAACGAAAGAGAATAAGGTTGAAGCAACGAATTACTATGTCCTGGAACCGGACAAGGAGACCATGACACTGCAGGTCGGCTTCGTTCAGGATGAAGAGCAGGATACGGAAAATCCCTATTATCTGGACTATGGATTATGTGAGCTTCAGCCGTCAGATGAGTCGAAATGGCAGGAAAAGCAGGAAGACTTCAGCGATGCGATCGAAATTACTTATGAAAGCATAGAGAATTACAGCGGTGATAAGCTTGAAGCGGTGTCCGAAGCGGAACTTAAACCGGATGTGACCTTTATGGAGATCTCCCAGGAAACTGCACTTGAGATGATGCAGGAGGATAACGGACATCTGATCGTGGATGTGAGAAGACAGGATGAATACGATGCAGGCCACATTCCCGGAGCTATTCTTGTGCCGAATGAGTCTATCGGTGAGGAGCAGCCTGAGGAACTTCCTGACAAGGACCAGATTCTACTGATCTACTGCAGAAGCGGAAACAGAAGCAAGCAGGCAGCACAGAAACTTGCGGATATGGGATATACGCAGGTGTTCGAGTTCGGCGGTATCAACAGCTGGACCGGTGAGACCGAGAAGTAAGGTGAGTGCTGCCTTGCATGCATGTACATATGTCGATCAGTCGATCTGATCATTCTGGAAGCGTGAAAGGTGCTCATACGGAAGAATAAGTCTTCCACGCACCAGGCCGCAGCTGTCATTCATGATGTTGCGGTCGACGGCACCGAAGAGGTTTACATCGACAGCGGAGTAGTCAAGTTCTTCCAGATCGCGGACTCTTTCATAGGCATCGTCGAAGTAAGGATTGGAGCCGATCGGAATGACGGTTCTTCTCAGACGCTCATGTTCCTGCTGCTTTTCGTAGGTAGAGTGGTTGGCGTAGCCGATCTCGGCGAAGTCATCCATCTGCTGGGTGCGGATCTGTACTTCGATATGACATCTTGCACTGTTGTCATAGAAGACGATATGAAGAGAACGGTATCCACTGGAACGAGGCTTATCGATATAATCGCGGTAGTAAGGCTTTACGTCATCTGACATGAGAGAAGAAGAACTGGTCACATCAAGTCCGGAAGGTTCTGCTGAAAACTCACGCTGTTCCATAAACTCAGGGAGAGCATTGGCAATCTCATAGAGATATTTCAGCTCAAGAGACTCACGATCCTCGCCGGGCTTTACATGGCACTTGGGCAGGGAGATGACAATGCGGTAGGCGATCAGGTCATGAAATCGCTTTACCTGCTCCTTGAGCAGCATAACGGAAGGATACGCATGGTGCTCGGTGTAGTAATCGTAAATGTATTCTATGATATAGGCATTGAATTTTTCTTCCGTGCGGACAAGAGACTTAATTCTTCCCTTGAGCGTGAAAGCCAGGAAGGGATAGGTTGATGCCATATATTTATAGAATTCGCGGATACGCTGTGACTGAGATGTCAGGAAATCGTTGTGCTCAAGGAGTTCCAGATAGCCGATCAGAAAATTGCTGTGGGCAATATCGATCTGGTTGTGGGTGCGCATGGCTTCTGCTCGAAGATCTGTAGAGTAATTCTTAAGGATCTTGAGAATGGTGTCGCCGCTGTAGAGATAGTCTGTAAGATTGATCATGAAATGTTACCTCGCTGTATAGCAGAAAAGGGGTCGGCGGTACTTAACCGTCGACCCCTTTGTCGTTATCGGCGATTATAACACGCCTCAGATATGCTGTGAAGGAGTTATTTCCTTGTGGTTCCATCTGACGAAGAAATAGGTGACTTCAAGGATGCAGCAGATGGACCAGCCCACAGGGTAACCAAGACCTACAAGGGTCGGTGTATTTGCAAAGAAGTGGGTCACGGTGAACAAGTAGATCTGTCTGAGTGCCACGAATGAAACAAGCATGATGACCATGGGGGCTGTGGAGTCGCCTCTGCCTCGAAGTGCTCCGGCCAGTACATGGTTGACACAGTTAAAGAGCAGGAAGTAGATGTTCATATGGATAAAGCGAACACCGAATTCCACCACCGCGGCATCCGAAGTGAACAGGTTCACAGCCACGGAAGAGAAGGCGAAGCACAGACTCGCGATCATCAGTGTGATGGTAAGAGTGATCTGAAGAGAACGAATGGTTCCTCTGTTGGCACGTTCCATCTGGCGGGCGCCTACATTCTGACTGACGAAGGTGGTCGCACTCATGGCCATGGAGCTCATGGGCAGCATGACGAAGTCGTTGATCTTGTTGTAGCAGGACCAGCCGGCCATGCAGGCGGAACCGAAATAGTTGATATAGGACTGGACGAATACATTCGAGAATGCCGTAATGACAGACTGTATGGCATTCGGAAGTCCGATGGCGAAGATCTGTCTCAGGATCTTACGGTCAAAACACAGGTCACGGAAGCTGAAGCGGTATACATCGTCTGTGCGGATCAGCAGGATCATAATGAGAATCGCTGAGGTACCCTGAGAGATTATGGTAGCCAGAGCTGCGCCGGCAATTCCCATGTGCAGCGGAACTACGAACAGCAGATCCAGTACGATATTCATGACACTTGTCATGATCAGAAAATACAGGTGCCGTGTGGTATCGCCGACTGCTCTTAGAATGCCGCTTCCGATGTTGTAGAAGAGAAGACCGCTAAGACCGAGGAAATAGATCCTCAGATATGTGGTGGCTGGAGCAATGACATCCGCCGGGGTGTCCATAAAATTCAGCATCCATTTCGCTGTAAATGAGAACAGGACGGTGAATGCGATCGACATGACGATCGTAGCTGCGATAGCTGTTTCCACTGCGCGGTGGAGACGGGACTCATCCTTGGCACCGAAGTACATACCTATGACAACACCTGCTCCGACTGAAAAGCCGTTGAAGAAGAAGACTCCCATGTTGGTGATCATGGTGGTGGAGCCTACAGCAGCCAGTGCCTGAGTACCGACGAACTTGCCCACTACGATGGAGTCGACGGTGTTATACAGCATCTGGAAAATGTTCCCGATCATAAGCGGAAGAGCGAAACCGAGAAGCTGCCGCAGAATTGATCCGGTGGTCATGTCATGAGTTCTGGTTTTTCTGACTTTTTCCATTTATCTAACCCTTCTTTCTTCAATTTTTTATCATACGCTGAATGATAGTCAGAGGCAAGGCGGCGGTATGATTACCGCTCAAAATCTGATATAATTTCGGAAACAATATATGTGCACATTCGTGCCCGGAGGATATACATGAGAAGAGAAGGAAATAAGATCACAGGTGACAAGTACAGAATTACGGTTCTGACCGACAGACTGCTCAGACTTGAGTATGAGGAGGGCGGCCATTTTACCGATGAGCATACCATCCGTGTCATCAATCGTGATTTTCCCGAAGTGGAACTCACAGACAGTTATGTTGACGGAAAGCTTCATCTTGAAACTCCGAAACTGAGCATCGTCTATGACGAGAGACCCTTCTCTCCGCAGGGACTGTGCATCACACTGGAGACAGGTGAAGTATGGAACTACGGTGATCCATATATCGATACGACTCAGAACCTGGGTGGAACCGCACGTACGCTGGATATCTCCGATGGACCTGTTCCGCTGGAAAAGGGTCTCTTTTCTAAGAAGGGCTGCACGCTTCTGGATGACTCAGATGCCTGCCTGCTCATCGATAATGAAGTCGTGGAACGCGAGTATAACGAGAAGGACCTTTATTTCTTCGCTTACGGAACCGATTATGCCGGCGGCCTGAAGGCACTTGCCATGCTGACCGGAAAGACTCCCATGATCCCGCGTTATGCGCTGGGCAACTGGTGGAGTAAGTACGAGAAGTATACGGAAGAGAGCTACATGGAACTTCTCGGCAAGTTCGAGGAGGAGCAGGTACCTGTCTCTGTGGCAGTTATCGATATGGACTGGCATGTTGTTGAGATCGATCCCAAGTACGGACACGGCTGGACCGGATTTACCTGGAATAAGGAATATTTCCCGGATTACAAGCGCTTCCTGAAGACCATCCATGACAAGGGTATTGCAGCGACCCTGAACCTGCATCCGGCAGATGGAATTCGTGCATCAGAGGAGATGTATCCCACAGTTGCTGAGGCTATGGGACTGGATCCGAAGGAAGAGACGGCCGTTGCATTTGACCTCACAGATCCGAAGTTCCGCAAGACCTACTTCGGCGATGTCCTGCATCCATATGAGGAAGCGGGCGTAGACTTCTGGTGGATCGACTGGCAGCAGGGAACCAAGATGGGAGAGACCACATGTGACCCGCTGTGGCTCTGCAACCACTATCATTTCCAGGATCAGCAGGAGAGAGGCAAGCGTGCCATGATCTTCTCACGCTACGCAGGCTGGGGAAGCCATCGCTATCCGATCGGTTTTTCCGGTGATACCAAGATCACCTGGGCATCCCTGAATTTCCAGCCTTACTTTACTCTGGCAGCTTCGAATATCGCATTCGGCTGGTGGAGTCATGATATCGGCGGACACATGCACGGAGACAAGGATCTGGAGCGTTACGTTCGCTGGGTCGAGCTCGGCGTATTTACACCGATCATGAGACTGCATTCTTCTTCCAGTCCCTTCTTCGTAAAGGAGCCATGGAGAATTGAGGCACCCTACAGACAGATCGTGGATGAGTTTATGCGCCTGCGTCACCGTATGGTTCCCTATATCTACACGCAGAACTACATCAACTGGAAGGAAGACATGCCGCTGGTTCGTCCCATGTATTATGAGAATTCAGCAGATGCAAGAAGCTATGAGAACCCGAATGAGTATCGCTTCGGTGATGCGATCATTGCAGGCTTCATCACAGCGAAGCAGGATGAGGAGCTTCACATGGGCTCAGTATCCATGTACCTTCCGGAAGGAACCTACTATGATTTCTTCACAGGAAAGGCATATAAGGGCGGAAGTAAGAGACGCTATTATAGAAAGATGGACCGCATTCCGGTGTTCATTCCGGAGGGTAAGATCGTAACATTTGCAGGGGAAGACTGCATGAATGCGACGGAGGTTCCGGAGCATATCGATCTGTATGTGGGACCTGGCAAGGACGGCGAGACCTTCCTTTACGAGGATGACGGTGTCAGCACGGGCTACCTGAGCGGTGCAGGATGCAAGACTGTATTTAAGATGCAGTGGGACGGAACTGAGAAGTGCAGCATGCAGGTAAGCTTCGAGGGTGAGGACCTGTCTTATATGCCGGAGAAACGCAGAGTGACCCTTCACCTGCTCGGTGCAGAGAGTGCAGACGGATGCACTGCTGAGGAGACCGGCGTATGCATGGACTTCGAAGTGGTTCGCGGCACTGAAGCTTCTGTAGAAGTGAATGGTGTTAAGATGCGCAAGAGAGATTTCAGACAGGAAGTATTCGACCTTATGAACTATGCATGGACCACCACCGATAACAAGGATATGGTCTATGGAAAGGCCTGCGAGCAGAGCCTGACTGAATTCAGACAGACAGTTCGTGAGATGGAGCTCAGCACAGTGATGATAGATGCACTGGAGGAGATCCTGCAGAACTGCGAGGAGTAACCGGTAAGGAGAGATAGTATGGCGCGCTGGCCGGAGATCGGTTCTTCCACACAGGAGGAGCGAAAGAAGTTTATTGAGGAAAAGTATCACTGCATCAATGACTGTGATATGTGCGGCATATGCAAGGTGTTCCGGAACAAGGATCCCGAGCTGGTCTTCACGGATTACATCGAAGGCCGGCGGGATTACCTGGATATATTGTCGGAATACAGATGAGCGGAGGTGTCTTTTCATGAGATCCATATTGATCAAGGATACGACAAGGGAAGAACGGATGGAGATCGTCAAGAAGGCTCTGTGGGGCTGCGGCCAGGAATGTGAGTTCTGCAACGGCTGCGACAACATCGGAGGAGGAAGGATCGATACCATCTATCAGCCCTATATCGACGGGGAAAAAGAGATCAGAGAAATCAATGAGGAATACAGAGCACATCTTGTGAAGTGAGACTGAGTGTAAAGGGGGAAAATTATGCTTAAGGATCGTACTTTGAAGTCACTGCTGGAAGATCCGCTGATCGCGGACATTGCACCGGAGGCAATCGCAGCATGGGATCTGTCTCAGGAAGAGTTTTATGACTGGACGCTGCAGGAGATCGCAGAGAAGATGAACTGGGGAAATCTGGAACGGGGCTTCACCAGACTGCTGGATATAGCAGGCAGGGGAGATTACTTTTATCGGCTGTACAGCGAAGAAGAATATGCAGCTGCACCGGAAAAGAAGAGGGTCAATCTTGTGTATTTTCCGTCGGACGACCCGGCAGCAGATGAGAGACCTTTCATTCTTCTTGCACCCGGCGGGGGCTTCGTGAATGTCTGGAGTCTGACTGAAGGCTGGCCGACTGCTCAGCACTTCAATGAGAAGGGATATCATGTGTTTATCCTGACCTATCAGATCTGTGTGGATGGCTCTGCCGTGCGTGCAATGGATGATTGCGCAAGAGCTCTGCAATTTATCGATACAAATAAATCGAAATTCCATGTGGATCCTGAGAGATATATTACCTGTGGATTTTCGGCAGGAGGCTATGTGGTCTGCCTGTGGAATACGGAGAAGGGATACAGGGCTTTCGATCTGCCCAAGCCGCAGGCATGTTTCCCGGTCTATCCTTTTACTTCCTATCGTCTGACAGAGTCCGAGGAATGGGAGGAAGGAGAAGACAAGGACAGGTTCGCGATCTCCGGAGTCGGATGCACGCTGCATGAAGCTGCGAACAGCTGCTTCGACATTCCGACACATGCGGAAGGTTTCCCGCCGACTGCGCTGTTTCTTGCCGCACAGGATGAACTGGTGGATCCGGAGCATTCGAAGTCTCTGGCAGCTGCGCTGGAGGAACTGGGGATCGATTGTCTTCTGGAAATCGGAACTGTCGGCGGACATGGGTTCGCTGATGGAACCGGCATGTGTATGGAAGGCTGGCCGGAGCGAGCTATTGAATGGTATGAAGAATTAACTGATACAAGTAATTAAGGAGATCATAGTGGGAAGAGTTTTCATCGTAAGACACGGACAGACAGACCTGAACAAGCAGAAGGTCATGCAGGGCAGGATCAATTCACAGCTCAATGAGGAAGGAAGAGGGCAGGCGGCAACGATCTCCGTTATCCTGAAGGAAAAAGGGATCCGGTTCGATCTGGTATACTCCAGTCCGCTGCAGAGAGCACGGAGCACAGCAGAGATCATAGTGGGGGCAGATGCTGAGATCACTGTTGATGAGCGCCTGATAGAAATGGAATATGGTCCCTACGAAGGCTCGAGTCTGGTAGATCCGCCGGCAGAGCTGGCTAAGTTCTTCGAGGACTTTTCCCACAATGCGCCGCCGGAAGGAATGGAGACACTGGAATCGGTAGTCGACAGAGCCGGAGCA
>R21__coassemble_2494_pt1 | contig 10468 bp, 11 predicted proteins | sample R21__metabat2_low_PE_028 | metagenome-assembled genome bin R21
TATGGCTGGCTAAATTATTTTTATGTAAAATTATTTGCGCCAGCCATACTCTTTCTTTTTTTACTTCAGACAGCTGCATCACTGCTCCGGGAATTCATATTCTTCGGCAGCGGCCTGCTGTTTTTCTCTTCTGTGTGTAAGGTTGGGTACCAGATAATCGTGGTAGGCGAAGTTCAGGATGGCAGCCACAGGGATCGCCATGAGAATGCCGGGAACACCGAACATTCTGCCTCCGATGATGACCATGGCCAGAATCCAGATCGGCGGCACATCCAGTGCGTTTCCGAAGAGTCTGGGCTTGATGATATAGCCGTCGATGGTCTGAAGAACGATGGTGAAGATCAGAAACCAGAGGGCGTTCCAGGGATTCTCGAGGAGCAGGATAAATGCTCCGAAGGCACCTCCCACGATGGGACCGAAGGTAGGTGCGAGATTGGTAACACCGACAACTACTGAGAGGAGGGCTGCATAGGGCATACCCATGATCGTCATAAAGAAGTAGTTGGCGAATCCGATGATCAGTCCGTCAAGAAGATCATAGTTGATGAAGCGGACCAGAATCACATGGCAGCGGCTCCAGAAGGTGGCAACGCTGGGATAACGTTTTTCAGGGATGGCAAGCTGCATCAGCTTGATAAAACCTGCAGAAAGTCTTTCCTTGTCCATCAGGAAATAGATGGCAATGATGAAACTGATCACGGTAGTGAAGATGCCGGTTCCCACCTGAGTGATGGTGGAAACGATCCTGTCGGCATGGGCATTCAGAAAGCTGGATGCCTGGGAGATCAGGTTCTGGGCGATATTGCTGACGGATGAAATATCGATGTTGTGGGAGGAGGCAGTGCCTTCCCACTGGGCCAGGTAACCGTCCAGAGCGGTGGCGTAATTGTCGGAGTTGCGGACCAGATTGATCACACTGGTGATGAGCTGCGGAATCAGAGCGATCATCAGGAGTGAGAACAGAGCCAGTACCAAAATAACGGATGCAATAGTGGACAGGGTCCAGTGTGTGTAATCATCATCTGTTCTTCTGAGCAGGTAGCGATGAATCGCCTTGGCAAGCGGGTTCAGAATGTAGGCGATGATCAGTCCTATGAATACCGGACGAATAAAGTTATAGATCGTCAGGTAACTGTTCCAGATCACATGCAGGTGTGTCAGGAGGACATAGAAGAGAACACCCGAACAGATGGCGAACGTCATGTAAGCCCAAGGCTGCTCCAGTTTTTTTCCATTCCATAGTTTCATGTTCTGTACTTCTTTCTTATATGTATAACGATAGTTTTTTACTTGACAGAGAAGGTGTTCCCGTCGAAATCGATGAGTCCGTCCTTCTTCATGTCGTTGAGTTCCCTGGACATGGCACTTCTGTTGGTGCAGAGATACTCTGCCATCTGCGTGCGGTTGAGGGGAACTGTTACATAGCGGCTGCCTTGTTTTTCAGCCTGCAGGGACAGATATGTCAGGATCTTTTCCCGCAGGGTGCTCTTGGAGATGACTTCTGTCTTTTCCATCAGCTCCACATTCTTGCGGCTGATCAGAGCGAAGAGGTTCTGGGACAGACGCAGATGGAAGGGGCACTGATTGTGACAGGGGTGCAGTACATTTGCAAGGGAGAGAAAGCAGACTTCTACTGCGGATGCCGCGGTGAAGGTCACATAGGAGCGGCTTGAAGATGAGAGGGCGAAGCTTTCGCCGAACAGATCTCCCCGTTCCATATATGCCATCAGTGTTTCGTGTCCCCAGATGTCAGACTTGACCATATGGACGCGGCCGCTGAGTACGACACCCACATAGCGGACGTCTTCGTCTTCCGTGATGATCACGCTGCCCTTAGGATAGCTGACAACATGGCTTTTCAGACAGCCCATCATGGTCTGGAGTTCATGAACATCTATTCCATTAAAAAGCGGTATGTCCGTGTATGCGGCTGCATCCGGAGCCGTGTGTGTGGCTGCCATAAAATACCTCCCATTCTGCCGCTGATAGATGCCGTTTCAGGCCGGATGCGACAGTGTAATTCTCTTTCTCAAGTATAAACATTTTTCGAAAACAAGGCAAGACAGGGTATGTCTTGTCTAACCGGAACAAACGCGTTAAAATGATGTAAAAACATTTTTTTGAAACAATTAGATTATGGGAGACCGATATGAAATCAGCTACAATAATGATCCGCACAATCGAAGATGCTAAGAAACTGTGTGACATAGCAGGACACTGCCCGTTTGCAGTTACAGAGATGTCTGAAGGAAATGACCTGGACATGGCTTCACTGATCAGTGTACTCAGTATGGATCTGACCGGACCGGTTACGATCTCTTACGATGGAGAAAATGCTAAGCTGGAAGAATTTGTGGAAGCTCACAAGGGGAAATGACGCAAGTCAGAAAGAGGCAATAAATGGAATTAAAGAAACAGTCTTACAGCGGTACTCTGAATCCATCTCGTACAGAATGGGAGTGGGGGCACCGCATGATCGCCAGAGAAGCAGCGAAGGAGAGTATGGTCCTTCTGAAAAATGATGACGGACTACTTCCGCTGCCCTGCGGCAAGAGGCTGGCGCTTTACGGAGGAGGCGCACAGCGGACGATCAAGGGCGGAACCGGTTCAGGTGATGTGAACGAGAGAGATTCCATCAGCGTCAGAGAATGATTCGAGTTCTCTGATCTTGTTGTGGCATCAAACAGCTGGCTGGATGAATATGAGAGAACCTATCGCCAGGCGAGACTGGATTGGAAAGAGAAGCTGGAAAAGATGGAACGGGAGAATACAGACCCGTCCGTAGGCTTTTTCGACATCTATGCGGGGAATGCCTTCGAAGTGCCGGCAGGAAGAATGATCACTGAGGAGGATGTGCGTGAAGCAGACACAGATACTGCCATGTATGTTCTCAGCAGAGTAGCCGGAGAAGGCGCAGACCGTCATGCAGAGAAGGGCGATTATTATCTGACTGACGTAGAAGAAGAGCAGATCGCTTTTCTGAACGGCCATTTTGAAAATGTTATTCTGGTCCTTAATACAGGTGCACAGGTGGATCTTTCCTGGCTGCCCAAGCGGAAAAATGTCCGCAGTGTCATCCTCATGGGACAGGCAGGTATGGAGGGCGGAACAGCGCTTGCCAATCTTGTGACAGGAAGATGTGTTCCTTCCGGCAAACTGACCATGTCCTGGGCATATCATTATGAAGATTATCCGTGCAGCGCGACTTTCAGCCACAATGATGGCAACACACAGGAAGAGCTGTATGAGGAAGGTCTGTATGTAGGATACAGATATTTCGAGAGCTTCGGTATTCCGGTACAGTTCCCGTTCGGATACGGACTGTCCTACACCGATTTCAAGATCGATTATCTGTCCTTTACCTTCGATGAGAAGAAGCAGACGATCTGTCTGCTTACAGAAGTAACGAATACCGGAAAAGTGTTCTCAGGCAAGCAGGTCGTTCAGGCTTATGTTTCACAGCCTCAGACAGGTATGCCCAAGCCGCTTCGGATTTTGGGCGGATTCGCGAAGACGGATCTTTTAAGACCGGGACAGTCCCAGCGACTCAAGGTCAGCATCCCGATCAAGACTCTGGCATCCTATGATGAAAGCAGACATGCCTGGGTTCTGGAAGAGGGAAGATACGGTATCTGGGCAGGAGATGCAAGCGACAACCTGACGCTTGTCGGTGCAGCAGATACTGCAGTTGAGACCATTCTGGAGCAGTGCGAACCGATCTGCCCGATCAAGAGAGATATAACCGAACTTGTAAGACCGGATGATCTGGCTGAAGGCTTCGAACTTGGCTGGCATATGATGCTCGATGATGAGAACCTGCCGATTCGTGCTATCAGGGGACGCGAAGTGAAGACAGCTGTTCCACCGCACGAGATTCCGGAGCATATGGCTGAAAGACTTGTGGCATCAATTCCTGCGAAGGATCTTCTGCCCATGCTTTACGGCGAGATCAGCCGAGGTCATGACAATGCCACTCTGGTAGCCCTGGGATCTGCAGGCATTGCAGTGCCGGGTGCAGCAGGTGAGACAAGTTCCTGCCTGGCAGAGCGCGCAGGTATCCCGGGTATGCCGATGGCAGACGGACCTGCCGGACTCAGACTTACTCAGGAATATGAAGTGAACCATGAGACAGGTGAGATCTATCCCAGAACCTTCCTGGATTCCATGGAGCACGGTTTCTTCTCCCATGCCGAAAAGCATGAAGGAGCAGATGTTTATTATCAGTATTGCACAGCTATTCCGGTCGGATCACTTCTTGCACAGTCCTTCAATACGGATCTGATCGAGAAAGTGGGTCACATGATCGGCGAGGAGATGGATCGCTTCCATATCGTCTGGTGGCTGGCTCCCGGCATGAATATTTTCCGTGATCCGCTGTGCGGAAGAAACTTCGAGTATTATTCCGAAGATCCTGTGGTATCCGGTCTGATCGCAGCAGCTATGACTGACGGTGTTCAGTCTGTGCCGGGTGTGGGAACCACACTCAAGCATTTTGCATGCAACAACCAGGAGGACAACAGAAAAACTTCCAACAGTATTCTCACTGAGAGAACCCTGAGAGAGATCTATCTGCGAGGCTTCGAGATCGCAGTCAGAAAGTCACAGCCCATGTGCGTTATGACTTCCTATAACAAGATCAATGGTGTTCACAGTGCCAACAACTATGACCTGTGTACTCAGGTGCTTCGAAATGAGTGGGGCTTCGCAGGCGTCATCATGACAGACTGGACTACAACGGATGAGCGCGGAGAGAGCATCCCGCATGCATGCGCTATGGCCGGTAATGATCTGATCATGCCGGGTGCGGCAAGTGACATTAAGGAACTGAATGAAGCACTGGAAAGCGGAGAGCTTACAGAGGAAGCAGTCAGAGCATGTGCAGCAAGAATCATAGCGATCGCTTATCGTTCCAACTGCTATGAGAATGCGTCACCTTACCATCGTACACAGGAACAGTAAACACAGATGACAAGATCGAAAGGAGTGCAGGTATTTGCAGAAAGTTGTTAAGTTAATATTCAGTCGTGCATTCTGGACGATCGCCCCGCTGCTGCTTGAGATCTACTTCGGTTGGCTCCTCATATCCAATCTGGGATCATGGGGAGAAGTGATCGGCCTGATCGCCAGAGGGATAGGTATCGTACTGGCACTGCTGATCATAAGGGACAGCAGGCATCTGTCATCGGATCTGCTATATCTGCTGATGATAGTGCTGGCGCCGGTTGCAGGTACGATTCTGTATCTGGTGCTGGGCTTCAATCTCTTTACGAACAAGACCTTCCGTCAGATCCGCTCAGAGTGTGAGAAGGCAAGACCTTATTATTCTCAGGATCCGGCTGTGATCGAAGAGGTGGAGAAGAAGGACCCGGAGATGGCAGGACAGATGCGTTACCTGCACAATTCCGGTTACTGCAGCTACAGAAACAGATCCTTCCAGTATTATCCAAGCGGAGAGTTGGGATGGACAGCTATGCTGCAGGATCTGAAAATGGCAGAACGCTATATCTTCCTTGAGTACTTCATTATTCAGGAAGGTATGATGTGGAATGCTATTCTGGAGATCCTGAAGGAAAAAGCAAGGGACGGACTGGATGTCAGAGTCATGTATGATGACATGGGATCATTCCAGACCCTGCCTTACAGCTATGTGAAACAGCTGAACAAGCTGGGAATCAAGTGCACCTCCTTCAACAGGGTCAGTCCGGTCCTTTCAACGATGATGAACCACAGGGATCATCGTAAGATCATGGTGATCGACGGAAGGTGTGCATGGTCCGGAGGCGTTAATCTGGCAGATGAGTATATCGGCAGAAAACAGCGCTTCGGTGAATGGAAAGATAACATGATGAAGGTGGAAGGACCTGCCGTGTGGAGCTACACAGTCCTCTTCCTGAGTACCTGGAATGCCCTGCATAAGACAGACAGAGACTATACTTTTTTCAAGGAAGTTCCGAGTCTGCTGGCGCTTTCCGTTGAGAATGAAGAAGTCAGAGATGACGGCTACATAGCGCCTTACGGAAGCTCGCCGCTGGATGGGCAGATGACAGCCCAGAATGTATATGAGAACCTGATCAACAGGGCGAATGATTATATCTATATCACGACCCCATATCTGATCATCGACAATGACATGCTCAACGCGCTGATCCTTGCGGCAGGCAGAGGCGTGGACGTCAGAATCGTTACTCCGGGAATTCCGGACAAGCCTCTTACCTATGAGATCACACGGTCTTTCTACAGGACACTGATCGAGGGAGGAGTGCGTATCTACGAGTACACACCGGGCTTCATTCATGCGAAGCTTCTGGTTACGGATGACAGGGCAGCGACCTGCGGCACCATCAATCTGGACTATCGCAGTCTGTATCTTCATTTTGAAAACGGTACACTCCTTTATAAGGCATCCGCTGTTCAGGATATCAAGAAAGATATGGATGAGATCCTGAGCAGAAGCCATGAACTTTCCTATGAAGAGACGAAAGTAGGCTTCTGGAAGAATATGGGAAGATGTCTGCTTCGAGTGATTGCTCCCATGTTCTGAGAAGACAATAGAGGCATGGTCAAGCAATATTCTTGAAATATCAGGTCTTCGGCGGTATACTGATGTACTGTTGGAGCACAACGAATAATGATCCGTAAATGTGGACCGGGATGTCAGCTTCGACATTCCGGTTCTTTTTACATTTGTAAATATGGAAGGAAAATATATATGAAGATCGGAAGAAATGATCCCTGCTGGTGCGGCAGTGGTAAGAAATACAAGAGCTGCCATCTGGCATTCGACGATAAGATCATGAAATATAAGAGTCAGGGATGCATCGTGCCTGATCACTCTATTATCAAGACTCCGGAGCAGATCGCCAAGATCAAGGAGAGCGCGAAGATCAACGTTGCAGTCCTCGATGAGATCGCTAAGCAGATCCATGAGGGTATGGCAACTTCTGAGATCGACAAGCTGGTTTATGACATGACAACAGAGATGGGCGGAATTCCGGCACCGCTGAACTACGAGGGCTTCCCGTACAGTGTATGCACATCCGTTAACAGCCAGGTATGCCACGGCTTCCCGTCAGATGACGTGATTCTGAAGAGCGGCGATATCATTAACGTAGACGTTTCCACTATTCTTGACGGATACTTCTCTGATTCTTCCCGTATGTTCATGATCGGTGATGTGGATCCGCAGGCTAAGAAGCTGGTAGAAGTAACCCGCGAGAGTATCTACAAGGGTCTGGAGCAGGTTAAACCGTGGGGCTTCCTGGGTGATATGGGACAGGCTGTTCATGATTATGTTTATGAAAATGGCTTTTCTGTTGTACGCGAGATCGGCGGACACGGTGTAGGTCTGCAGTTCCATGAGGATCCGTGGGTAGGATACCACAGCAAGAAGGGGACGGAGATGCTTCTTGTTCCGGGGATGATGTTCACCATTGAGCCTATGGTAAATATGGGTAAAGAAGACATCTTCGTTGATGAAAAGAATGACTGGGAGATCTATACAGCAGACGGTTCCCTGTCTGCACAGTGGGAGATCCAGGTACTTGTGACTGAGGATGGTCACGAAGTGATCAGCTGGTAAACTGCCGGCGTAAAACTGACGTTTAAGGAGCGGAAGATATTCCATGAAGACCTATAAAATAGTGGTAATCAATCCGGGATCCACCTCGACCAAGGTATCCCTGCATGAGAACAAGAAATGTGTATTCGAGACAAATGTATTTCACGATTCGTCAGTACTCCTGCAGTACCCGACCATCAATGACCAGCTTGAATACCGCATGGAAGTTATTCATAAATTCCTGAAGGACAGCAACGTGGACCTGACAGGTGTGGATGCCATCGTAGGAAGAGGCGGCGGCTGTTATGCCATCGAGTCAGGTGTCTACGAGATCGATCCTCAGCTGATCGCAGATACAAGAGCAGCGAAGGGCGGTCTTTACCATGCTTCCATGCTGGGCGTACAGATGGCTGATGAGCTGCACAAGGTGTATGGTGGTCTGTAACTTATGATGGACCCGCCGGTTGTAGACGAATTGCAGCCGGTTGCAAGAATTACCGGAGTGAAAGGTGTGTATCGCAGAGCTGTCTGCCACGCACTGAACCTGAAGGCAGTGACTCGTCATCATGCTAAGACAATGGGAAGAAAGTATGAGGACTGCAACTTCATCGCCTGCCATATCGACGGAGGCATCTCTGTTACAGCACATGAGAAGGGACGTATGATCGATGGCAACGATGCCGGCGGCGGACAGGGCCCGTTCACACCGACCCGTATGGGAAGCATGGCGGTTACTGATGTGAACAACTACCTCAGAGACAAGAGCTATGAAGAGATCCGTGCTCTCTGCTCACAGGCAGGCGGTCTCACCAGTCATTTCGGAACATCCAACTCTGACACGATCCACGCTCTTGTAGAGCAGGGAGATGAGAGAGCGAAGATCATCTGGGAGGCTATGATCTATCAGGTGTGCAAGAACATCGGTGCGATGGCGACAGTCCTGAACGGAAAGGTAGATGCTATCATCCTGACCGGCGGACTTCTTCGCTTCCAGGATGTGCTCGATCAGATCCATGAGCGCTGCGGATGGATCGCTCCGATCGCTTCATACCCGGGCGAGGCAGAGCATCAGGCAATGGCACTTGGCGCTTACAATGTCCTGACCGGCGAGTGGAAAGCTAAGAAATATCCGGGAAAACCTGTATGGGAAGGTTTCGCGGAAGATAAAGAAGATAAAGACTGATCATGTGGAAGCCGGCTCTCTCGAGCCGGCTTCTTTCTGTATATGTGCAGTTACCCGGTATTGTCTGATATTAAGAAATACTTAAGGTCACCTGTCAACATTAAATAATTCTTAAGCTTGATTTAGGTGGGAAGCGTATGCTATGATACAAGTAGTTTAAAGAACTACATGTAATGAACTTGAAAACCGTATAATGCGGTTCATATACAGGAGGGGATCCATATGACAGGCAAGGAATTAAAGAAATTTTTTAAAGAGCATCTGGTACCTGACAAGCTGTACAAGATCGGCGGCGAGCACAACAGACGAATCTGCATGGAGAAGGTACAGAATGGATGGGATGTTTTCTTCAGCGAGAAGAAGAAAAAGATCGGCCTCATGCATTTTAATGATGAGGAGAGTGCTTGTGCCAGCATGAAGAACGAGATCAGAAAACTGATGGAGAGCATGTACGGTATTACATGGAAAGCTGTCTGATAAGAGACAGAAATTAAATAAGTGGATGTAACGCAGGCTTATGCGCGTGTTATAATGGGGCTGTCTCTAAAGGACGGCCCCTTTCGTATATAGAGGGAAGAAGATCGGCAATACAAGACCTACAGATAAATTAAGTTAAGGAGAAAGAGTTATGGCAGATTTCGTTTTAAGCTGCTGCTCTACGGCAGATCTGAGTAAAGAGCATCTGGACAAGAGACAGATTAAATATGTATGCTTCCATTTCGAACTGGATGGAAAAAATTATATTGATGACCTGGGGCAGACAATGCCGTTGGCTGATTTCTATAAGGCGATGGTGGATGGCGCGATGACCAGAACCAGTCAGGTCAATGCAGAAGAGTATGCTGAGCATTTCGAGAAGTATCTGCAGCAGGGGAAGGACATCCTTCATGTGACCCTGTCATCAGGTATCTCAGGTTCCATCAATTCAGCCCGCATCGCAGCAGATGATCTCTCTGACAAATATCCCGACCGCAAGATCTACGTGGTAGATTCCCTGGGAGCATCATCCGGCTACGGCCTTCTGGTGGATCAGCTTGCTGATCTCAGAGACAAGGGAATGGACATTGATGAGGTCAGAGATTGGGCTGAAGAACATAAGCTTGAAGCGCAGCACTGGTTCTTCTCAACAGATCTGACTTTCTATATCCGCGGCGGCAGAATTTCCAAGACTGCGGGCTTCGTAGGAGGACTTCTGAACATCTGTCCGCTGATGAATATGGACAATGTGGGCGGTCTTGTTCCGAGAGAGAAGATCCGTAACAAGAAGAAAGTGATCCGCACTATAGTCGACCGCATGAAAGAAAATGCGCAGGACGGAGTGGATTACAGCGGCAAGTGCTATATCTCTCAGTCAGTATGCAAGGAAGATGCGCAGGCTGTTGCGGATCTTGTGGAGCAGACATTCCCGAAGCTGGACGGAAAGGTTCAGATCTTCGATATCGGTACCACCATCGGAAGTCATACTGGGCCAGGAACAGTGGCACTGTTCTTCTGGGGTAAGAAGAGAACTGAATAAGAAGCTGGATGGGGCTGCCGCACGGGTTCGGAAGAAGCGTGCGGCGGCTTTTTTTATTTTTATGAGACGGTCTTAAGGCAGTAAAGGACAGTATAGCGAGTTAGGCACGCCAGAAACAGTTGATATTGGCAATCAGTGCAGCTACTTTTCCTCGCTGTACTCGAGAAAAAGCAAGTCAGTGGGAATAGATTGGCTCTGACCTGGTCGTGAC
>R21__coassemble_2506_pt1 | contig 10424 bp, 9 predicted proteins | sample R21__metabat2_low_PE_028 | metagenome-assembled genome bin R21
GCGCCTCTTCAGCCTCTTGAGTATTTCTCCTGATCTGAAAATCGTAACTTTATTCAGTTCGTCTCTTCAGACGCATTCCCTATTATACATATGGTCCCCCCCTTTGTCAACAGCTGTTTTCAACGTATTTTCTATTAATCTTTCAGTAACATTTACCTGTTATATATATGAAAGAAACAGCTGTTACAGTGTATCTATATACACCGCAGCAGCTGTTTCTTCTATATAGTATGTTTACTTGTTACCGCAAGGCATATCTTGTATGTCAGCTGCGGTCTTCGAATATCCTGTTCTCTCCGGTATGATCTGCCAGTGCAGGCTCATCGTTGTTATCGGAAGGAACTTCTGCAGAATTTTCACCGCCTCCGAAGTCCAGGTCGATCTTACTGTCACTGTTCAGCATATCCTGGAAGGTATCTGCAGCCGGATTATCACCTGCTGCCGGATCAGAAGATACTGTATCCGTCTCACCGGATGCGTCGGTACCAGTTACAGGTTCACTAGTCTGAGGCTGGTCCCATACATTTGCAGAGGGTTCTTCGGAGGAACCACCATTCTTCTTAGCTGCTTTCGCTGCAGCCTTAGCTTCTTTCTCAGCCTGCTTCTTAGCAGCCTTCTCTTCCTTAGCTCTCTGCTTCTCTTCTCTGCGCATCTCTGCCCTGGACTGGAAGTCTGCCTTCGCACGCTTACCGCGCATGATAAGTACAACTATCCACATAGCGACAAAGCCCGCAACCCAGATGATAACACCTGCCACTGCCATAATAGAAGCAGCTTTCAGCATGGGAACTTCGAAGTCAAGGCTGAATGTATGTTCTCCCTTAGTAACAGGGAAGCTGATGAATGCATAGTCACCTACAGTGATCTCTGCTTCTTTTCCGTCAACAGTCAGAGTCCAACCGTTCTCCACCGGTACCGGAAGCATTACCATACCATCCTCAGGTGCATTGACTGTACCCGTCAGATGAGAGTCTGATACTCCCTTCTCGACACGGATCTCCGCATCCTCATTGAATGCATACTCCGTCTTATTGCCATAGAAGGCAACATTCTTAACAGTGATCTCACCCTTGGTATCCGGTGTGGAGAATACGACCTCCTTGGATCCTTGCGGAATATTGAATGTCAGCTTCGGATTGGTCTTGGTACTTACGAAGTGACTGCTGCTTCTCACACCGTCGATCTCGATCAGACAATCGATCTCTGTGTTGGCAGACAGAGTGCACTTCATGATCACGTTTCTGTACTTAGCCAGCTGCTCTGTATCGATCTTGAAGGTCATGATCTGGGCTGAACCATACTGCAGTTTTCCCTTCTCATCTTCACCGTCGAACTTACCTGCTTCGAATACAGAATCGATCTTCTTGATCTTATACTCCGTCAGGTCATCTGCCTTCAGATCCAGCTTATTCTCATTGTCAGTGATCAGGACCTGTCCCAGGAGCACCCAGGTATTCAGCTTATTCTTTTCTTCATCGTAACGGCTCTGCGGCATGGTCTTCGTAAAGAACTTGCCGAAGCTGTTTCCCTGCTCAGCGCGATAGATATATACATCTCCGATCTGCTGATACATCTTGTATCCATCGATCTTAGCCTCCGCATTATGTGACAGAATATACTTGATACCTGTCAGCTGCGGCAGAACAGGAGTGAGGACCGTATTCTTGAATGTATAATGGTTCTTATCATAACTTGTCAGAAGCTGCGGCCACAGCTTGTCTACGAACTCCGCAACTCTCTTATTCTGTGTGGAGTTGTAAGTGCTTACGCCTGCATAGTTCTGGGCCATTGCCTCCAGATACGTTCCCGCATTGCTGTAATCCTTTTCCACTCTGTAGAAGGTCGGATCGCTGGCCTCCAGCCATTCCAGCGCTTCTGTCGTGGAAGAATGATAGGTCTGTGTAAAGTAGTCTGCGTCATCCTTAGTCACGTTCTGTCTGTAACGATAGCAGAGCGCACTGTCAGATACCACATTGATGAACAGAAGAAGTACCAGCAGCTGGATAGCCTGGGGCTGTCTCAGCTTTCTGATCTTCAGCATGAAGAGAACTGCCACCATACCCAGACCGGTAAGTCCCAGCATAAGTGCGTTCTGCTCATAAACCAGTTCCTGGTAGTTCTTATAACAGATCGCATAGACACCTGCTACAAGGAGACCGGATACCAGCACGCCTATCATGCTGATCTTCTTCTCCTCCAGGATCTGATCCAGCATTCTGGCAGCAAGAAGTGCCATGAAGGGCAGGAACACGAAGGTATGTCTTGCGAATGAGTAGGCAAAACCATTGAAGATCATGCTGCCCAGCTCAATTCCGATTGCAAATGCTACGAACAGCACTCCCAGTATCTGGGCAAGTTTCTCCTTCTTCGTCGTCTTCTGTCCGAAGAATGTGAAGAAGTACTGTACAAGCAGAACGATCATCAGGGTGGAGAGGAAGAAGTTGGGTGCCTCATAGTAGTTCAGATGACCCAGGAACTTGGATCCTATACCCTGAAGGTTATTTCCGAAGAATCTGTACAGAGATGTTCTGTAATACTCTCTGTTCCACAGATCGCATGCTCTGACGATTCTCTCGAAGAGACTGTACTTAAGGTCCATTCTGGAACTCTCACTGAGAGCTGCAGCTGCGGACGGAAGGAGGTTCAGTGCTCCGAACAGAATACCGAAAGCCATGGACCAGGCTTCGATCATCCATACCTTAAAGCGTTCTCTTATTGTGTGCTCTCCCCACAGCCAGCAGCGGATCGTTACATAGACAGCGGAAGCCAGAAGAACCATGTATGCCTGATAGTAACCGTTCAGGATCATAATTCCGGACATCAGTGCCACGCCGAACATTGCATGCCAGTTGCGAAGGGTCTTTTCTACGAACAGAAGGAACAGCGGGAAGAGTACAACGATCGTTCCCAGTGCATAGTGCTGTCCCCATACCATCAGGTAGCCGTTGAAGGCATACATGAAGGAAGCCATCAGCTTAGCGCTCTCTCTGGTTCTGTGCTCAGAGAGGAACAGATAGAAGAAAAGTCCCGAAAGTACGATCTTGACTATCTGCATGTAGACCATCATGAAGGGGATCTTTTCCGGTCCGAATACCGAACCCAGGAAGTAGATCGCCATCAGGAAAGGCTCAAATACATTCAGCTGGAAGGTGTTGATACCGAAACCGCTCTTAAAGTTCCATCCCGAGAAGACTCCCGACTTGATCATGTTGGCCATTCCGTTGTACCACATGATGTACTGCTCTTTCGTATCTGATCCGATATCGTAGTAGACCATCAGATCACGACCGAATATGTAGTTGTGGAAGATCAGCAGACATGCAAAAAGAAGCATGATCAGCAGACATCCCATGGTCTTGAAGCTAACTTTTCCTGTTTTCTTCATTATGTTTATCTCTCCCTGTTAGTTTCGTGAAGATGTAGGGCATAAACCGCCACTATCTTTTAATTGTACCAGAGACCTTAGTTTTTGTGAATGAAAAGAGGGCCGCCGGATCACACATTCATGTGAGACCGACAGCCCTCTTTTTTCCATATCTGTAAAATTATCCGCGAACGGACAGTCTTACCAGTGCTCGCTGAAGCTTCGCACTTACGATCTTATATTCCTTATCATCCAGACCGCCCTTGGCAAGCAGTTCCTCAGCACGCTTCTTAGCCTCCTGAGCACGCTCCTTATCAATGTCCTCTTCCCACTCCCAGGTGGTTGCAAGAACACGGCAGGTACCGTTCATCATACTGATCATTCCTCCGATGCAGGCAGCATCTCTGCGGCTTCCATCCTCCAGAATGACATGGGCCTCGCCCATACCCAGTGCGGTACAGAAATTCATGTGGCCGGCAAGAATAGCCAGGTCACCTGTAATTCCTCTGCAGACTACCCTCTCAGCCTGTCCCTCGAAGAGCAGACCGTCGGGTGTTCCGATACGTAACGGGAAGGTATTCATAGGCATCCTCCCTTACTTTTTCGCTTTCTCGAATACATCATCGATGGTTCCTGCGAACAGGAAAGCACTCTCCGGAAGATCATCGCACTCACCGTCAAGGATCATACGGAAACCACGCAGAGTCTCTTTCAGCGGAACATACTTACCTTCAAGACCGGTAAACTGTTCTGCAACAGAGAAGCTCTGAGACAGGAATCTCTGGATCTTTCTTGCACGGTTAACGGCTTTCTTATCTTCCTCGGAAAGTTCATCCATACCCATGATGGCGATGATATCCTGCAGTTCTTTATAGCGCTGCAGAATCTGCTGAACTTCCTTGGCGATGCGATAGTGCTCGTGGCCTACAACTTCCGGTGAAAGGATACGGCTGGTGGAATCCAGCGGATCTACTGCCGGATAGATACCCTGACTGGCGATATCACGGGAAAGTACGGTGGTAGCATCCAGATGGGTGAATGTAGTAGCCGGAGCCGGGTCAGTCAGGTCGTCCGCAGGTACGTATACAGCCTGTACGGAAGTGATGGAACCGTCCTTGGTGGAAGTAATACGCTCCTGAAGGTTACCCATCTCTGTTGCCAGAGTCGGCTGATAACCTACAGCAGACGGCATACGTCCCAGAAGAGCGGATACCTCAGAACCTGCCTGTGTGAAACGGAAGATGTTATCGATGAACAGAAGAACGTCCTTCTTCTGAACATCACGGAAGTACTCAGCCATAGTCAGACCGGAAAGGCCGACTCTCATACGTGCCCCCGGGGGCTCGTTCATCTGACCGTATACCAGAGCTGTCTTATCGATAACTCCACTTTCCTTCATCTCGCCGTAAAGGTCGTTACCCTCACGGGTACGCTCTCCTACACCTGTGAATACGGAATATCCGCCGTGCTCGGTTGCGATGTTGTGGATCAGCTCCTGAATAAGTACGGTCTTACCTACGCCGGCACCACCGAACAGACCGATCTTACCGCCCTTAGCATACGGGCAGATCAGGTCAACGACCTTGATACCTGTCTCCAGGATCTCGGTAGCCGGAACCTGCTCTTCGAAAGCCGGTGCCGGACGATGGATGCTCCAGCGCTCCTGATTTTCCGGTGCCGGCTGGTTGTCAACCGGATCACCAAGAAGGTTAAATACTCTGCCCAGGCAGTTATCGCCTACCGGAACGGTGATCGGACCGCCTGTATCAACTGCTTTCATACCACGGACAAGTCCGTCTGTGGAATTCATAGCGATACAGCGTACGGTGTTGTCACCGATCTGCTGGGCAACTTCGGCAGTCAGTTTCGTGCCTTTATTGTCAATTTCAATGGCGTTAAGCAGCTCAGGCAGCTCGTCGTGTCCGAAACGGATATCCAGTACCGGACCGGTTACCTGAACAACCTCGCCAATGTGTTGTTCGCTCATTTGCATAACTCCTTATGTCTATGTCAGACGCTTTCTGCGCCTGCCACGATCTCAGTGATCTCCTGCGTAATGCTTGCCTGACGTGCACGGTTATAGTACAGATTAAGCTTGCCTATCATCTCCTCTGCATTCTTGGTTGCAGAGTCCATGGCCATACGTCTTGCTGCCAGCTCACTGGCAACACTCTCACATACGGCGCCGTAAGTCAGACCCGCCAGATACTCCGGAACGATTGCATCGAAGACCTCGGATGCGCTCGGCTCATAAAGGATCAGATCCTTGATCAGCTTCTGCTTATCCGGTGTGTCATTGTCCGTCATATCTGAAAGCGGAAGAAGCGGAATAATATCCGGCTTCTGAGAAAGCATGGAAATAAATCTGGTGTAGCACAGGTCCACATGACCGAATCTGCCCTCTTTAAAGGCCTTGGCCAGCAGATTGGCGATGGTGAAACAGTCTGCAACAGAAATATCAGCGATCTCAGCAAACTGCTCAGTCAGAATCTCGATGCCGCGTCTCTTAAAGTACTCGACAGCCTTCTTTCCGATGGGCAGTACCATATAGTCTTGTCCCTGGCTGTTCTCCTCCAGGAATCTCAGCAGATTGGCATTGTAGCCGCCTGCCAGACCTCTGTCACCTGCCAGAATGACATAGCATCTCTTGGTCTGCTGTGAGCTTCTGACAAATTTAGATGAGAAGTCTGTGTTTCCGTCCGCTATATCCTTCAGCGTCTGATGAAGCTCCTGGAAGTAGGGACGGCAGGCATCTGCTCTTTCTTTCGCTTTACGCAATTTGGAGGATGCTACAAGTTCCATAGCTTTGGTGATCTGCATAGTCGACTGTACACTCTTGATGCGCAGCTTGACTGCTTTCATATTATTTGCCATGTCTGCCTCCTCCTTCTATCTTATTTTTCATCCGGCTGATGGTTCAGAAACTGCTGTGTAAATGCAGCGAGTACTGCTGCCAGCTTCTCTTCAGTCTCTTTCTCGAACTTACCTGTCTCACGGATGATCTGCATAACAGCTGCACCTTCTGCATCGGTGTCGAGGTAGGTATACAGTTCCTTCTCGTAAGCACGTACGCTCTCGACCTTAACATCTGCCAGGATGTTCTTGGTTACCGCATAGATGATAGCGATCTGCTTCTCAACTTCTACCGGCTCGGACTTGTCCTGCTTGAGGACTTCTACGATGCGGGCACCCTGCTCAAGTCTTGCCTTGGTATCGGCATCCAGATCGGAACCGAACTGTGCGAAGGACTGCAGCTCACGGTACTGAGAATACAGAAGCTTCAGTGTTCCGGCTACTTTCTTCATCGCCTTGATCTGTGCGTTACCGCCTACTCGGGATACAGAGATACCCGGGTTAACAGCCGGCATAACACCTGCGTGGAACAGCTCTGTCTCCAGGAAGATCTGTCCGTCGGTGATGGAGATAACGTTGGTCGGAATGTAAGCTGATACGTCACCCGCCTGAGTCTCAATGATCGGCAGAGCCGTCAGAGAACCGCCGCCGTGTGCTTCGTCCAGCTTAGCTGCTCTCTCCAGAAGTCTGGAGTGCAGGTAGAATACGTCACCCGGATAAGCCTCACGGCCGGGCGGACGTCTGATCAGAAGAGAAAGTGCACGATAAGCTACAGCGTGCTTACTCAGGTCATCGTAGATAACCAGTACGTGTTTTCCCTTGTTCATGAAATACTCACCGATGGAGCATCCTGAGTACGGTGCGATGTACTGAACCGGGCTGGCCTCGGAAGCGGTAGCCGCAACCACGATGGTGTAATCCATAGCGCCGCCCTTTTTCAGGGTCTCAACCAGAGAAGCAACTGTGGAGCGCTTCTGTCCGATCGCAACGTAGATACAGATCATATCCTTACCCTTCTGGTTCAGAATAGTATCTGTAGCAATGGTAGTCTTACCGGTCTGACGGTCACCGATGATCAGCTCTCGCTGTCCGCGGCCGATCGGGATCATAGAGTCAATAGCCTTGATTCCGGTCTGTACCGGCTCTGATACCGGCTGTCTGTCGCAGATACCCGGGGCCGGGCTCTCGATCGGTCTGAACTCATCAGTCACGATCGGTCCTGCGCCGTCGATCGGCTGTCCCAGGGCATTTACAACACGGCCAAGCATAGCATCGCCTACCGGAACGGATACTACCTTGCCTGTTCTTTTTACGGTCTGTCCTTCATCGATTCCTGTATCATCAGAGAAAAGGACGATGGATACACTGTTCTCTTCCAGGTTCTGAGCCATGCCGAAGGTGCCATTCTCGAATTCGAGAAGCTCACCAGCCATGCAGTTAGTAAGACCGCTGGCTCTGGCAATACCATCACCTACCATCAGAACGGTACCCGTTTCACTCTGCTGGATCGCGTTATCGTAATACTTGATCTGGCTTCGGATGACCTTGGATATTTCTTCAGGTTTTAATTGCATTTTTCCATTCCCATCCTTAAGAATTAAATTGAAATTTCGCTAAGCTTACGGGAAATGCCCTCGATACGGCTCTTTACAGTTCCGTCGAGCATCTTTCCTTCTACCTCAACGCGTACGCCGGCGATCAGGCTGCGGTCGATATGCATGTGCATATGAACGCTCTTTCCTGTCATCTTCTCCAGCTTGGCCTTCAGTGCCTTTTCCTGCTCCTCGCTAAGCTTGGAAGCAGTCCATACGTTAGCCTGCGCAATATTGTTGTCACTGTCATAACGCCGCATGAATTCATCGCAGCATCCTGCATATTCCTGCAGAAGTCCGCGCTCACACAGCAGTTTGATGAAATTCACCAGGTAATGTTCCGCAGAAGAGGCGAACGCATCATCGATCATCTTCAGGCGTTCCTCTCTGGAGATCGACGGCTCGCCAAGCAGCGACAGATACTCCGGGTTCTCTGCGAAGAGAGTGCGGATCTGTGAGCTCTGGGTCATTATCTGCTCCGTCAGTCCTTCTTCTACGGCAAGGTCATATAGACTGCTGCCGTATAATCTGGCAGTCTGGGTCATGATGCCTCACCTACATTCTCAATAAACTCATCGATAAGTTTCTTGTGATCTTCCTCGTTCACTTCACGCTCGATCACCTTGCCGGCAATTCCGACTGCCATGTCACCGATCTCATTCTTGATATCGGAGATGGCCTTCTTCTTCTCCTGCTCGATGTCTCTGCTTGCTTTTTCCTTCATAGCAGCAGCTGCGGAAGCTGCCTCCTGAAGGATCTGATCGCTCTGTGCCTGAGCTGTCTTCTGTGCGGAAGTGAGGATCTCATTCGCCGTGTTCTTCGCATCGGCGATGCTCTTCTCATAATCTTCCTTCATAGTGATAGCTTCAGTCTTAGCCTTCTCTGCCTCTGCGATGGAAGCGTCCGCTTTCGCGCGTCTCTCATCGAGGATCTTATGGACCGGATTTAAGAGAAATCTCTTGATCAGATACATCTGGATGAACAGGTTAAGGATCTGAGCGACGAAAGTCCAGGGAACGAGTGTTACCAATTCCTGAAATTTCATGTATGCCTCCTGTCTGAATCTGCAGCTGCCCCCGCCTCAGGCGAGAACCACCGCATCGTCTTCATTGTCTATAATCAGCCCAGAAGTCTCATGAAAGAACCCGGTGCTACGAAGATCAGAAGCAGACCGGTAACGAAACCGTAGATACCGGTTGTCTCTGCGATAGCGCAGCCGAGAAGCATTGTAGAAGTTACATCACCCTTGCACTCCGGCTGACGGCCGATTGCCTCAAGAGCCTTAGCAACTGCGTTACCTTCACCGATACCAGGTCCGATACCAGCGATCAGAGCACATCCAGCGCCGATTGCGCATCCAGCAAGTGCGATACCTTTAGCTAATACTGTGAAATCCATAAAAGTTTTCCTCCATATTTTTCGTCCGTCTCTTGGATCAGACGTTACATACTGAAAATTGCTGTGAAGTTAGCCTTCCGATGCATTTGCAATATACATTACAGTCAGCATACAGAAAATAAATGCCTGCATGAAACCGGTAAACCAGTCGAAGTAGACTGACATGATTGCCGGAACACCGACAGACAGGATCGGGATCTCTGATAAGACATCACCGACTACGCCCGGGATCAGACCGAAAAGCGCCTTGCTGGCAACTGCCAGTGCTGCGTAGATCAGTCCGTTGATAACGATACCGGACAGAATGTTACCGAAGTGACGGCACGCCATGGATACAGGTGTTGCCAGCTCTGATAACACGTTAAATGGTGTCATGATGAAGATCGGCTCTGTGTATCCTTTCAGATATCCACCGATGCCGCCCGCCTTGATCTTCTCTGCAGTGATCATGATGAATACGACTACTGCCCATGCTGCCTCTGTGGACAGATCCGCTGTCGGGGATCTCAGTCCTATAAGCGAGATCATGTTAGAGAAAACAGATGTAGCGAACAGTGCAGATACAAAGGGTATCATGTAGCGGAACTTCTCTCCCATGTTTCCGACAACGAAGTTGTCTGCCAGTTCGACCAGCCATTCGGCAATGGCCTGCCTGCGGCTGATGTTCTCAACCTTCAGATCTCTGGTCAGGAAGATGCATAATCCTGTGATCAGAATCATGACCAGCCAGCTGATGACGAGTGTCTCCGTAAGAGAGAACTGTCCCAGAACCGGGAATTTAAATGGAAAAGTATAAAATATTCGTGCTCCCTGAATATCTACCTCCATACTCTCACCTCCTTTCTATATTCTTTATTCAATTTTCTTTTAGAAATGAAAAACGGTATAACCGTAATCATAGCTTATTATTTCTCTTCTTCCTCAGAAGAAGTATCCTCTGAAGGAGTGTCCAGATTGATGCGTCCTGTCAGAGCCAGGAACTTGATGCCGAGGCTTGGGAAGAAGATCGGTGCGATGCCGGCTACGAACTGGAAGACCGGTACCACTATGGCGATGACCGTCCATACCAGAAGAAGAGCCATTCTTCGTGTATAGCTCATCTTCACGGCAGCCTGTGCTGTCTTTTCATCGCTGACGCTTGCCGCAGCCTGCATGGTCAGTGCCATAAGAAAGAAATTGGCTATGGCCACTGCTGCACCGCCGATGCCGCCCAGAAT
>R21__coassemble_2524_pt1 | contig 10332 bp, 8 predicted proteins | sample R21__metabat2_low_PE_028 | metagenome-assembled genome bin R21
GCATATACGTGGAGATCGATGAGGAATATCGCGGCAGACATTATGCCAGCAATGCGGTGTTCCTGGTCACTGCATTTGCCCATAAGGAGCTTCAGGTGGGAAAGATCGAAGTTCTTCTGAATAAAAAGGAAGAGATGATGCGTCATATTCTGGAACACAGCGGTTACCAGATGAACGGCGAGACGGAGAGCTTCTGGGACTTCAGCCATAAAAAGGAAGAGACGAAGGACGCGACCTCCTTTAAGCCGGAGGACGGCAGGAAGGTGATCTACCTGGCAGGTGGATGCTTCTGGGGAACAGAGCGCGCTTTTAAAGCATTAAAGGGTGTGACTGAGACAGTCGTCGGTTATGCGAACGGCTTCGTTAAGAACCCGACTTATGAGGAGATATGCCGGAACGAGACAGGCTTCCGCGAAACAGTAAGGGTGACATATGATCCGCAGCAGGTATCTCTGACAACTATTCTGGATGCATACTTCATCGTAACTGATCCTACGCAGGAGAACCGGCAGGGAAATGATATCGGCTCACAATATCAGAGCGGCATCTATTTCAGAGATGAAGAGGATGAGGCAGTCATCAGGGACTATCTGGAACAGGTGAGAGGAAATTATCCCTCATTCTATGTGGAATGCAAAAGACTTGAAAGTTTCTATGAAGCGGAAGAGTATCATCAGGATTATCTGACCAAGCATCCGAATGGATACTGTCATGTAACAATGATCGATATGGAAAAGATCAACGCTTTAAATAATTGATAGGGGAGAATTGTCATGAGAATTATTATCTCTCCTGCGAAGCAGATGAAGGAGAACACGGATCTGCCCGGACAGCTGACTGTTCCTGTATTTCTGGAGCAGGCTGAAGTCCTGAAGTCGTGGATGCAGGGGCTTACATATGAGGAACAGAAGAGGCTGTGGGCCTGCAATGATAAGCTGGCACAGCAGAACAATCTGCGCTTTGCACATATGGACCTTGGCAGAAATCAGACTCCGGCGCTCATTGCATACGACGGTATTCAGTATACTTACATGGCGCCTGCGGTATTCGAAGACGGAGAATATGATTATCTGCAGCAGCACCTGAGAATATTGTCCGGCTTCTACGGAGCGTTGAAACCTATGGATGGTGTCGTACCGTACCGTCTTGAGATGCAGGCTAAGGCTGCGGCGGCAGGATGTAAAAATCTGTACGAATTCTGGGGGGATGCTTTGTACAGGGAAGTTCTGGATGACAGCCATGTGATCATCAACCTGGCTTCGAAAGAATATTCCAAATGTATCGAGAAGTATCTTCAGCCTGAAGACCGTTTCATCACCTGCATCTTCGGCGAGATAGAAAACGGTAAGGTAGTGCAGAAAGGTGTGTATGCCAAGATGGCAAGAGGTGAGATGGTCCGCTTCCTGGCGAGTATACATGCAGAGGATCCTGAACAGATCAAGTCCTTTAACTGGAGCGGTTACAGCTATGACAGCGGAAGGTCTGATGATAAGAACTTTGTATTCATAAAATAAAATGAGGGGCTGGCCGTTATAAGCGGTCAGCCCCTTGATTATTCTTAAGCTTTATTTATCGCCCCAATAGTAGCGGTAAACGTCCTCGTCATAGGAAGAAGGATTCATATTCTCTCCCTTATATGACTTGTCCTCTACAGTCTCGACGGTCAGAATTGCGCCCATCTTCTTAAGCGGTGCCCACCAGCTGACTTTCATCAGATCTTCAGGTGCAACATCCTTTCTTCTGGTCGGTACGAAACGGGAAGATACTTCCGGATCGGTCGTGATCGCTTCCATATCGCGGTTAAACTGATGACCATGATAGGAGAAGGTCATGATGAAATAATCGCCCATCTTAAAATAGTACTGGTTTCTCATACCGTGGGAATACATAAATTCTTCCACATACTTGGAACGGTGGAGAACCTGATCGATAAACTCATCTCTTTCTTCGGGTACAATATAAATTAATTCAGCAACTCTGTTCATAGGCCCCTCCCTTCTGGGGTATTTATTTTCGAAATCCTTGACTAAATTATACTATACATATGCATTCATTGCTAACAATTCGACAGACTATTATATAAAATCATCATATTTTACAGAATAAATTAGTGTAAATTGTGAAAAATTATAGCCAAAAAACGGATAAAATTGTGCTAAATATTTACTTATCGAAGAAACTTAGCGCAAATTACAGTTAAAAAATAATCAGCTTATTTTAGCACAGCACAGAAATGCACATCGGTGGAAACTACAGAGATTTCAGTGTAAAATAACTGCATAAAGAAAGCGTGCGTGAAAGTCCGAAACCGGATGAAAGGAGAGATACTATGAGAATGAAAAAGTATATACCCCTGTTTCTGATGACTGCAATGTCGGCTGCTCTGGTTCAGGGAGTTCCTGCTGCAGCTGAGCAGAAAACAATGCTGCCTGTCATGTTTATGGAAGCATCATCCACACTTCCCGATGAGGGAGCGTATAGTTATGAAGTATGGAATCTGATGGACGGCGATCCGGCAACCTGCTGGACAGAAGGCGCTGCCGGAAACGGCGTAGGAGAGTCAGTATTCTATTATGTGCCGGCAGGCGATATTATTACCGGTGCGAAGATCACTCCCGGATATTACAGGGATGAAGCGATATTCCTTAAGAACGGAGCTCCCAGCTGCGTGACATTCAGTTCCGGAGGACAGACCGTGACACAGTGGATGACCCCGTATGCAACGAACTATACTGCCGGCTTCGAAGGAGCATACTTCAATCTGACCGAGCCTATTACGAGCGATGGATGTGTCCGTATCACCATTCAGAAGGTCCGTGACGGCAGCAGATATGATGACTGCTGCATCTCTGAACTTGCACTGTATGGTTATGACTATGATGGTTATAACGGCAGCGGTGAAGCAGAGTATGAGAATTCTTACGGAATGTATTCCATCGATCTGTCCGGTACCTACAATGACAGCCAGATCGAAGATATGGCTTACTTGGGACAGTATCTGGTGAGAAGACATGTGGACAGACTGACAGATCTGACACTGGAAGCATCTGATCTGACAGTCGACGATAAGGCATTCGGCTTATACTGGTATCAGTACATGTGCGTGGACGACCGGGTAGAAGTCGGAAATGATTTTACGAATACGGTCACTGTCGATAATGCAAGAAACATTCTGAAAGAGATGTTCGGGGAAGAGTATGAAGAGGCTGCTCTGTCTCAGGCAATCAGCATGTATTCTTCAGATTTCGACGGATATCATATCATGTTCGATTCGACAGGAGATTTCGGAGATGCAGGAGACTGGGTCTTTGATATGCCCAGGTATGATGGTACGGAGAATGGTCAGATCAATATAAGCGGCGATATCGTACAGTATGATGTGCAGCTCAACGAGTATGTACCGGTAGGAATATACTATGTATACTATGATGAAGAGGCTGCCGGGTATACAGGGGATTATGAGACCTATACATTTGACGAGGTGGATATAGAGATCTACAATGGCGAACAGGCGCCTACATATGATGAACTCAATCAGTCAGGAGCAGAAGACGAGTATCAGACAGGTGACTGGTTTACATCAGATGAGCTCTGCAAGATAGCACTTGACTACTATGAGAATATGTATGGTTATCGTCCATCCATGAGTGCTTATGAGGAGCAGGAAGACGGTACAGTCGTACTTCAGCTTTATGATCTGGTCAGAGATCATACCTCAACATCAGCCTGGTATCAGGTCGACCATTATGGTCGCGGAGAAAACTTTATCACCGGTGAGGCGGTGGATTTTATTAACTATTGACGGAAATTTACACACAGGCAGGAGGATACAGAATGGCCCGTAATGACAATATCAGCAAGCAGCTGCTCAGTTCACAGGTGGAGGATGCACTGCTCGACTATGTCATAAAAGAATGTGAGATCGGGCAGCGCCTGCCCAACGAGTTCCAGCTTGCGGAGCGCTTCGGAACCGGCAGAAGTACTATCAGAGAAGCGGTCAAGTCACTGAAGAGTCAGGGGATACTTGAAGTAAGGCAGGGAAGCGGTACCTATGTGGTCAGCAAGAGTCCGGATGACAATGATCCGCTGCACCTGTCTTCCCGCAAGGACCGGTATAAGCTGGCTCTCGAGCTGCTTGATGTACGATTGCTGGTGGAGCCCGGAACTGCGGAGATGGCCGCTAAGAACTGCACGGAAGAGCAGGCTAAACGTCTGACGGAACTGTGTGACACAGTTGAAGACCTGTACAACCGTGATATAGATCATACACAGGTCGATGTAAAGTTCCATGAATATATCGCTGAGATCAGTGATAACAGTATTCTGATCTCCCTTATTCCACTGATACAGACCTCGGTTCTGACATTTGCGAATATGACTTACCGCGCTTTAAAAGAGGAGACGATAACTTCACACAGAGCGTTGACGAATGCCATCTGTAATCACGATCTGGTGGGAGCGAAGAGTGCGATGAGTGCTCATCTGTATTTTAACAGGGTCATGATCCTTAAGCTGAAAGAGGAGCATGAGAGAGAAAAGAAGATGAGGAAGGCTGCAGATAATACAGATATCCATGGATGATCATGTGGATTCATTTTGATGCCTTACGAATTTTAAACTGAAAAGCAGTACTTACAGCGTCAAATAAGTGTTTCCCACACTTAGTGTGCACGGTAACACAGCATTTTGCACAAGTTTTAACCCTACAGATTTGTACATAATGTAGAAGAATTCGTCGATACATCAGATGACTTGAAATGACAACTCCGAAAATATATATTGATTGAGGTTGAAACGTCAGATGTTTATATCTGAGTAAAGAGAATAATCATGATTATAGGAGGATGTCATGGAGAATCTTAATCTCGATCCTACCAGACTGGTCATTGCCGCACTTGTTGGCCTTGCACTGCTTCTGGTACTTATCATTAAGTTCCACATTCATGCAATGATCTCGATCCTTGTGGGCGCTATCACAATCGGTCTTGTTGCAGGAATGCCTTTCGATGCAATCGTTACCAGCGTTAACGACGGTATCAGCAACACTCTGAAAGGTATTGCACTTCTCGTAGGTCTTGGATCTATGTTCGGTGCTATTCTTGAGGTATCCGGCGGTGCTCAGACACTGGCTGTTACCATGGTTAAAAAGTTCGGTGATGACAAGGCTGCATGGGCACTTGGTATCACAGGTCTTGTAATCTCTATCCCGGTATTCTTCGATGCAGGTCTGATCATCCTGATCCCGCTTGCGTTCGCTCTGGCTAAGAGAACAAGCAGATCCACTCTGTACTATGCGATCCCGCTGCTGGCTGGTCTGGCTGTAGGTCATGCATTCATTCCGCCGACACCGGGTCCGGTACTTGTTGCTAACATGCTGGGCGTTGACCTTGGCTGGGTTATCCTGGTTGGTATCTTCTGCGGTACTGCAGCTATGATCGTTGCAGGCCCGATCTTCGGTAAGTACTGCGGTACTCACTACATGGTAACTGTTCCGGAGACATACAACCAGACTGATATCGACGAGTCCAAGCTTCCGAGCTTCGGTTCTATCGTAGGCATCATCCTGATCCCGCTCGTACTGATCATCCTGAAGTCTGTTGCAGGCGTTGTTCCGGCAATGGCTCCGGCACTTCCGGTTCTCAGCTTCCTTGGTGAGCCGTTCGTAGCTCTGCTGCTTGCAACCATCGTTGCTATGTTCATCCTGGGTGTTAAGCACGGATACACACTTGTTGAGCTTGAGAAGGTTATGACCAAGTCTCTTGAGTCTACAGGTCTGATCCTCCTTGTTACTGCTTGCGGTGGTGTACTTCGTTACATGCTTCAGTACTCCGGTATCGGTAACCTGATCGGTAATGCAGTTGGTTCTATCCACATGCCGCTGGTAGTTGTAGCATTCCTTGTAGCTGCACTGGTTCGTATCTGTGTAGGTTCTGCAACAGTAGCTATGACAATGGCAGCTGGTATCGTAGCAGCTATGCCGGCAGTTCAGGGTCTGTCCCCGATGTATCTGGCATGCGTAACCGCAGCAGTAGCAGGCGGTGCAACAGTTTGCTCTCATTTCAATGACTCCGGCTTCTGGCTGGTTAGATCTCTGATCGGCGTTGATGAGAAGACAACCCTGAAGACCTGGACCATCATGGAGTCTCTCGTTGGTGGTGTCGGCTTCATCGTAGCTCTGATTATCTCTTTCTTCGTAGCTTAAGAAAGTCGGCAGCTTATGCCTGCTAAGTAATCGGCTATTATCGATTTAGAGCTTTATTGCAGGCACCGAATACTGAATATCTCACCGGGGTGAGAGCAGTATGCGGTGCCTGATCTTTTTTACAGATTAGGAGAAAAAATCTCATGGAAAAACTTAGAAGTCAGCATTTAAGAGAAATCGCTCCGGAATGTGACCCGCTTCGTCTGGGTACAGGCTGGAAACTGGAAGATCTTGCCAAGAAGCAGGTATTCATCGAGAGCACATTCGGTGATTCCCATCCGGGTTCAGGTCATCTGGACAAGCTGGTTGAGGAAGTAAGAAGAGGTTGTGCAGAGGCAGGCGGACACGGCGCAAGATACTTCACAACAGATATGTGTGATGGTATCTCTCAGGGTACAGACGGCATCAACTATTCCCTTGTAAGCCGTGAGATGATCGCTAACATGATCGAGATCCAGCAGAATGCAACACCGTATGATGCCGGTGTATTCATTGCTTCCTGTGATAAGGGCGCACCGGGTAACCTTATGGGTATGTTCCGCTGCGATATCCCGTCTGTATTCGTAGCAGGCGGTACCATGAACGCAGGTCCGGAGATGCTCACACTTGATGAGCTCGGACATTACAGCGCTGAGTACGAGAGAGGACAGATCGGCGAGGATAAGCTGAACTGGGCTAAGCACAATGCATGCCCGTCCTGCGGTGCCTGCAGCTTCGTAGGAACTGCTTCCACCATGCAGATCATGGCAGAGGCACTCGGCCTTTCTCTTCCGGGAAGTGCACTGCTTCCGTCAACCAGCCCGGACCTTCTTGAGTATGCTTTCAACTCAGGTAAGAGAGCAGTTGAGATGGCAGGCGACGACACCATGAAGCCGTCCAGCATCGTAACCATGAAGAGCTTCGAGAACGCAATTATGGTACATGCTGCGATCTCAGGTTCCACCAACTCCCTGCTTCACATTCCGGCTATGGCTCATGAACTTGGACTGACCATCGATGGCGATACCTTCGACCGTCTCCACAGAGGTGCTAAGTACCTTCTCAACGTTCGCCCGACAGGTGAATGGCCGGCAGAGGTATTCTACTATGCAGGTGGTGTACCGGCTATCATGGAGGAGATCAAGGACGTTCTTCACCTTGATGTTATGACTGTTACAGGTAAGACTCTCGGTGAGAACCTTGAAGACCTGAAGAAGAACGGCTTCTATGAGAAGGTCGGCGCATGGCTCGATGACTTCAACAAGCGTTACAATGTAAACGTTAAGAAGGAAGACATCATCCGTCCGGCTTCCAACCCGATCGGTACAGGCGGTTCCATCGCAGTACTGAAGGGCAACCTGGCACCGGAAGGCGCAGTTATCAAGCACACAGCATGCCCGAAGGAAATGTTCAAGGGTATCCTGAATGCAAGACCGTTCGACTCTGAGGAAGAGTGCCTTGACGCAGTTCTTCATCACAAGATCCAGAAGGGCGACGCTGTATTCATCAGATACGAGGGACCGAAGGGATCCGGTATGCCGGAGATGTTTTACACCTCACAGGCTATCAGCTCTGACCCGGAACTGGGCAAGGCTATCGCTCTGATCACAGACGGCCGTTTCTCCGGCGCATCCACAGGTCCGGTTATCGGACACTGCTCACCGGAAGCAGCAACAGGCGGCCCGATCGCTCTTGTTGAAGAAGGCGACCTGATCGAGCTCGATATCGACGAGAGAAAGCTCAACATCGTCGGCGTTAAGGGCGAGAGAAAGACCATGGAAGAGATGGAGCAGATCCTTGCTGAAAGAAAAGCAGCATGGTCTCCGCGTCCGAAGAAATATAAGAGCGGCGCACTCAGACTCTTCGCTGAACACAGCGTAAGCCCGATGAAGGGTGCTTATCTTGAATTTGAAGACTAAATCGTTGTAAAGCAGATCCCTGCCGGTGAAAAAGCCGGCGGGGATTTTTCTGTCTTACGGTAAAAAACGCATAAGCTTCGGAACAAATGTTACGGCAAATCCTTCATACTGTGATAAAATGTGTGTGCACGTGCAACAGAGTATCCATTCACTGGAAAAAGTAACATGCACGTATGACTGCGCTTAGGGGGAAACAGAAATGGCTAAGTATTTTATCAATGCGAACAACCGTGTCAGCAAGATCAACAAGGAGATCTATGGAAACTTCTCAGAGCATCTCGGAAGATGCATCTATGAAGGTGTGTATGTAGGAGAGAACCCCGATATTCCCAACGTGAACGGTATGCGTACCGACGTAGTTGAAGCCCTGAAGGAAATGAAGCTTCCGGTGCTTCGCTGGCCGGGCGGATGCTTCGCTGATGAGTACCACTGGAAGGATGGTATCGGACCCAGGGAGACCAGAAAGAAGATGGTCAACACGCACTGGGGCGGTGTGACTGAGGACAATAGTTTCGGAACCCATGAATTCATGGAGCTCTGCCGTCAGATCGGCTGTGAGACTTACATCAACGGAAATCTCGGCAGCGGAACCGTGCAGGAGATGAGCGAGTGGGTAGAATATATGTCCTTCGACGGTATGTCCCCGATGGCGGATCTCAGAGCTGAGAACGGTCACAAAGAGCCGTGGAAGGTAGATTTCTTCGGAGTGGGAAATGAGAACTGGGGATGCGGCGGCAACATGCTTCCGGAGTATTATGCGAATGAATACAGACGCTATCAGACTTATGTGCGTCAGTACAGCACATCCGATCAGCCGGAGAGCATCGATAATCCTGAGCTGATCCGCAAGATCGCCTGTGGTCCGAATGGAGATGACACAGAATGGACAGAGACAGTTATGAAGACTCTGTACCGTCATTGCCAGCCGGAATTACACGGAAACACAGACGGCCTTTCTCTTCACTACTATACTGTTCCGAATAACTGGGCTCACAAGGGAAGTGCAACACAGTTCGATGAGGCTGAGTACTACAAGACTCTTTCCAAGGCACTCTATATGGAAGATCTTATCCGTATGCACAGCGCTATCATGGATCAGTATGACCCGGACAAGAAGGTCGGACTGATCGTTGATGAGTGGGGAACATGGTATGATGTTGAACCGGGAACCAACCCTGGTTTCCTCTACCAGCAGAATACCATGCGTGATGCCATGGTTGCAGGTCTGAACCTGAACATCTTTAACAAGTACTCAAGCCGTGTCCGCATGGCCAATATTGCACAGCTTGTAAATGTACTTCAGTCCGTGATCCTCACGGAGGGACCGAAGATGGTCAAGACTCCGACCTGGCATGTATTCAACCTCTACAAGGTACACCAGGAAGCAGATCTCATCGACAGCCGTATCGACTGTGAAGAGATCGGAGCAGAAGATGAGTATATGATTCCGAACCTGACAGAGTCTGTTTCCATTGATGCGGATGGAAAGATGAACATCACCATTACCAACCTTTCCGCAACAGATCCCTACCCGATCGATGCTGAAATCGCAGGTTTCAAGCCGGGCAAGGTAACAGCAGAGATTCTGACAGACGAGATGAGCGCCATGAATACTTTCGAGGCACCGGAAACAGTAACTTCTAACGAGTTTAAGGGTATCACACTGACAGAGAATGGTTTCTCCTTCCTCATGCCGGCATGCTCTGTAATCAGAATTACCTGTGAAGAGTAAGATGAGTACGATCAATACTACGGACGAAAATATTCAGAATAAGCGGGTATGCAAGCAGTGCCTTCTTCGGGACTTCCCTATGGACCAGTACTTTCAGGAGATGAATGCGCAGATAAATGCAATGGATCCTGAGTACCGTGTGGAAGATGAGGTCTATGAGGCAAGACTGATGCAGTGCAGAAGCTGTGAGTACCTCGCGCAGGGGATGTGCCGTGTGTGCGGCTGCTATGTTGAATGGCGTGCGGCTCTGAGGTATAAAGCCTGCCCCCAGGTTCATCCGAGGTGGGGAACCGAAATGATATGAAAACAAAAAGCATCAGGAAGGATCGAACATGATCCAACCTGATGCTTTTTATTACTGGAATCTTACTGCTTTTCCCAGATTTCCGTTCACGATCTCGCCGTTTAGCACAGCAGTTTCACCACCGATGATCACACGATGAATACCTACCGGCGGCAGAATGGGTTCTGCGAAAGTGGCCCGGTCTTCAAGTCTGTCA
>R21__coassemble_2572_pt1 | contig 10156 bp, 8 predicted proteins | sample R21__metabat2_low_PE_028 | metagenome-assembled genome bin R21
ATCCGAAGATGTCCGCAGTGTTCGAAGGCCCAGTTGATGCAGAAAGCACCTGCTCCCCTTATCTTTCCTGCAGACGCAACACGATGAACTACGCCGTAAGGTGATGCATCCTTCCATGCACCATCCTCGATCACACGGTAAGTCGCGTCGATGTCCCTGCCGTATGTATAATAGAAAGTTGCCTGAAGCTCTCCGTTCTCTTCTGCCACATAGCAGCAGCCTTTTTCAATATCATCCTCTATGAGACTCTGCGGCGGCCATACACTTCCCCACTGTCTGGGATTGCCATGTTCTGCCATAAAGGTTCTGGCGCCTGCGTAGATGTTCATGATCTCAGGGAGATCTTCTATATGTGCGTGTCTGATTCTCATTTTTTACACATCCATTTCTATTATGTTTTTTCTATTCTTTAGTTTACGAAAAAACAGCTCCATTTGACAAGGAGCTGTTTTTCCAAAATGAGAAGTATTTAATTTTTCAATGTGTTCTCCACAGCCAGTTCCTGATACTGTCTTGTATACAACTGATAATAATATCCCTTCTGCTGCATCAGGCTGTGATGTGTTCCCTGCTCTACGACCTTACCGTCGCGTACTGCAAGAATAGTATCTGCATGCACGATGGTGGAAAGTCTGTGGGCGATCATAAATGATGTTCTGCCTTCCACAACAGTTGATATTGCCTGCTGAATAGCCTGCTCTGTCATTGTATCGATCGAAGAGGTCGCTTCATCCAGCACCAGAATACGCGGATCTGCCAGCAGAGCTCTCGCGAATGACAGAAGCTGCTTCTCACCTGTTGAGAGCTGGTCTCCGCCTTCACCTACCTCACTGTCCAGTCCCTTGTCCATCTTTTCAAGAAGGAAATCGGCGGATACAAGGTGAAGCGCATTCAGGATATCTTCATCTGTTGCATCCGGGTTACCGTACTTCAGGTTATCACGGACTGTTCCGGAGAACAGATGCGGTGTCTGAAGAACGTAACCGATATTGGAATGGAGCCACAACTGTGAACGGTCCCTTGCATCTCTGCCGTCGATCAGCACCTTACCGTCTGTCGGCTCGAAGAAACGGCAGACAAGGTTTACCAGTGTGGATTTACCTGCACCGGTCTCACCTACAATAGCTACGCTGGTTCCCTGAGGAACTTTCAGATTGAAGTGCTCCAGAACCATCTCCTCACCGTCCGGATAGTGGAAAGAAACATCCTTAAACTCGATCTCACCATTCAGTTCTTCCCAGTTTTCCTTCTTCGGTGCAAATGTATCTCCATACTTTTCCACGACCTCGCTGCTGTCCGCAACATCAGATTCGGTAGCCAGCAGATTGGTCAGTCGCTCGATGTTTACCTGAATCGCGATGAGTCCCGAGATCGTCTCGATGATCTGCTGAATCGGATCCATCATGCCCAGTGCATAGGACATGAAAACTGACAGGGTTCCTATCAGGATCACACCATCCATGGTGATCCTTCCGCCTTTCCACAGTACAAGTGCCAGAGCAGCAGATCCCATCAGAGTAACGGTAGAGCCAAACATAGCTGAAAAATGGCCTGTCCTTGCACTCAGGGAACGCATCTTTTCACTGTCTCTGCGGAAATCATCGTTAATACGATCTTCCACTGCCAGGGTCTTTACTGATCTGGCGCCTGTGATTCCTTCATTGAAGTTCGCTGTGATGGTTGAGTTCTGCTCACGGATCTTTCGGTTCAGAACGACCAGCTTCTTCTCGAAGAATGAGATCAGCACTGCTGCGATCGGGACAAGGATCAGGACCCATACCGCCAGACGCGCATTAACTGCCAGCATAACGACCAGAATGAAGATCAGATAAGATCCGTTCCATACCAGGTCCATCATTCTCCAGGCCACCATCTCACCGATCTTTCCGGTGTCACTCATGACTCTGGCATGAATGTAGCCGACATTATTCTGGTTAAAGTAAGAAAACGACAATGTCTGCAGATGGTTGAAAGATGCATTTCTCAGATCCCTGTCTACATTCATCTCGATCTTACCGCACCAGAACAGAGAAACATAGTTTCCTATAGTCTGGACAGCAAGCAGTCCAACATAAAATATTGTAAAAACGTGTATTCCCTTAAGTGTCCCGTTCGCGACAAAATTGTCCAGCGCGTATCTGTTAAACAGCGGGAATACCGAGTCCACCAGGGAACTGAAAATTCCCAGTGCGATATTCAGAAACAGGATCTTCCGATAGGGTCTGATAAAAGGCCACAGCCTGGGCAGACCGAAAAACGGAAGCCTTACATTCGTATCTTTTTCCTTTTCGTTCATATTCACTTAAACTTATTCCTTTATCAACAATCACTCAGCGTTAGAGGTCTGCAGCTCGAAAACCTTGCTGTAAATACCCTTTTTAGCGATCAGTTCCTCATGGGTTCCTTCCTCTGCCACGGATCCATGATCCAGCACAATGATCTTATCTGCATCCATCAGAGTCGTGATACGATGCGCGATCAGGATGACCGTTGCTCCATCAGTCTTCTCTCTTAATGCTTTTCTGATCTTGGCATCTGTCTCTGCGTCGACCGCAGAAAGTGAGTCATCGAAGATCATGACAGGAGTCTTTCTGATGAGCATCTGAGCGATTGCGGTTCTCTGGACCTGTCCTCCTGACAGTGTTACTCCGCGTTCTCCGACGTAGGTATCATATCCCTGCTTGAAATGATCGATTGCTTCGCTGAGGCTGGCAATTCCTGCCGCCCTGCGTACTTCCTTCATATCTGTCTCTCTTCTGGAAATGGCAATATTCTCAGAGAGCTTTCTTGAAAACAGATAAGGCTCCTGCAGAACGAAACCGATATTCTCCCTCAGATAATGCATATCCACATCGGCAATATCCACACCGCCTATGGTGATCCGTCCGCTGCGTCCCGCTTCCTTGTTTCCATCCAGAGGATAAAGTCTGTCGAGCAGGTACATCAGCGTAGATTTACCGGAACCTGTTGTTCCCAGGATTCCCACTGTGCTTCCGGCCGGTACTGTAAAGGAAACATCCTTCAGGATATCTCCGCCGCCGTTTTCATATCTGTAAGAGACATGGTCAAATACAATGTCCCTGTCGACAGGCGGTTTCTGTGCCTGCGGTACATCCTTCTCACATGGCGCATTTAAAATGGCTGCGATACGGGTGATGGATACGTTCGCCTGAGAAAGCTGGGCGATAATTCTTCCCAGCATACGAACCGGCCATGTAAGCATTGCATTGTATGAAATAAACGCAATATAGTTGCCGGCTGTCATCTGTCCCTGCACGCACCATACAGCGCCGAGTACAACAACGATCATGACCTGAAATCCCGAGAGGAAATCGTTGGAAGTCCAGAAGCTTGCAAGAATCTGCATCATACGGATCCATTTTCCTGTGTAATACTCATTCTGCTTTTCGAAACGCTCTCTCTCGTATGATTCACGTCCGAAAGCACGTACGACACGCACGCCTGTCAGATTTTCCTGTGCAATGGCTGAAAGTTTTCCTTCTTCGTTATCCGCCTCTTCGAATGCACTTCCGATCTTGGTATGGAACATGATCGAATAGATGATAATGACCGGAAAGAAGGCTGCACTTACAAGTGTAAGCCTGGGATGAATACCGGCCATAAAGTACAGTGCCAGGATGACCAGGACAATGATACGGAAAAGGTGGGTCAGCTGGTCTGACAGGAAGCGCTTGACCGTATCCACATCGGAAGTACATCTCTGAATGATGTCTCCCGTATGGTTCTCAGAAAACCATGCGAAAGGCAGATGGATAATGTGATCAAACAGCAGATCTCTCATACGCTTTACCAGCTTCTCTGCACCTCGCGTATTCATGTACTTATATATGTATCGGGTCAGGCCTGACAGCAAAGCAACTATGATGACGGCGCATGCGATCAGCCATAAATTGTCTCTCAGGGTCTCTATGCCTCCTGCTTTCTGCAGGATCATACCCGGAATGCCGGTAAGATCCGGTTTCTTATCTCCGATAATACTGTCAACTGTAAAACTGATGATCTTGGGGTTTACAAGATCGAAAAAGCTCATGAGCAGAAGACCTGCCATACTTGCAGCGAAATATCGCTTACTTCCCTGCAGGAAGGTCAGAACGAGCTTGAAATTTCCTTTCCCGTTCTGCTTATGTTCTTGTCTTTCTGTGGTATTGTTATTCGCCACGTTACTTACTCCTTTTTTTTTCTATTATGATCACACTTCAGAACCTGCACTTCTCTCTTTTATGTAATCACTGAGTTCCTTAGGCATGAATCTGGGACCGCGAACAGTATTCACACCGAACTTTCTAAGTATCTCCCGATCGAACACAGTCTTCTCATACCTGTTCAAGATCTGTACATCCATAAGTTCAGGCACATTGATCTCACCTTCATACTTGTAGGGAATGTGGGTCTTAAGCACCTTCATGCGATAGAGTATTCCTGAATAAGGCTGCCCTACATAAAGATATGCAATGTCACCGACTTCAATGCCCTTGCCCTGTTTCCAGTCACTTACGCTGTTCGCATCGAAGTCTGTTACCACATCATAATACTTCGGATTGGCCGGAATGAGCCATTCTCTGCAGTCTCCCGGTCTTCTGGCCGATCCCTTGTGCGCAAAACGATAGCTTACTTCCACCAGTTCCATAATACGTTCATCGCTAAGGGTATCATCAAGGACCACGCTGATCCAGGTCCTGTGATTCATATGCCAGGCAGGATAGATACCTGCCTCCTTGCGGAGCTGTTCGCCGTCTTCCTCATGGATCTTGAGGTTCATGACATCCACATATTCCACAGGCTCTGTTTCTGCATTCTTCGCTTTCTTCCTGGTCTTCTCTTCTTTCTTTCCCTCAAGCTTAACCCTGTCTATCCGCATGATCAGGCCGTACCACTTACGGCTGCCCGGATCGCGGAATACGCCTGAGCTGCTGTTCACCTCGTCGTCCCATGGGAACTCCGGTGCATCACCGTACTTACCTGCAATTGCAGCTGTGATCCTGTTGGCCTGCTCCGATACGAAGGGTAATATAAGACAGCATTCTCTCCTGATCTCGGTGAGAAGTTCTTCATAAGCGCTTCGTACCTGCGATGCGTATGAATTTACAGAGTTCATGATCCGCATAGGAAAGTATTCTTCCTCATTCAGAAGGTCCATTACAGTTCCTGTAATACCTCCTTCTTCATCTACCCGGATGATTGCTTCGAACTCACCATCCATCAGTTCTTTTCTTATAACCAGGTCATTCCCCTGAGTTGTAAAACCATATGCTTCCAGTTTTCCTGTCATCGGCACTGACTTACTGAAAATGTCGCTCTCAATGCTCATCGTCATATACCTCTCAGTTCTTTCGTATCCGTTAATCATAACATAAAAAAAGACAGCTCGGCTAGGGGAAGCATATTCCCGCCGAACTGTCTTTCAGATGTTTTACTGCTTATATAATCAGTGACCGCAATTACCGTGATGCGGGCAGCCGCTGCAGGAATATCCGCATGAATGTGCTCCGCTGCGACGATCTTTTATGATCTTGATAATGCTCAATCCTGCAAGGACTGCGATCACTCCTCCTACAATAATATCTGCTGCCATGAAATCACCTCTTATTCTTTCGATCCGTGTACCGGATCATTATAACTCTTATCTGTTAATTATGCAGCTGCATTTGCAACCTGAGCATTGCGTACTGCCTTCTTGTTCGGATCTTTTCTGAACAGGAGGTACAGAGTGCAGATCAGAAGTGCTGTTGCAACGATCGACCATACAGAGAATGCTACCTGTCCTACTGCAAGTCCAACCAGCTGATAGATCATCAGAGTTACTACATAAGCTCCTACGTTCTGGAAGATGATAGCAAACCAGAAGAACTTACGGTTGCCCAGCTCCTTAGCCATGGAAGAGATCGCTGCCAGGCACGGAGAGTCGATCAGGTTGAAGATCAGGTAAGAAACAGCTGCCATTGTGGTCGGGAAGAAAGCTGCGTATGCACTGTGATAAGCTGCTGAATACTCTTCAACTTCTTCACCGATCTGTGAAAGAAGGGACATGGTAGATACCAGACCTTCCTTAGCAACAAAACCGGAAAGGGTTGCTGCAACTGTCTGCCACTGACCGAAGCCAAGCGGTACGAAGATCGGAGCCAGCAGACCGCCGATTGCTGCCAGGATGGAATCCTTGGACTCTACCAGGCCGAATGTTCCGTCTACATAACCGAAGCTTGCGAGGAACCACATAACTGCACAGCAGAGGAACAGGATGGTACCTGCCTTCTTGATGAAGGCCCATACTCTCTCCCATACATGCATGAGAACACCCTTGATGGACGGGAAATGATAAGCCGGAAGCTCCATTACGAACGGAACCGGATCTCCTGCGAAGGCACTAGTCTTCTTCAGGATGATGCAGTAGATAACAACGAGTGCGATGCCGCCGAAGTAGCAAGCCGGTGCCATCCACCATGCTCCGCCCATGATAAAGCCTGAGATCGCTGCGATGACCGGAAGCTTAGCTCCGCACGGGATCATTGTTGTGGTGATCATTGTCATTCGGCGGTCTTTTTCAGACTCAATTGTTCTTGTTGCCATGATACCCGGTACGCCGCAGCCTGAAGAGATCAGGAACGGAATGAAGCTCTTACCGGAGAGACCGAATTTTCTGAAGAGACGGTCCATAATGAATGCTACACGAGCCATGTATCCGCAGTCTTCCAGGATGGACAGGAAGAGGAATACGATTGCCATCTGCGGTACGAAACCGATCGGTGCTGCAATGCCGCCGATGATGCCGTCAACTACAAGAGAGATGAGCCACTCGGATGCACCGGCATTTGTAAGGAGGTTGCCTACTGCCGGCTGGATCATCTCACCGAAAAGGACATCATTAGTCCAGTCAGTAACGATGGTACCGATAGTTGTAACTGAGATATAGTAAACTGCGAACATCATCACTGCGAAGATCGGAAGTGCCAGCCATCTGTTGGTGACGATTCTGTCGATCTTATCGGAGGTTGTCAGCGCGCCTTCTTTTCTGCCCTTCTTAACGGACTTCTTTACAACTTCTGTGATGTAGTTGTAGCGCTGGTTGGTGATGATACTCTCGGAATCATCATCAAGCTCATTCTCGCAATCTACGATATGCTCTTCCAGATGAGCTTTCAGGTTCTCATCCAGATCGATCTGCTCGAGTGCTTTGCTGTCTCTCTCGAAGATCTTGATCGCATACCAGCGAAGTTCTTTCGGCTCTACGATACTCTGAATGGACTCTTCTATATGAGCAATTGCATGTTCTACACTGCCTGTAAATACGTGAGGAAGTTCCGCTTTCTTTTCCTGTGCGACCTTCATACACAGCTCTGCTGCTGCCATTGTCGCATCGCCCTTAAGTGCGGAGATCTCGATTACTTTACAGCCAAGTGCTTTTTCCAGCTTATGGATGTCGATCTGGTCACCGTTCTTTTTTACAAGGTCCATCATGTTGATGGCAACTACTACCGGGATACCGATCTCGATCAGCTGAGTGGTCAGATACAGGTTTCTCTCGATATTGGTTCCGTCGATGATGTTAAGAATGGCATCCGGCATTTCATTTACCAGATAGTTTCTTGTAACGACCTCTTCAAGTGTGTAGGGGCTCAGAGAATAGATACCCGGAAGGTCCTGAATGATGACATCTTTATGTCCTTTCAGACGTCCTTCCTTCTTCTCTACAGTTACTCCCGGCCAGTTTCCCACATACTGGTTGCTTCCGGTCAGAGCGTTGAACAGAGTGGTCTTGCCACAGTTCGGGTTGCCTGCAAGTGCAATTTTAATACTCATATTTCCTCCTTTGATTTCCGGCCATCCTTGGATGCCTGTCGGAAATGTTAACAGTTCAGTATCTTATGCCATCTCAAGGATGTCAGCAGCCTCCTTGCGGAGAGAAAGCTCATATCCTCTGACGGTTACTTCTACCGGATCTCCCAGCGGTGCAACCTTACGAACATAGATGTCGGTACCTTTCGTGATACCCATATCCATGATTCTTCTCTTCAGAGCACCTGCTCCGTGGATCTTGGTCACCGTTGCTGTCTCACCCACATGAATGTCTCTAAGTGTTTTCATATCCATCCTCCTTAGTTTGTCATGATCTTGGTCGCCATCTCTGATGTGATGGCCAGTCTGGAATCCTTCAGGTTCACAATGATGTTGCCGTCTCCTGCTGCAGAGATGATGTCAACCTGTGTGCCTACCACGAAACCCAGATCCTCCAGATGCTTCTTGCCCTCTGCGTTTCCGCCTATTCTGGCAACAAGCACTCTGTCACCGGTTTTTGCAAATGCTAACGGCATCATACTGTAAGACTCCTTTCAGCAGTTTAATGTAATTCGAAACAGTTATTAATTACTTCTGTTAGTCTTGTATAACTTTGACAAAACACATTCTATACGCATAACTCATGTTTGTCAACGCTAACTTTATAAATATTTTAGATTTACCACAAAACAAAAGGGTATTCCGAACCCTGCCGTTTAGTCGGCGTTAATTCGGAATACCCTCTGTGTATCATTATGTGTTTAGTTTTCTTTCGTCAGCAGAACTGCCAGCTCAGTACCTGATGTTCCCGGGAACATATCCACGGCACAGGACTCCTCGATGCGGTATCCCGCATATCTGAAGGATGCGTAATCTCTTACGAAGGAGGTCGGCTTGCATGCTATGTAAACGATTCTGTTTACACCGAACTTGATCAGCTTAGGAAGAGCCTTCGGGTGGATACCGTCTCTGGGCGGATCCAGAACAAGCAGATCAGGCTTCTCGGTAAGCTCATCGATCACCTTCAGCACGTCTCCTGCAATGAATGTACAGTTGTTCAGTCCGTTTCTGGCAGCATTCTCTTTCGCTGCTTCAACAGCTTCCTCAACGATCTCAACACCCGTCACATGACTTGCGACAGGAGCTAAAAGCTGAGCAATGGTACCGGTTCCGCTGTAGAGGTCGAAAATGACCTTATCTTTAGTCTCACCGACATACTCTCTTGCCTTGCTGTAGAGGATCTCTGCTCCCAGTGAATTGGTCTGGAAAAAGCTGAACGGTGTAATTCGGAACTGAAGTCCCAGAAGTTCCTCATAGAAGTAGTCTCTGCCTGCAAGAACCGTGGTACCCTCATCGATGATTACATCAGCAACGCGGTCATTCACGGTGTGAAGGATGCCTGCAAGAGATCCTTCCAGCTCAAGTGACTGCAGACCGCTTACAAGTGCCTCTTCGATCTCTTTTACCTTCGCAGGTTCAGCCTGGGTGCTGGTAACGAGATCCACAAGGATCTCACCTGTCTTAACAGCACGGCGTACAAGAAGGTGACGGAAATATCCCTGATGGCTGACCTTATGGAAGTAGTCAAGGCCGGATGCTCTTGCTATCTCCAGCACACACATAAGGACCTTGCGGAAATCTTCATGGACGATCCTGCAGTGATCTACTGTCACGATGTCATAAAAACTTCCTCTCTTGTGCATTCCCAGCATCATCTCGCCGCCCTTGCATGCATCTCCGAAGGAGAACTCCATCTTATTGCGGTATCCAAGATCCTCCGGGCTTCCGAGAATTCCTTCGAAATGAGGTTCATCTCCGGTCTGCGCGAGTAGTGACAGCATCTGGCCTTTCTTCAGTTCCAGCTGTTTTTCATATGGAAGTGTGCGATATACACATCCTCCGCAGATCTCGAAATGAGGACAGTCACTTGCAATCTCATCGGCAGATCTCTCCACGATCTCCAGCGCCTGGCCCTCACACTTACTTGAGTTTTTCTTCTGGAGACGGAACCTGATCTTCTGTCCCGGGATCGTATTCTTTACGATCACCTTTCTGTCCTCGATCGGGATCACACCCTTATTCGGAAAGTCTATTCTCTCAACAATGCCCTCGAGAATGTCACCTTTTTTCATTCAATTCCTCCTGTACAACAAAACTGCCTCGCAGCCGGAAAACGCTGCAGGGGCAGTCAAAAAATAGTCTTATTCCGTAAATTATTCTGCGTCTGCAGCCGGCTCATCAGCCTCTTCAACTGCTTCTTCAGCTTCCTCTTCCGGCTCGCTCGGTGCTTCTTCTTCCTCTTCGTCGTCATCCTCGAAGAAGTCATCGAAATCATCGTCGAAGTCATCGTCGAAATCTTCCAGAT
>R21__coassemble_2579_pt1 | contig 10141 bp, 10 predicted proteins | sample R21__metabat2_low_PE_028 | metagenome-assembled genome bin R21
CCTTCATAGATCTGGAATGCTGTAAGTGCCTGTCTCGCTTCCTCTGTCGGATAGATCTCATACATATAAGGATTCTTAGCGAACAGCTCCGGGATCTTTTCATATCCTAACTCACGGACTTTTCCGCGAATAGAGACCGCGGTGCTGGTCATTGTTGTCTCCCCCTTGATGGCAGTCAGTGCCACGAAAGGTCTTTTCACCAGACGATCATAGAAGTTCTTTCCCTTAGCAGTCAGGAAGTAAAGGCTGTCCCCGTCACAATCCATCATGTCGATGGCTGCAGTAAAAGGAAGTCCTTCCTCGTCTACTGTTGCAACGATGGTTGTATGGATCTCTTCCACGATGTAATTCAGATAGTCTGCAGTATTCATTTGTGTATTTCCCTCCATCGCCTGTTCTGCTTTGCTTAGAGAATTAGTATATCGTGTCCAGGCAGCGGTTTCCAAGTGTTATTCTCATCAGCGCATAGAAAAAGGCCGCCTGCCGGGAAAATGGCAAGCGGCCTGTAAATCCTCTATTCAATTAATAATACTCATTCTCCACAACTGCCTGCGGCTCTTCCTGATCCGGATCGCCATAGCTTTCCAGCCTGATTCTTCTTCCCTGTTCATCATACACTCTGACTTGTTTGGTCTCATAAGTATTATCAACATTGAAGGTATCTTCTTTTCGGCGGATCACTCCGTTTTCATCTACAGTATAGATCAGTCCTTCTTCTGAAGTATAGGTTGTCTGACCTTCCTCATCCTTACCTTCTGTGTACTCGAACGTCACTTCGCTTTCTGTATCACCCTTTTTTTCAACATAGGATGTCAGTTTTCCCATCTCATCATAGGTATATGACTGGATCGTTGCATCTTCGTCTGCACCGTCTGTTTCAGCGCGAGTGATATAACCTTCTTCGTCATATTCTGCCTTATCTACCTGACCTTCATCCCCTTTTTCGGAAAAACGAACCACACGGCCGTTTTTCTTCTCGAATGTACAATCCGGGAAGCCAGCAAATGTTACGGTGCAGTTCTCATATCCGGTAAATGATGCAAGTGCATTCTCCAGTACATAAATATTGGAGTAGCGATAGGTAAGTCCGTTCTCAGGCTCAGTAATCTCATTCCCATCCTCTGAGAACAGGTGACAGGTAACTTCTACCGGATCTTCGCCTTCATAAACTGTATCGATCTTCAGTTCCAGTCCACTGTCTTCTTTCACGTAGTCCTCAATACCGGAAATTCTGGTCGGATTTCCGTGGTCATCGAATTCATACTCGAAGGTCCACGTTTCCCCATACAGACTGTTCTCAATATGATCGAATAATCCGTTTTCCTTGTAGAAGTAGGAAGAAGTATAACCATTTTCTCCATTAAATGTCGTACGGCTTACCTTTATCACAGGTACTTCTGCTGTATCCTCATCCGTCGTTGCGATTACATTCTCCAGGGCAGCACCTTCCGCTTCTGTCACTGCTTCCGCAAGTACCGGCAAAGGCTGCACTAACATGGCTGCACACATAAGTGCAGCAAGCTGTCCGGATCGTTTCATCATTCTCTCCCCCTGTTTTCGTAATAGTATTTTGGGTCCGTTTATTTATGCATTATTATAGCATATTTGCCAGTAAAATCTATACGAAATCGAATTATTTACGCATATTTGCTAAGCATTTTTACTCAGGGCAGTTTTTGAATCGGAATCAGAATCTCCGTAACGAACTCCTCCGCATGCTGTGTCAGCCCTTCATCAATGAGCGTTATCTCCCGTGCAAAGCCCGTGATCGTCATCCCTTGTTCCTTAATATACCGCATCAGTTGCTCATAGTACTGAGGCGCCTGCGGATGACTGCCTGTAAACTGCAAGCTCACACAAAGTGACTTCGGCAGTATTTCGAATGATCCCTTCACATCATCCTCCGGATCCAGCAGTAAGAATGCGGTATCATAGCTGTCGAACGCTCCTGCCTCCAGACGTTCCTTAGCTATTCCCACACCGATCTTGCCCAGGAATATATTTGCATCTTCCTGCTCTCGTTCCAGCTCACGGATCGCCTCTTCCATATCCAGGTAAGAATGGAGGGACAGGTCAGACTGGATGCGAATGATCCTTTGTTCCGGCGTCTCCTTCAGCTCGATCTCACCAAGCCCCTTATTCTTTGCTTCCTCAAGTCTCTTCAGTCGGTGCTCGATCTTATTCTCGATTTTATTCCATTCCCGCTGCTTCTGCTGGGCGATCTGTTTCTGGACCTTGAGCATCTCCAGCATCTGGTCCACATCTCTGTTCTGCAGAAATGCATCGATCTGATCCAGGGAAAAGTCCAGCATCCGCAGGTACCTGATCGTATTCAGGCACTCGAACTGCTGCACATTGTAATAGCGGTATCCGCTCTTCTCGTCGACATATGCCGGCTTTAGGATTCCCAGTGTTTCATAATGCCTCAGTGTTCCGACACTCAGGTGGAACATCTTCGCAACTTCTCCGATGCGATACAGCTTTCCCTGTTTCATGTAATACCTCTTATGCCTCTCCCCAGTAATGCTTCTTTGCTCCACGGAAATACAGGTAGAAGCAGATCAGCATGGACAGGAATGATCCGAGCGGTGCTGCACATCCCATAGCATAAAGTGTTGCCGGGAAGAGAATGGTTGCAAGCAGTGCACCCGGGATACGTACTGCGATAACAGAAATAATGTTATGTATGAATGAATAGATCGCCTTATTGTATGCGCAGAAAAATCCGCTCATGCAGAAATGGTAGCTGGCAAATAAAGTGTCTGCCACATACGTACGCAGGTACTGTGCCCCAAGCGTAACGACTGTGGGCTCTGCCTTGCTGAAGATAGATACGATCGGAGCTGCAGCGAATTCGCAGATCACGATCACTATACCGGAATAGATCGTGCAGATCAGCAGTGCCCAGCGCAGTGTTTCCGAAGATCTCTTGTGCATACCTGCACCATTGTTCTGCGCATTGAGGGATGCAATAGATGCATTCATCGCAGACGGAACAAGGAAAAGGAAACTGATGATCTTCTCAACGATACCGACCGCAGCGGATACTTCGACACCTCGTGTGTTGGCGATAATTGTGATAATGATAAAGGAAATCTGAATCAGGCCATCCTGACAGGCAATCGGGAAACCCACGCCCAGGATAGACCGGATCACTGCTGCTCTCGGCTTCAGGTCACTCTTTTTCAGATGAATACCTGTATTCATTCTGGTCAGTGCTATCAATGAGATCAATACGCTGGCAGCCTGAGAAAATGTAGTTGCAAGCGCTGCACCTGCTGCTCCCATCCCCATCGGTCCGATCAGGAAGTAGTCGAGAACAACATTGATCATTCCGGCGATCAGGACGAAGATCATCGGTTTTCTGGTATCTCCCAGCCCTCTGAAAATACTGCTGATTACGTTATAAGCTGTAATAAACGGGATACCCGCAAAGCAGATCATCAGATAGCGATATGCTTCTGAGTGAGCCTCTGCAGGAACGGAAAGAACAGCAAGGATCCAGGGCTCAATCGCGATGACAACTACAGTCAATACGATGGACATGAGCAGAAAGAAGGTGATGGAATTTCCAACACTGAGTGCTGCTGAATCTTTATCCTTTGCTCCGATCTTTCTTCCGATCAGAACCGTCGATCCCATCGCCAATCCCACCACGATCACGGTAACCATGTGCATGACCTGGCTTCCGATGGAAACCGCAGATATGGAGCCTGCTCCATTGAACTTTCCTGTAAAGAAAAGGTCTGCCAGTCCATAGAAGGTCTGCAGGAAACATGAGATCAGATATGGGATTGAAAATCGTAAAAGTGTCTTCGGCACGCTGCCGGTAGTCAGGTTGTTCATTGGTATATTCCTCCTGACTTTACCTTATAGTCTACAACTGTTGTAGAGTCAAGGACTTGTCGCAGGCAAGAAAAACCCGAAGGCCTCGAGGCCTCCGGGACACGGTTCATGATCATATTTCACACTTTGCCAGATGCTTCCTGTGCTCTCTGGTTCGTATCGATTGCTTTACCGAATACAAAGAAACGATCATAAAGATACTCCAGAATAAAGTTAGCCAGCATATTCAGGACAGTCACCGGCACTCCCGGCCAGTGCTTCTGCTCCGCCAGGTAATTTCCCAGAACAGTAGAGACCGGAGTAAATATCGCATAGAATACAGCTACCTTCATCATCGCGATCGGAATATTGTTCGCTGCCTGGAAAGTAAAGTTCCGGTTCAGTGTAAAATTCCATACAACAGATGCAACCAATGCAATCAGATAGCATGGCCAGTAAGGCCAGGGTGTTGCGACATCAAGTACTGAGAAAAGCACTAGTTCTATTGCTCCTGCTGATATGGAAAAAAGAGTAAACTTAATCGCACGGAGCAGTTCCTTGTTGTTCTTCATCTCTGCTGTTCTCCCCATATTTTAATATAAGTATTGTACCACTTATGTTTCATCCTGCCCATCCAGGCATGTGTCAGATAACCATCCTCTTTCACAGCATTAATTGCTCTCATATACGACTTTTCCTCCACTGACAATGTTACTATTGCTGTAAATGATATGTATTGCGGAGGATATAGAAATGAAATTTTCAATTGCAACATGGGCCTTCTTTTACGGAGAATATACTGATGATCCCTGGCCCATCGACAAGATTCTGGAGTGGACAGCTAAGGCCGGTTATGAAGGAACCGAGTTCTGTGGTTTTCACCAGCCGTCTCCCGAGGATGAGTATGACACACCGGAGAAATGCAGAAATCTCATGTCTCTCGTTCATAAGAACGGACTAGAGGCTGCCTGCTATGCTGCTCAGTGCGGAGCCGCACCTGCATCCATCAGTTCAGAAGCTGACTATCTGAAGCGCTTTGAAAAGGCTCTTCGCTTCTGTGTAAACTGTGGTATTCCCGTTATGCGAATTGACACTGCTGTTCCGGCAGAAGCCCTTACCGAAGAAGAATACAAGGTCCGCTTCGATCGACTGATCAATAACTGGCGCGCCAGCGCCCGACTGGCTTCCTCCCACGGCGTTGATCTTGTCTTCGAATCAGAGCCGCCCATGTTCATCAACAAGCCAAGCGAAGTCCTTGCTTCGGTTAAGGCTGTAAATGAGCCTAACTTCAAGCTTCTCTTCGACCTCTCTCATGCGTACGTCTCCAGTGTACGCGGCACTTTCCAGACAGGCGAAAAAGAAATTCTCCCCGGCGGCATTGAAGAGTACATCAGAATGGTAGGTCCCTATATCGGCTATGTCCACATGATCGATACTGACGGCGGCATCACAACAGGCACCAGCACACATCTCCCGATCGGAGAAGGTATCCTTGATCTGCCGAAGATCATCAGGGAGCTCTGGCCCTACGCAGGTCATCTGCCGTTCTGGAGCCTGGATTACTACTCCTGCAGAGATGCTGAGCATACGGGTATTGAGTCATTGAAACGTCTTCGTAAGATCGTAGATGATATACAGAAGTAAAAAGAAGCCGCAGCATACCATTATGTTGCGGCTTCTTTTTACCGTAAATTATGCTACAATCTTCTTAGCTAAAATATATAATTCCTGTATTGGAGGAGTAACCTATGAAAAAAATAGATGTACATCTGCATCTTGCAAATGTTATCGCCGGCTATGGTTTCCGAGGCGAGTCCCGCAGCGCCGGCAACGGTCAGATCACCTGGGCGAATGGCGATACCTACCAGCTTCTGCCCGAAGGCTTCGGCGAAGATAAGTTCCTGGCTGAGGATGCTCTGAAGATCATGGATGCCCATGATGTGGAGAAGGCAGTTCTCATGGAAGGCAGCATGTACGGCTTCCAGAATCGCTACTATGAGACCTTACTGAAAAAGTATCCGGAGCGTTTCGCACCGGCCTGCACCGTGGATCCTTTCATGCGCGGCCATCTCGATAACATGCACCGCTTCTTCGAAGAGGTGGGCTTCCATATCGCCAAGTTCGAAGTCAGCACCGGCGGCGGACTGATGGGCGCCAATGATCCTTTCCTTCTGGATGGCCCCCGCTTCTCAGAGATCGCTAAAGTAGTAAATGATAACAAGGGTGTCCTCGTTCTCGATCTCGGAGATCCCACCATGGATTCTCATCAGATCCTTGCCGTTATGCGACTGGCCGACAAGAACCCGGACATGAAGCTGGTATGCTGCCATCTGCTTGCACCTCAGGCCGAGTATCACAGAGAATGGCGCGCAGAGCTCTCCATCCTCGCCAGAGAGAATGTATACTTCGACTTCTCTGCAGTGCCCAACATTCTGGACAACAGCCACGGCGGTGCTTATCCGTATCCGGACACCTGCCGCCACGTCCTTGAGGCAGTTGAGATCCTGGGTGAGGATCGTCTCATGTGGGGTTCAGATGCTCCGTTCGCTGCAACAAGAGACAGCTATGAACATCTGGCTGAGTATCTGACAGAAGCTGAAGGCTTCACTCCTGAGCTGCTGCAGAAGCTCTACTATGACAACGCACAGCATGTATATTTTGAAAGATAAGTTTCACGAACTGAGGGCTGCCGCATAGGCGGAGTAAGCTGCAGTATATCGGACTTGCATTTGTCAGCAAGGACGATATGCTGTGGCTTACCCGCTTCATGCGGCAGCCCTCTTCGTGAGTTCATATTCAGAAAAGCGGAGATGCCAGCCTTAAAAATACGTCCAGCATCCGCCCATAGCACATGTTTTTCTCCGATGCAGCTCCTTTAACTTCCCTTGATACAGCAAATAGATCGGCGAAATCATGAGCGATCTGTCTTACAGCATTTGCCCGGTACATCAGCACGGCATTTTCGAAGTGATAGTACATGCTTCTGTAATCCAGGTTGATCGTGCCGACAATGGCTATCTCGTCATCTGCGATCATCTGCTTCGCATGAAGAAAACCGGGACTGTATTCATATATGCGGATGCCGCTGCTGAGCAGGTCTGCATAATTGGCTCTTGTCGCCCTGTAAACCAGCTTTTTATCAGGTATTCCGGGCGTAATGATTCTGACATCGACTCCTCTTTCAGCTGCACTGATCAGCGCCTGCTGCATCTCGTCTGTCGGAATCAGGTAAGGAGTTGTCAGATACAGAGACCTTCTTGCATTCCTGATCATATTCATGTATGTATTTTCTGCAACGTAAGAGTCATCCAGCGGATCATCAGAGAATGGCTGTATAAAGCCTTCTCCCTCTTTTCTATTCTCCGTTCTGCGAAAGTATGGCTCGAAATCCTCCTTTTCTTCTCCGGGGCTGTCCCACATGGCGAGAAACATCTCAGTCATGCTGTTTACAACGTTTCCCGTCATGCGGACTCCGGTGTCCTTCCACTGTCCATACGGATGCTTATAGTTGAAGCACTCGTCCACCAGATTAAATCCTCCCGTAAAAGCCGTTCTCCCATCGATGATCGTCATCTTTCTGTGGTCCCGATTGTTCATGAATTTCCGCAGTATGATCGAGATACGATTGAATACCCTGCAGTTTATTCCGATGGCTTCCATCTGTCTTCTGAACCCTCTGCTCAGCAGACCGATACTGCCCATGTCATCATACAGGATCCTTACCTCTACTCCTTCCGAGACTTTTCTTGCCAGAGCCTGTTTCAGATGCCTGAACGCTTTTCTGTCCTCTATGGCATGATACTCCATGAAGATGTAGTCCTGAGCCATTTTCACTGCATCCATGATCTCGCGGTATTCAGATAAGGCATCCGGAAAGAAAGTGATGTGCGAATCACTGTAAACAGGAAAGCCTTCTTCTTCCGAAAGGTAGCGGAACTGATCCGCTATCCCTGCGTCTGTATCTCCCAGCATCCTGAGTACCTCCGCATCCTGCGATAATAAGTTCCCCTTTTTCATATGTTCTGTATTCCGCACCCATGATCCCGCCCTGCTCCTTCACCACTTAGTATTATTCAGCATGGATAGAAGTGCTTCGTCCTCATCCTTGAGAACCGATGCTGTCTTTATCGCCACGTACAGGTTGAGCAGCCCGTCTATGATCAGACTGATCCCCAGTGCCATAGCAACGATAACGGACCATTGAAACGGCTGTATAAAGAGTATTGTTCCGATTGCTGCAGTTACGATCGCAATGATCAGATATACCCACCAGTGCTCTTCCCCTGCCTTCTTCGCATCCAGAGACGCCTGCATCCGAAACAGCGCGTCTATCACCATAAACAGCCCGATAGCAACTACCAGGATATCCAGAAACTGTCTCCACCAGAAGACCATGATGAAACCTATCAATATGGATGCCAGTCCCATAGCGAAGTCGTACCTGAAATCAAGTTCTAAAAAATCCCTGGAAAAGTAACTCACCAGCTTAGCGATCCCCAGTCCCATGAGCATGATGCCGCATAGTCTGCAGAAGATCTCGGTCGCCATATCCGGCCAGATCAGAAGGGAGAATCCCAGGATGACCAGACAGACTGAATAGATACTGTACACGATTCTTACTCTTCTCACTTGTTCCATATCCTTGACCTCCTTATCAGTTATGCATATAGAACAGTGGTTCCTTTATCAGTTCAAAAGAGATAACTTTGTCCCACTCCAGATCCTCATGGTGCATCTCCACACAGCTGATCTGGCTGTTGCCATACGTCGTATAGTAGTAGATGCCCCGGTCCGTATTACAGCAGCAGCTGTATATTGTGTGCTCACAGATGTCAGCGCCATGCTTATCCTTTCCCAGCCTGCAGCAACCCTTCTGCTGCTCTACAGAGCCAAGTATTTTGAAGAACTGTGTCACATTCCCGGACTCTGTATCTTCCGGCTCTACGTTCATCTTAGTAAATACGGCCTTAACGAACCTTGATGAGGAGGAAAGATCTCCGGGAATTCCCATTCCTCCCATCCCCCTGCTGTAAGGATCCATCCAGATCGATCTCGCCAGATTGTTTTCCGGGCTGTCAGCCGAACAATTCATATAGTCGCACAGGTGCAGCATGTGATAATCGAAGGTCGGATTATTCGTCATGACACCGAATGGGTTATCATATACGGTCGCTCCTGCAGCGGTCTGCTCGAAAACAATACTTTCATTGCTGTCTGATATCATCCAGTGCAGTGTAGCCGGCTCCAGATCTGTTCTGTATGCTTCATCTGTGATATTGATCTCAGTCAGAAGATCTCTCACATCTGAAACAGTCTCACACTTGCACAGAAGCCATGGAATCAGCTCATATGAAGCGATGTTATCTTTCCCGATTGCCGGCCTGTTGTAGTGTGCATTTGTCGGGAAATTGAGCCCGGCTATACTCAGGCCCGACTCGCTCGTTGCCTCATAGAAGAGCGGATCATCGCCCACCACATAGGCCATTCCGATGATTGCCGGATGCCTGTTTATCGTCTTCTTATGTCTGAAATGAAACGGTTTGTTTCGCGGCGCAATGGCCACGGTCTCGTGATACGAATACTCAAGGTCCAGATTTCTGCCGAAATAATGGTCCTTCACTCTATACGATATAGATGTGCACATATGCTTCCCCTCCTTTACCGGGTATTTAGATTTTCTTGCAGTTTTATTTTAATCACGGTAAATTCAGGCTTACACAGACAGATGGGGCGGAGTATTCGCAATCGAACACTTCGCCCCATCTATCCGCTTTTTCTCTTTTACCTCTGCCGAAAGCCCGGTCTCTTTTTCTCTGAAATCTCTTCCCTCAACGAAGCCTTCATTAATCGGGCATACAACCAAAAAGGAAGTGGTCAGTGTTAATCTGATCACTTCCTTTTCCCATAAGTCTATGTATCTCTTTTCTGCTGAGTGCTTACACTGTAATCTCTATCTGATTTCCTTCAACACCCAAAATACAGCTCTCAAAGTATCCGTCTCCGGTCGTTCTCGGCCCGCTGATTACTTCATAACCATCATTTCTCATCTTCTGTGTCAGTTCTGTCACTTTTTCTTCGCTTCCCACAGAAAATGCAATATGAATAAACCCGGTTCTTGCCAGTCCTTTTTCAGCATCCATCATGTCAGGTTTATTCATGATTTCCAGCCTTGCGCCATCTTCAAAGGAAATAAAATATGATCTGAATCCTGTCTTCTGATTGTGATACATATCATTCGCGCTGCCATTCAGATATCTGACAAAAAATTCTTTCGCCTTTTCCAGATCATTTACATACATTGCGACATGTTCTATCT
>R21__coassemble_2590_pt1 | contig 10111 bp, 8 predicted proteins | sample R21__metabat2_low_PE_028 | metagenome-assembled genome bin R21
GAAGAGATGTGATCCTTCAGAAGATCGCCAAGGTTCAGATCCCCTGCATCCTCATGTTCGGTATCTACATCATCCTGAACGGACATCTGGGACCGGGAGGCGGTTTCTCAGGCGGAACAGTCATGGGTGCAGGCCTCATTCTGTACTACAATGCATTCGGCTCCGAGAGAATTCAGCAGTTCTTCACCTATCGTACCTTTAACAAGATTGCGATCACTGCGCTGGCGTTCTATGCATTTGCGAAGTGCTATTCCTTCTTTACCGGTGCCAACCACCTGCCGACAGGTATTCCGCTGGGAACACCCGGTGCGATCCTGTCATCCGGACTGATCCTGCCGCTTAACATCGCCGTAGGCGTTGTAGTTATGTGCACTATGTTCGGGTTCTATTCATTATTCATCAGAGAGGAGATCTGATATGCTGCGAGAATTTTTCAGCCATATCTTCGTTAATTATTACGAAGCAACAGCAATGATCGTCTACGGCATCGGCTTCACGACCCTTCTGATGAACCGTAACATCATTAAAAAGATCATAGGCTTCAACTTCATGGATACGGCTATGTATCTGTTCCTGGCATCCAAGGGCTACATCACAGGACGTCTGGCGCCGATCGCGATCACGAATCCGGCCAGGTTCGAAGACTATATCAACCCCATTCCGGCAGGACTTGTACTGACAGGTATCGTTGTATCTGTAAGTTCAACAGCCTTTTTCCTGGCGTTAACGGTCAGACTTTATAAAGCATATCACACCCTGGACATTGACAAGATCGTTACCAAGATGCACAGGGATGAGAAAGAGGAGGAAGAAGCATGAGTTTTGTTCAGAACCTTCCCCTGTTCTGTATCGTATTTACCCTGTTCTCAGGTGTTATCTGTGCAGTACTGAGTCCGAAGGCAGCAAGAAATGTCTGCTACGGTATTCTGATTTTCGACGGTACGGCGAATGTCGTACTCCTTTCTTACGTACTGAAACTCGGTGATTACTACGTCTACAGAATGGGCCATTTCCCGGCTCCCTGGGGCAATGAGATCCGCATCGGTGTTCTTGAAGCGCTGCTTGCGGTCTGCTTCTCCATCGGCATGCTCCTGTCCTTGATGGGAGGTATGAAACATATCTTCGAGGATGTGGAGAGCACCAAGACCAACCTGTACTTCAGTATGATGAACCTTCTGTTCGTATCCATGCTGGCACTGATCTACACCAACGACCTTTTCACGGGATATGTATTTGTTGAGATCAATACCATCACAGCATGTGCGATCATTATGCTGCGGAACAAGAAGGAGACACTGGTATCAACATTCCGTTACCTTACAATGTCTACACTTGGTTCCGGTATGTTCCTGATGGGCATCAACATCCTGTACGATATCACCGGACATCTGCTCATGAGCAATATCCATGAGAGTGTTAAGGAACTGGTTGCATCAGGTAAGTATGCAGGACCACTAGAGGTCGTAATTGCACTTTTCTGTGTTGGTCTTGCTACCAAGAGTGCGCTGTATCCTTTCCATTCACAGCTGCCTGACGCGTACAGCAGTGCTACAAGCGCATCCAGCGCAGTTCTGTCAGGACTTGTTCTGAAGGCATACATTATCCTTCTGATCAAGATCATTTACCGTGTCATCGGCATCGATGTATTCCGCTTCTCCAAGGGTGCGAACGTACTTTTCGTACTGGGTATTCTGGGTATGATCATGGGATCCCTGCATGCGATGACAGAAAAGAACCTCAACCGAATGATCGCTTATTCATCCGTTGCGCAGATCGGTTATATCTACATGGGCATCGGTCTGGGAAGCACGGCAGGTATGGTCGCAGCAGTGTTCCAGATTCTGGCACATGCGGCAACCAAGACTATGCTGTTCGACGCAGCAGGCGGTCTCATGGAAGTTTCCGGCGGAAGCAAGAGCTTCAAGAGACTGAAAGGTGCAGCAAGACGAAATCCGACAGCTGGTTTCGCATTCGTGATCGGTTCACTCAGCATGATCGGTATTCCGTTATTCGCAGGTTTCATCAGTAAGATGTATCTTGCTACTGCATCTATCGGAGAGTCCAGAACAAAAATGCTGCTGGGACTTACTGCACTTGCGATCAGTACAGTGCTGAACGCGCTTTATTTTATCCCTGCCATCATGGTGCTTTATTCACGTGACGGAGAGGGAGCGGAAGAGAAGGTGCATCACGCTGATCCGTCGTTCGTAATTTCCATGATCATCTTCGTTGTGATCAACTTCGTGCTCGGTTGTATGTCAACACCGATCATCGGTATGATCAGCAGCGGTTTCGCAATGTTTGACTGAGGAGGAGAGAGATGAGATCTATCGTTACAGTACTTCCGATCTTGTTCCCGGTCATCATGGCACTTGTGTCTCTTATGATCAGGGAGCGTTTTTCGGAAAAGAATTTCCGCAGAACTTATGTAACAGTTACTCTGTGCGTAAATGTTCTGCTCATGATTGCTGCAGTGCTCTGGGGCAGTGCGGCACATCTTGCGATTACAGACGAGCTTAGCATCAGCTTCACACCGGATAAACTTGGTTCACTTCTGAGCCTGCTCTTTAACGTTGTGTGGATGCTGGCCGGTATCTATTCGTTTTACTACATGGAGCATGCAGAGGAGAGAAGAAATGCATTCTACTGCTATTATCTTCTTACCATCGGTGCCATCTCCGGCATCATGCTCGCAGGAAACTACATGACCCTGTATATGACCTTCGAAGCGATGAGCTTTATGTCCTTCCCTATGGTTATGAACAGCAGAACCAAGGAATCCATCAATGCCGGTATGAAATATCTTTTCTATTCCGTAGCAGGTGCATCCCTTGGACTCATCGGTTATTTCTTCCTGAATGCTTATACCACAACTACTGAGTTCGCAGCAGGCGGAACACTTGACCTTGCGAAAGCAGCAGGACATGAGAACCTGATCCTGATCGTGACTCTGCTTGCTATCATCGGTTTCGGTGCTAAAGCAGGTATGTTCCCGCTTCATGCATGGCTTCCGACAGCGCATCCGGCTGCTCCCAGCCCGGCTTCAGCTGTAATGTCAGGTGTGATCACAAAATGCGGCGTTATAGCCATCATCAGAGTTGTTTATTATCTTGTCGGCGCTGATTTCCTTCGCGGTACATGGGTACACAAGACATGGATGATCCTGGCACTTATCACTGTATTCATGGGTTCCATGCTGGCATATAAGGAGAACGTTCTTAAGAAGCGTCTTGCTTACTCATCAGTCAGCCAGGTCTCCTATGTCCTGTTCGGCCTGTCTACACTGACACCTGTAGGCTTCGTTGGAGCGATTCTGCATGTGTTTGCACATTGTGTTATCAAGACGCTGCTGTTTATGTGTGCAGGTTCTGTGATCTGCCAGACTGAGCTTAAGAAGGTATCCGACCTCAGAGGCATCGGCAAGAACATGCCTGTCACCATGTGGTGCTTCACGATCGCATCTCTGGGACTGGTAGGTATTCCGCCTACAGCAGGCTTTGTCAGCAAGTGGTACCTTGCGCAGGGTTCTCTTGCCAGCGCTTTCGCAGGCCTCGACTGGGCAGGTCCCGCTGTTCTTCTTGTTTCAGCGCTCCTGACAGCAGGTTATCTGTTTACAGTCAGCATTACGGCTTTTCTGCCGGGTGCGGATTTCGACTACAGCACAGTGAAGAATGAAGAAGTTCCGGCAACCATGATCTGGCCTATGATCATTCTTGCGGCAGGCGTTATTCTTATGGGTATCTGTGCATCACCGCTCATTCAGTTTGCCACCGGCATAGCCGGCGGTCTTGTTTAAGGAAGGAGAGTAAAGATGAGAGTATTGTTAACTATTCTGCCGGTTCTCCTTCCGATAATCCTGGGAGCATTGATTCCGACTTTTAACTTTACAGATAAAAAGAAGAGAGAATGCTATGTCCTGGGAGTGGTTCTGGTCAATACGGCATTGATCTTCCTGCTCTTTGCCATGGGCATCAGAGGAAGAGTGGAGGTCCTTCATCTTACCGGGTCCATTGATCTGGCTTTCAGAATTGATGGTCTGGGAATGGCTTTCGGCGGACTTCTGGCTGCATTGTGGCCGCTGGCCAGCCTCTATGCATTTGAATACATGGAGCACGAGGGAAGAGAGAATACCTTCTTCACATGGTACACGATTACTTATGGTGTAGCTGTGGGTATTGCATTCGCATCCAACCTGATCACCATGTATCTGTGCTATGAGATCCTGACCCTTGTAACACTTCCAATCATCATGCATGAGATGGATGTTAAAGCCATCAGTGCAGGGCGCAAATATCTGATGTACTCCATGTGCGGTGCGGCATTCGGACTTATGGCTATCATGGTCCTTATGACTCTGGCAGGAACAACGGAATTCGCTTACGGCGGTGTTCTGATCGGTGCGGAGATAGACGGAAAACAGATGATCCTTCAGTGGGCATATCTGATCGCATTCTTCGGCTTCGGTGTTAAAGCAGCTGTGTGGCCGCTTCATGGTTGGCTGCCTTCTGCAGGTGTAGCTCCGACTCCGGTAACAGCACTTCTGCACGCGGTCGCAGTCGTAAATGCAGGTGTGTTTGCCATTATGAGAGTTACGTACTATGCATTTGGCACGGACGTGGTAAAGGGAACCTGGGTGCAGTATACAGTTCAGGCTTTCGTATTCTTTACCATCGTATTCGGCTCTTCAATGGCGCTGAAGGAACAGCATCTGAAAAGACGTCTGGCATACTCTACTGTCGCAAACCTGTCTTATATGCTTCTCGGTGTAACTATGATGTCACCCGAGGGCTTTCAGGCGGGAATTGCCCATATGGTATTCCACGGAACAATGAAGATCGTTCTGTTCTTCGCAGCAGGTGCTGTGATCGTACATGCGCATAGAGAATATGTGTTCCAGATGCGAGGCATCGGCTATAAAATGCCGGTCGTATTCGTCTGCTTTACAGTTGGTTCCCTGGGAGTTATCGGTGTTCCGGGTATCTGCGGTTTCATCAGTAAGTATTATCTTGCCGAGTCTGCAGTTAAGAGCGGAAGTCCGTTCGCATATATCGGTGTTGCAGCGCTTATCATATCTGCGGTGCTGACTGCGATCTATACCATGACAGTTGTGGTGACTGTTTTCTGCCCGGAGAATGATTATGACAAAGCTTCCAAGGAGGGAGTGGAGGATGCCGGATGGCAGATGAAGCTTCCCATGGTAGTACTGAGTATCGCTATGATCCTTATGGGTCTGTTTTCGGGACCGCTGATCACGTTCTTCACGAATGTGGCCGGCGGACTGGTATAAGAAAGGAGGCAGCAATATGAACGGTAATTATTTACTTCCGATCCTGGCACTGCTTCCCATGGCAGCTGCTGTGATCAGCTTTCTGATCGGCAGAAAGAGTAAGACAGCGAGAGATTATTTCGCAGATGCGGCTTGCGTTGTTGAGCTTGCACTGATCGCCTGCGTCATCTATCTGGTGGCGACAGGCAGCACTCTGGAGTTCAGGCTTGCGAATGTAGTAGGTATGGACCTCTACATGGCAGCTGACGGCTTCAGAGCCATCTATGCAGGCATTGCCATCGTCATGTGGATGATGACAACGATCTTCTCAAGAGAGTATCTGCATCATTATCGCAACAGAAACAGATACTATTTCTTCGGACTTCTGACTTTCGGAGCTACTGTAGGTGTTTTCCTTTCAGGAAGTCTTTACACCACATTCGTATTCTTCGAGATCATGTCCCTTGCATCATATGTAATGGTCGTACAGGATGAGAAGCCTGCTGCAATGAAGAACGGTGCTACATACCTTACTGTCGGCGTACTTGGCGGTATGGTCATGCTTATGGGACTGTTCCTGCTTCATGCTCAGCTCGGAACGCTCGAGTTCTCCGGAATGGCTTCTGCAATGGAGGCGCACGGAGTGGATGGCTGGATCTGGGCGGCTGCGATCTGCCTGCTGGTAGGTTTCGGCGCGAAAGCCGGCTGTTTCCCGATGCATTTCTGGCTGCCTAAGACACATCCGGTAGCTCCGGCTCCGGCGTCTGCACTGCTTTCCGGTATCCTCACCAAGTGCGGAGTCTTCGGCATCCTGGTAACAGGCGTTTATATCATGCAGGAGTGCGAGCAGTGGGGGTATCTGATCCTTTGCCTCGGTGCGGTTACTATGCTCCTGGGTGCGGTGCTTGCTGTGTTCTCAGTTGACCTTAAGAGAATTCTTGCCTGCTCATCACTTTCTCAGATCGGCTTCATCCTCACCGGTACCGGTATGATGACTCTTCTGGGAGAGGAGAATGCTCTGGCTGTCAGAGGTACCATGCTTCATATGGTGAACCATTCTACCTTTAAACTGATCCTCTTCATGGTTGCCGGTGTAGTTTATATGAACCTGCATAAGCTCAACCTGAATGATGTAAGAGGCTTCGGCAGAAAGAAACCGCTTCTCCAGGTGATCTATCTGATGGGAATGCTCGGCATTGCCGGTGTTCCGGGATGGAGCGGCTATGTGAGCAAAACATTGATCCATGAGAGTCTGGTGGAATTCATTCATACCTTCCCGGTACAGAGCAATGAAGTGCTGCTCATTGAAGTGATCGAAGCAGTATTCATCTTCTCCGGTGGTCTGACACTGGCTTACATGCTTAAGATCTATATTGCCCTGTTCTGGGAAAAGAATGTTCACAGTCAGGAAAAGATGGACAGTCTTAACGGAAAATACATGAATGGTCAGAGTATATTCGCACTGATCGTTCCTGCAATTCTTGTTCCGGTTATGGGCTTTATGCCGTATCTGACCATGAATAAGATCGCAGATCTGGGTTCTGTTTTCCTGCATGCGGGTGAGCTTGAAGAAAGCGTCAACTACTTCTCCATGGAAAGCCTGAAGGGCGGAGCAGCATCCCTGTGCATCGGTGTGATCGTATATCTGCTTGTCATCAGGGTATGCCTGACAGTGAAGGATGCAGAAGGCAATACGGTATATGCAGATCTCTGGCCGAAGTGGCTGGATCTTGAGGAGAAAGTATATCGTCCGATCCTCATGGTGCTTCTCCCGGCGATCGGTGCATTCGCATCACGTGTTCTTGATAAACTGGTCGATACGATCATCTTCGTTCTTAAGAAGACAGTTTATCGTGAGGCTCCGCATAATCAGAACTATAAGCTGTTCGGTTTCATGAGATACAATTCCAGAGAAACATCCATTCAGAGGGACCTGTTCGGAAGTTTCTCCTTCGGCCTTGTACTTTTCACACTTGGCCTGTCAGCTGTCCTGATCTATCTGCTTCTGATCTGATCGTGTCAGCGTGAAATATAAGTGAAAAATGGTGGACACCGCATTCCGGTTAAGGAATACGGTGCCCACCATTTTTTCTGCCTTAAGAAAGTCTTAAGGTCACCTGTCTACCTTAAGGTTTTATTAAGAGCGGGGGAGAGGGACGACATGATTGCTGTAAAGGCCGGCGCATGGTAAAATAAAGATAATAAATCCGCCCTCGCAAGCGGCGGAAACAAGGAGGAGCAGATCATGGATTTTGCAGCAATAACCGGTTTTTTGAATGTTGTTCTCGATGATATAGCCGAGATCGCTATTCTGATGTTCGAGTACATCGGAGTTGCAGTCATCGCGCTGTCCGGTCTCAAGGGTCTTATCAATTATATTAAACATGAATCGAACACGAGACTGATTCTTGCCGAAGGTCTGGCTATGGGACTCGAGTTCAAGCTCGGAAGTGAGATTCTGAGAACTGTAATCGTACGCAATCTTTCTGAGATCGCAATCGTCGGCGGTATCATCGTTCTTCGTGCAACTTTGACAGTACTTCTGCACTGGGAGATCAAGAATGAGAAGCTTGACAGCGTAGATAAAGACAAGGCCGAGAAGGCAGAATAAGGCCTCAGCGCGTGCAGTCTCATTACTTGACAGGGCTTGGAAACGATGATAGCATGATACCGAATTCCAAGTAAATTAGTTGGAATTAAGGAGAAGAATTCATGAAGTTATCGACGAAAGGACGTTATGGACTGCGGGCTCTGCTTGATCTGGCGGTTCAGAGCGAAGATGAGCTGGTTTCGATCAGCAGCATATCAGCCAGACAGCATATTTCAGAAGCATATCTGGAGCAGCTAATGGCCAGACTGAAAAAAGCAGGACTTGTAGAGAGTGTACGCGGTGCGCAGGGCGGTTACCGTCTTGCGAAAAAAGCTTCGGAGATCTCTGTCGGAGATGTACTGAGAGCGCTTGAGGGAAGCATAGATGCGGTTACCTGCCCGGGAAACGGAGACGTTACGACGGGGGAGGCAGCCTGTGCCGGTGCAGAACTGTGTGTTACCAAGTATGTATGGCAGAGAATCAACGAAAGCATTACAAGAACCGTTGATGAGATCAAGCTTGATACGCTTGTAGAGGAGAGCAGAAAGGTGGTTCCCGACAGCGTGAAAGAAGCTGTGACGGAACAGTGTTCCTACTGACGGTGAATGAATATGAGTGATTATACAGAAAAGTACAATTCAATAATCTACATGGACAATGCGGCAACAACGCGTCTATCGCAGGAAGCGATGGATGCGATGATGCCGTATTTTCGTGATTTTTACGGCAATGCTTCTACGCAGTACAGCTTTGCCGATGAGAGTAAGGAAGCTATGCGCCGTGCAAAAGCCCAGACAGCAATACTGATCGGCGCTAAGGATTCTGAGATCTATTTTACCTCGGGCGGTACTGAAGCTGATAACTGGGCGCTTCAGATAGCTGCGAGAGGATACAGCGGAAAAGGCAGACACATTATCACTTCAAGGATCGAACATGCTGCAATGCTGAGAGCGTGTGAACGGCTGGAAAAAGAAGGTTTCGAGATCACGTATCTGGATGTTGATCAGTACGGCAGAATTGAACCCTCCATCCTTGAAAATGCTGTCAGACCCGATACCATACTGATCTCGGTCATGGCTGCCAACAATGAGATCGGGACCATACAGCCCCTGGCTCAGGTGGGAAAGATCGCTAAGGATAGAGGGATCCTTTTCCATACCGATGCAGTGCAGGCATTCGGCCATATTCCGCTTAATGTGAATGAACTGGGGATAGATATGCTTTCTGCCAGTGCGCATAAACTGAATGGTCCTAAGGGGACAGGTCTTTTATATGTCAGAAGAGGTGTAAAGATCTCTCCGATGATCCTTGGCGGAGGTCAGGAAAGAGGCATGCGCGCAGGTACCGAAAATATACCGGGTATCGTCGGCTTTGGAGCGGCAGCTGCTCAGGCCAAGGAACATATGGATGAAAATCTGATAACTGTTCATGGCCTGAGGGACCATCTCATCGAAAGAGTGATGACGGAGATTCCTTTCACCAGACTGAACGGACATCCGGAAAATCGACTTCCGGGAAATGCGTCATTCAGTTTCAAGTTTATTGAAGCGGAATCCCTCCTTGTACTTCTTGATATGAAAGGGCTGTGTGTCTCGGCAGGAAGTGCATGTTCATCCGGATCTCTTGAACCGTCCCATGTCCTTACGGCAACGGGGCTGGACAGGGAACTTGCGATGGGAACAGTCAGATTTTCGCTGGACAGAGAAAATACCATGCAGCAGGTAGACAGAGCAGTAGAGATCCTGAAGGAAAGTGTCACCTTTTTAAGGGGAAAATCAACCGCCTACAGCAGTTTTATGTCAGGTTCAGGACTGATTTGACCATTATTATGATAAAAAGATATCAATTTCCTGAAATAATCCTTGAAATTTATACATGTACCTTGTAAAATACATCTTGGGTCTGGCAGAGCTCGCATGCGAGAGCAGCCCAGACACTTTTCAGTTATTACATTCAATGTTTAGGAGGAATAAACATGGCAGTAAGAGTTGCGATTAATGGTTTTGGTCGTATTGGCCGTCTTGCTTTCAGACAGATGTTCCAGGCAGAGGGATTTGAGATCGTTGCAATCAACGACCTGACAAGCCCGGATATGCTGGCTTACCTTCTCAAGTATGATTCTTCACAGGGCAGATATGCAAAGGCTGATCTTGTATCTTGCACAGACCATTCTATCATCGTTGATGGCCATGAGATCGAGATCTATAAAGAGGCTGATGCTCATAACCTTCCGTGGGGAGAGCTCGACATCGACG
>R21__coassemble_2594_pt1 | contig 10103 bp, 8 predicted proteins | sample R21__metabat2_low_PE_028 | metagenome-assembled genome bin R21
AACAGCTGTCGTTGCAACGGTAAAGGGACCGTCCTCAAGTGACCATATCCTGGGTATCCGTGCAGACATCGACGCGCTGCCGATCACGGAGCTTACATCCTGCTCCTTCCGCTCAGAGAATGACGGAACCATGCACGCATGCGGACATGACGCCCACACTGCGATCCTGCTTCAGACAGCAAGACTTGTCAAGCAGCATGCTGATGAGCTGAAGGTAACCGTACGCTTTATCTTCCAGCCGGCGGAAGAGTTTATCGAGGACTCCGGCGCATATCATCTGAAGGACATTCCGTCCATTCTGGAATGTGACCGCATCATCGGTCTGCATGTAAGTAATCTTGCACCGGCAGGAGCAGCGTCCCTTGTTGAAGGACCGATCATGGCAAGTGCCGACACATTCGACATTGAGATCAAGGGAAAAGGCGGTCATGCAGCTCATCCGGAGCAGAGCATTGATCCTATTCAGGCAGCAGTTGAGTTTATCTCCAGCCTGAACAGAGTCGTTGCCAGGGAACTCAGTCCCCTTACGCCGAACGTTATCAGCATCACATCCTTTAATGCAGGAACGACCTTTAACGTTATTCCGGAGAGAGCGCATCTGATGGGAACCGCACGTTCATCAGATCCGGCTGTAAGAGATCAGTATGAAAATATTCTGAACCGCGTGGGTCAGGGCGTAGCCCTTGCTACAGGAACATCCTTCGACATTGACTTCCACTGGGGCTGCCCGGTCACCATCAATGACCATGAAGTTGTGGTGACAGGAAAGAGAGCGATGGACAAAGTATTTGAAAAAGAGAATATCGTGGCACTGCCGTTTTCAACAGGCGGAGAGGACTTCTCCAAGTATAAGAACCCAAAGGCATTCCTTAACCTGGGAGTGGGCTTCCCGGAGGAGGAGAGAAGATTTCCGCTTCACAATCCATACTTCGATCTTGATGAGTCAGGTCTGAAATACGGTGTGGAATACTTCCTCCAGTATATACAGGAGTGGAGCGACGAGCTGGGAAATTGATCTGGTTATCAATTGAATTTATAACCAGATATATAAATTCGATTATTGACGAAAGTTTTGATCGAGAGTAGATTATATGCATGCAAGGAAATGCATATAAAACATATCAACTTAGTATGAAATGGAGGCTGACGACATGAGTCTGATCCGGTTCGAAAATCTGAATAAAGTTTTCGAAGGAAAAACGAAGGTCGAAGCCCTGCAGGATGTGAGCCTGGATATAGATACAGGCGATATTTACGGTATTATTGGCTACTCCGGTGCCGGTAAATCGACACTGGTTCGAATGATCAACGCACTTGAACTTCCCAGCAGCGGCAAAGTATACATCGAAGATAAAGAGCTAGGAGCCCTGACGAACAAGGAACTCAGGGATGTTCGCAAAACCATCGGAATGATCTTCCAGCAGTTCAACCTGCTGAACAGCAAGACCATCTACGAGAACGTAGCAATTCCTCTGAAGCTGATCGGTTATCCCAAGGATAAGATCGAAGCCAGAGTAGATGAGCTTCTCGGTTTCGTAGGATTGCAGGATAAGAAGAAAGCTTATCCGGACCAGCTTTCCGGCGGTCAGAAGCAGAGAGTCGGCATCGCAAGAGCGCTGACGACCAACCCGAAGATCCTGCTCTGTGACGAAGCAACATCAGCGCTGGATCCGAAGACAACGGACTCCATCCTGGATCTTCTGAAAGAGATCAATGAAAAGATGGGTGTCACCATCGTAGTCATCACCCATGAGATGAATGTTATCCGCAGAATATGCAACAAGGTAGCAGTCATGGACTACGGTAAAGTCGTGGAGGTCGGATCTGTTGTAGATGTCTTCACCAGTCCGAAATCAGATATCGCCAGGGAATTTGTGGGAAATCTGATACATGACAGAATTCCGGAGCCGCTGCTTCCGAGCATCAGAGCGATCAAAAACAATCACAAGATCCTCCGCATCAAGCTGACCAACCACGAGGAGACGGAGCCGCTTCTCTGGGAGCTGAACACCAAGTTTAAGGTTAAGACCAACCTGCTCTACTGTACGATCAACGTGATCGAAGGAGTGGTAATCGGCATCATGCTGGTCCTTTTCGAAGGTTCCGAGGAAGAAATTGCCAAATGTGAGCAGCACATCATAGACAGCGGAGAAGAGTACGAGGAGGTGAACATCGATGGCTAATCAGTTAGAACTTTTCCTGGGTGTTCCCATCGACAAGGTCATCAAGTCCGCCGGTGAAACGGTGTACATGGTGGGCTGGTCACTTCTCATAGGAGCTGTGATCGGATTTATCCTTGCAGTCCTTCTGTGGCTGACAAGAGGAGACGGTCTGAAGCCGAACAAGGTGATCTTCTTCATCCTGAACGGTTTCATCAACATCGTAAGATCGACACCCTTTATCATCCTTATGGTAACGGTCATGCCGCTGACGAAGGTCATCATCGGTACACGAATTGGCACCAAGGCGTGTCTGGTGCCCCTGGTCATCTACATAGCACCTTACTTCTCAAGACTGATCGAGAATGCGCTGCTGGGCGTAGATGCGGGCATTGTAGAAGCAGCGAAAGCGATGGGAGCGAACACATTTCAGATCATCACCATGTTCGTGTTCCCCGAAGCATTTGGATCCATGATCCTGGGAATTACGACCGGAACGGTCGGCCTGATCGGTGCAACCGCGATGGCAGGATATATCGGAGGCGGCGGTGTAGGAAACCTGGCACTGACCTACGGTTATCAGACATTCAACACCAACTTAATGATTTTCACGGTCGTTATTCTGATCATCTTCGTTCAGATCGTACAGACCATCGGAAATATCGTTGCGGCAAAACGTCGCACACACAAGTGATAAGAAAAGGAGAAATCATCATGAAAAACAGAGCATTCGCATTCGTCACAGCAGCAGCACTTGCTGTTTCAGCACTTTCCACAGCAGCATTCGCAGAGTCAGCAACAGAAGCTGTTACAGAGGCAGTTTCCGAGGCAGCTACAGTAGATACTTCCAACGTAGGCGTGGAAGGAACAGCTGATCCGGATCACTCAACGATCACCTTCTCCAAGTCATGGGGACCGTACTCCGTACTGTTCGAGGAGCAGATCGCACCGCTTCTTGAGGCACAGGGATACGAAGTAAAGGCTCTTGAGTTCGCTGATCTTCAGTCTGCAGACGTTGCAGTAGTTGACGGTGAGGCTGACGTAAACGTAGAGCAGCACACAGCATACGCTGAGAACTTCAACAGCGCACAGGATGCGACCCTGACACCGGTATCTCCGATCCCGACTGTTCCGGCTGGTATCTACTCCGCTAACCATGAGTCAGTTGATGAGATCGCAGAAGGTCAGACTATCCTCGTTCCGGACGATGCTTCCAACACAGCTCGTGCATATGCACTGCTTCAGAAGGCAGGCTGGATCACACTTGACGAGTCCAAGGATCTTTCCACTGTTACTCAGGCTGATATCGTTGAGAACCCGTACAACCTGACATTTACTGAGATGACTTCCGTTAACATCCCGCCGGTACTTGAGGATGCAGACTTCGCAGTTATCACAGGTTCCATCGTTTACAATGCTAACATCGATGCTTCCACAGCACTTCTTACAGAGGACATTCTCCCGCACCTGATCCTTCAGGTAGTTGTAACTGAGGAGAACAAGGATGCTCAGTGGGTACAGGATATCGTAGCTGCTTACCACTCACAGCAGCTGAAAGATTACCTCGACAGCACAAACAACGAGAACGGACTGTGGTTCGTACCGGAAGAGCTGTACGCAGGTCTTGAATAATTAAAAGCTTCATAAGGCGGCTGTCCCTTGCGGACAGCCGCTTTTTGTGCGTTACTACGGGGAACCAGGGAAATTAGTTTTTTAGAGACATTTGCACTTGCTTTGTTATAAAACCAGTTTATAACTCGCCATAGATTAACTGTACTTCCCAATCACCTACCAAAACGCTATGATAATCCCATGCATTTCACAGGAAGAAAGAGGAGAGAGCCATGGGCAGATATGACTTTGACAAGATCGTAGAGCGAAAAGGAACATCTTCATTGAAATATGATTTCGCCATGAAGAGAGCGGGACGTGAGGATCTGCTTCCTTTATGGGTCGCAGATATGGACTTCGCACTGCCGGAGGAAGTTCTGGAGCCGGTCAAGAAGAGAACTGACCACGGTATCTTCGGATACACTGATCCGACGGATGATTATTTCGATACACTGGAAAAGTGGTTCGAGAAGAGATATCACGTTTCCATCGATCGTGAGTGGAACACAGTTACACCGGGTGTTGTATATGCCCTTTCAGTTGCTATTCGTGCTTTTACAGAAGCAGGTGACAGCGTGCTGATCCAGGAGCCGGTATATTATCCCTTCCGTGAAATGATCGAGACAAATCAGCGCAGATGTGTGAATAATCAGCTGGTACTGAAGGATGGCCATTATGAGATCGACTTCGAAGCCTTCGAGCAGAAGATCAGAGATGAGAAGGTAAAACTTTTCCTTCTGTGCAGTCCGCACAATCCGGCAGGACGTGTATGGACCGCAGACGAGCTGAGAAGAGCGGCTGACATCTGCCTGAAATATGATGTCACTATTGTAGCGGATGAGATCCACTGCGATTTCGTATATCCGGGCAATACATTTGTCCCGGTGCTGAGTCTGGATGAATCATATCGAAAAAACCTGATCGTATGCACTTCAGCCAGCAAGAGCTTTAACATCGCAGGCTTTCAGGTGGCAAATATCCTGATCCCGGACCCGGACCTTCGCGCCCGCTTCAAATATGTGAACGCGGCGACCGGTTACAGTCAGGCCAACACGCTTGGACTGGTAGCTACGAAGGCGGTCTACGATCTGGGTGAGGAGTGGCTGGATGAGATGCTCGCTTATCTTAAGGGAAATCTTGACTACATCAGAGACTTCCTGAAGGAGAAGCTGCCGCAGATCAAGCTGATCGAGCCGGAAGGAACCTACCTGATCTGGCTTGACTTCTCAGAGGTAGTGAAAAACTACGATGAACTTAAGAAGCTTATATATGACGAGGCGCATCTCTGGCTGGATGACGGAGCGATCTTCGGTGAAGAAACGGCTATGTTCGAGCGTATCAATATCGCCTGCCCGAGGAGCATTCTGGAGCAGGCTATGAAACAGCTGGAAGAAGCAGTAAGAGAGCACACTTGTTGACACTAAATAGAAAGAGACGGTAAATACAGAATGAGTGAACAGAGTATCGATACAAAATGTCAGTGGACAGATAAAAGTTATCAGGACCAGTACGGAGCAATCAGCTTCCCGATCTACCAGACCGCAACATTTTCTCACAGCAGAGTGGGAGATACAGCAGGTTTCCAGTACACACGCCACACCAATCCGACAAGAGCACAGCTGCAGAGCATCGTAGCTAAGCTGGAAAACGGTACGGCTGCATATGCATTTGCAAGTGGAATGGCTGCGATCAATGCGGTCCTTGAGCTTTTCGCTCCCGGAGACCATATCATTATCGACTCTGATCTGTATGGCGGAAGTGTTCGTCTCTTCAATGAGATCGGAAAGAAGAACGGCATCACATTCACAAGCGTCAATCTGAGTGCGGAAGACGTAGAGCCGTATATTCAGGAAAACACCAAGGCTGTTTATCTGGAAACTCCGACCAATCCGATGATGAACGTAACGGACCTGGAGGCTCTTGCTAAGGTTACTAAGGCACATAATGCGCTTCTTATTGTGGACAACACATTCCTGTCACCGTATTTCCAGAACCCGCTGGATCTTGGCGCTGATATCGTAGTCCACAGCGGAACCAAGTACATCGCAGGACATCACGATACCATCGCGGGATTCGTTGTAGTAAAGGATCAGGAGCTGGGAGACCGCGTAGAATTCGTGCTTAAGACAACAGGCGCAGGCATCGCACCGTTCGATGCTTGGCTGATCATCCGTGGAATTCGTACCCTTTCCGTTCGTATGGACCGTGCTCAGGAGAATGCTTTTGCTATCGCAAACTTCCTCAAGACCTGCCCGTATGTCAAGAAAGTAATCTATCCGGGACTGGAAGAGCATCCGGGACATGAGATCATGAAAAAGCAGGCAAGAGGTTTCGGCTCCATGATCTCCTTCGAAGTAGTGGACAAGGCATTCGCTTACTCCGTTCTTGAGAATGTAGAGCTTTTCGCATTCGCAGAGAGTCTGGGCGGAACTGAAACACTGATCACTTACCCGATCACTCAGACACATTCCGATGTTCCGGCCGATGTTCTGGCAGCCAACGGCATCACAGACAGCCTGCTTCGCCTCTCTGTCGGCATCGAAGGAGCACAGGATCTGATCGCAGAGTTCGAGCGCGTATTCAGCATCGCGTCCAAGAGCCCTCGCTGCAGTTAACTGACATTAAGAAAAACTTAAGGTCACCTGTCAATCTTAAGAAAAGGATCTTAACTTATCTTGCGCAAAGCAGATGAGGTAGGATCCTTATTTTTTTACCGGAAAAGAAGTGGATCGCTTGCGGTATTCTTCCTCAAGCGATATGCTGAACGTAATTATTCTTTAGAAGGTAGTAGCGTTATGGATATTAATATAAACACGAAATTTATCACCCTGATCGGAACCCCGCTTACCCAGTCCTTCGCAGCCAGAATGCAGAACGCAGCATACAAGGCAGCAGGTCTCAACCTGAAGTACTTTTACACGGAGATGGATGAAGAACATCTGGGAGAGGTCATTCAGGGCATCAAGTATATGCCGTCTTTCATTGGCTGTGCAGTGACGAAACCTAACAAGGTTAAGGTCCTGGAGTATCTGGATGACCTGGATCCCCTCTGCAGGATGATGGGTGCCTGCAATACTGTCGTAAAAAGAGACGGCAAATTGATCGGCTACAACACAGATGGACTTGGTTTCATCCGTGCATTCGAGAAGGAGACAGAGCTTGATGTCGAGACAAGTTCTTTCTTCTGTATAGGAAGCGGAGGAGCAGGCAGAGCTATCTGTTTCGCACTCGCCTATCATGGAGCTCAGAAGATCTATATAACCGACATCTTCGATGCGAGTGCAGCGAAGATGACAGAAGATCTGAATGCAGCATTCCCGGGAAGAGCCGAACATATCGCCTATGGTGAATATGAAAAGAGCAGTTCCTGCACAGCTGTCATCAATGCAAGCGGCATCGGAATGGGAAGTACGATAGGACAGTCACCGCTTCCAACAGAATACATCAGGAAGGGACAGATCTTCTTCGATGCATGCTATAACCCGGATAAGACACAGTTTCTTCTGAATGCTGAGGACCGAGGCTGTCGGATCTTAAACGGTCTCGGTATGTCACTTTATCAAGGCGTAGCTCAGATAGAATTGTGGACTGGTAAGGAAGCGCCTGTGGATGTCATGAGACAGGAACTGCAGACGATTCTAAAAGAGCAGGCCGATAAAGAAAGCTGGGATATTCCATACACATCCCACGAAGATGTGATCACGAACCGTCGTGATGAGACTACTGACGATGCGAAGCTTGCCTGGAAGAAGGTCAGAGAGGAACATATCGTCAGGGATGAATGGATCGATTTCAGAAAGGTTGCCTATGAATTCCCGGACGGAACCGTGTTCAGCCCCTACTATAACTACAGTCGTAAGAGCTATGTAGTTGTTCTTGCAACAGATGTTGATGGAAATGTCCTGTGCGTAAGACAGTACAGACATGGAATTGCGAAAGTGACAACAGAGTTCCCGGCCGGAGGTATTGAGACCCATGAAGAAGCGGAGTATATAACCGCCGATGACAAGCATGTGGAACCGGAAAGTGCATACGAAGCAGCAGTGAGAGAACTCAGGGAAGAGACCGGATATGTGTCGGATGATTGGACACATCTGATCACTGTTCCATCCGATGCAACACTTGCAGATAACTATGCCTACGTATATGTCGCAAGAAACTGCAGAAAGGTAAGCGGCGTGAATCTGGACGGCACAGAGTTTCTGAACGTCATTCTTCACACGCCTCAGGAGATCGACAGAATGATCGAAGAGGAGAAGTTTGATCAGGCTGTGCATGTGTTGGCATGGGAACTTATGAAGAACAGGATGAAGGCACAGTGATAGAAAGGTCATGTAACCGATATGAGACACATGGATGAAGAAGAGATCCGCATGCTTATACAGAAAGGAAGGGACTTCATAAGACCCGTCAGTGAGGAAGACTGTGATGACGATTATGAGACTGATCAGATGCAGGGAAAACCTCAGCCTCCGCTTGTCAAGGAAGCACAGACGGACAGTCAGAAGATAGTACTTCCTGTAAACTTCAGTGATCTGGAAATCAAGAACGACTTCCTTGCCGTTATCAATCATCGAGAGTCACACAGAATCTATTCGGAAAGAAAGATGAGTCTCCTTCAGCTTTCGTATCTGCTGTGGTGCACGCAGGGAATAAAAAGTATTCGCGGTAAAAAGTATGCGACCCTGCGAACTGTTCCATGCGGCGGTGCCAGACACGAGTTCGAGTGCTATATGGCAGTCAACAATGTGGAAGGATTAGCGAATGGCTTCTATCATTACCTGCCCATGAACCACAGCCTTGAACTGCTTTCTGAGAAAGAAGACCTGAGAGTATTTATCTCAGACTCAGTCGAGGGACAGAAGTGGGCATCCAAGGCCGGCGTAGTTTTCTACTACAGTTTCGTAGCGTACAGAGCAGAATGGCGTTATGGAATAGATGCACACAGGATCGTACTTGTTGACGCGGGCCATATCACGGCAAATATGTATCTGGCCGCAGAGTCTGTGGGACTTGGCGGCTGTGCGATCGGTGCTGTGAACGGAAGAATGTGCAACGAAGCATTCGGTCTTGACGGAGAGGAAGAGTACATATTCTATGCGATGCCTGTCGGAACCTATGATGCGAAAGACAGGGCAGCGGAAGATGAGATCTACGCCTTCGTAAAGGAGCAGGGACTGTAAGAATGTTTCATGCAGCTTATGGCAATGTTTTTAACCTAGGCAGGCTGGATTTCCATCCTGCCGGTGGCGGCGAATATAGCAGCTACGATCGGCGGCTATACTCACAACGCAAGAAAGATCAGAGTGGCGGGCATGTTCATAAACTCACCACTCTGGATCGTATACAACATAATAGTAGGTTCCTGGGCAGGCATCCTCGATGAGGCAGTCAGCGAACTGTCCATGATCATATCGATCATTCGATATGGATGGAAAGAATTAGGAAACGTAGAAGAGTAATATCACATGAGATCAATATAAGTTCTCATCATAGATGGCACGGGAACCACCGACATATTTCGGGCGTCTTCTTGCGCAGAGGATATCAGCTTCACCGATCTTTTTAAGGGAGATGCGCAGCGGAACAACGACCGGTGGATATGCATGCCGATCAGGGTGCCGCCTATATCGATACCTGCCGATGCTTTTGAATGGATATCTTCGACAAGAACAGGATCCTGCATCTTTTCATAAGCAACTGTTGCGAATGCGCCGCCAGCATGGTTGGGCTGGGGAATGGCATTGACCTGTTCCAGGTCATACTTTTCCATCGTAGCACGATCTACCACCAGTGCACGGTTCAGATGCTCACAGCACTGGGCAGCAAGAGCGATGTTCTTTTCATTAAGCGCGCGGGTGATGCCGCTGAATAAAGCACCGGCAACATCAACATTGGTATCTGTGCCTATCTTATGCCCGAGAACTTCACTGGAGGAGCAGCCGACTACGAAGAGGTCGCCTGCGCTTAAGCGGGCAGCTTCTATGATTTCTTTCACAGCAGCATAGCTCTGTGATTCAATTAATGAGAGGTTATCGTTTTTCATATGTATGCCTCCAATCATAATAGGGATCAAGATATATATCGCACATTTCTGACCTTGATAAAATATTCAAAATAAAACAAAATAGTAAGGTCAGACAGAAACAGGGAAACAGCAGAAATAGAAACGAGGTAAGTATGAGCAGAAAATGGTGGGAAAACAAAGTAGTATATCAGATCTATCCCAAGAGCTTCCAGGATACGAATGGCGATGGCATAGGTGACCTTCCGGGAATCATCAGCCATCTGGATTATCTGAAGGAGCTGGGGGTTGCGGTCATATACCTGAAT
>R21__coassemble_2614_pt1 | contig 10042 bp, 7 predicted proteins | sample R21__metabat2_low_PE_028 | metagenome-assembled genome bin R21
ATACACATAAGGCAGTGCGTTCTTTATCTCAGCGGTAGAACTGATCTTTTGTCGGAGATGAGCAATGCGTTCACGATAAACAGGAGTACACACAGCAGCCTTTGATAAACGCCATATCTCATTGTTTGTTGCAACGAGCAGGTTATATACAGAACGTTGCGCACCAGCATTTACTGCAACAAGACGCTTTCCGTTACGGGAAAGATATAGCTTTATCTTTACACCGATGTGGTATGGCATATCCTGACACTTAAGCATGACACATGTACTCCTTTCGTAGCTATGCTTATATTATACCAAACATATGTTCTGCTCTCAACGATTTTGGTATGCGCAACCAAGAAAAAAGCGTCTCCTCCCACGACTTAAGTCACGGGAATCCGACGCTCTAAAATCTTGAATATCATTCTGGTCGATCGGAGTAGTAATCGACTCATAGGACAGGATCAGATTTTCTCCCTCAAATATATTATTTCTGTTATACCCTGATATTTTTTTGATAGCTTTACTCGCGTATTCGGGGTTTTCCATCATTCCGAGGTGTTCCCAGTAATAACATCTTCTTTTTCGCACATTAAGACATGTGAAATCCGGAAATACGCTGCCATATCCTTCAATGTATAATGAACATTCATATCGATATGGCACCCCCGCTTTATTCAGCAAGTTAGCAATGAATACTTCGCTCTTTGATCGCACCTTCTCTTCTTTATCTGTAAAATATGCGGGTGTATTCGCACTAAAAGGCTTTTTCTGATATGTCTCTGCAAGCCATCTCTCACGATACATTTCATCTGTTTCAACTATCGGTTTTATCAGAGCTCTTCTTGGTTCTTTCATAGTCGTATACAATTCTTCCATGTTCAGCTCAGGGTATGACTTCAAGAATACCTCAATTACTTCCCGCTCCTCTTTCAGACATTTCAGCACATCCCGATCATATCCTTTTTGTGCCAACGCGTAAGCCAGTTTCATGTTGGCTTTATTAATGTACTTGTTCTCTTTCTCTGCGCTGCGGTCATAATGATAGTACTCGTATGAATTCCCACGGTTACAGATTCTCAATGCTCCGCTTGGTGCCTTTTTCAGAGCCTGTTCTTTTGCCCTGATAAGGCTGGTCAATCGTCTCTTCCTTTTCTCTAATTCTTGTAAAACTGTTCTTATATCAAGCTTTTCATCGTTATTGCTTTTCATATAAAGCGTTCTCCTTCATACATTATGTTTCTTCAATATTATCATATATTGTATGAAGTTTCGATGAGCATATTCTATTAAACAGGAAAAAAGGACCGAGCCCTCGCTCGGTCCTTTCACTGCATATTGATTTATTATGCCTTAGCCTTAGCTTCTTTCATCTCAGCCTCAGCCTGTGCATTTTCCTCAGCGTTATTGTAGAGGTGACATGCACAGAAGTGCTCGTCCTCTACCTCTTTCCACTTCGGAGCTACATACTTGCAGACCTCCATGCATTTGCTGCAGCGAGTGTGGAACTTACATCCTGAAGGCGGGTTGGCCGGACTCGGGATGCTTCCTTCCAGCACGATACGGTTGAGCTTTACATCCGGATCCGGGATGGGAATCGCGGAGAACAGAGCCTGTGTATACGGGTTGAGAGGATTCTTGAAGATCTTCTCTGTCGGCGCATACTCGACCATGTTGCCCAGATACATAACACCGACTGTGTCAGAGATATGTTCTACAACTGACAGGTCGTGTGAAATGAACAGGTAGGTCAGGCCGAACTCTTCCTGCAGCTGCTTGAGCAGGTTGATGATCTGCGCCTGGATGGATACGTCAAGAGCGGATACCGGCTCGTCGCAGACGATGAAGTCCGGAGCAAGTGCCAGTGCTCTTGCGATACAGATTCTCTGACGCTGACCGCCGGAGAACTCATGCGGGTAACGCTCTTTGTAGTACTCCGGAAGGCCGCATACTTCCATGACGCGGGTGATGTAATCTTCATACTCTTCCGGCGGAACGATGCCGTGCTCTCTTACCGCTTCACCTATGATCTCGCCTACCGGCAGTCTCGGAGAAAGGGAAGAATACGGATCCTGGAATACCAGCTGCATTCTCGGACGCATCTTTCTCAGATCTTCTTTGCTCAGGTCGAATACTTCCTGACCGTCGAAGATGATGTCTCCGCTTGTCTTATCCTGAAGTCTCAGAAGGGTTCTTCCTGTGGTTGACTTACCACATCCTGACTCACCAACCAGCCCCATAGTCTGACGGCGTTTGATTTTAAAGCTGACACCGTCTACAGCTTTGACATATCCTGTCGTATGTTTGAAAAATCCGGTTTTGATCGGGAAGTACTTCTTCAGGTCTCTGACCTCGAGCAGGTACTCGCTCTCCTGACCGGCATTCTGTCTGATATTATCCATATAGCCCTCAGATCCTTTCTCAAAGTTTCGTTACATCTACAGACTTGGGATAGCCAACGACTTCACCCTTGTCCATGTAGTTGTAGCAGGAAACGAAATGTGTATCGCTGATCTTGATCTCAGGCGGATAATCACCCTTGCATTTGTCGCACTGCATTTCGCAGCGATCACGGAAATAGCAGTAATCCGGCATATCTACCGGGTTCGGAACAGATCCCGGAATGTTGTAGAGCTGATCTACTTTCTTACCTACGACCGGCTTGGATTTCATCAGACCGATGGTGTAGGGGTGGCACGGATTGTGGAAGATCTCGTCAGCAGTACCTTTCTCGATGACACGTCCCGCATACATAACTACTACATAGTCAGCCATGCCTGCTACTACACCCAGGTCATGGGTGATCAGCATGATGGACGCATTCATCTTGTCCTTCAGGTTCTGAAGAAGGTCAAGAATCTGTGCCTGAATGGTAACGTCAAGAGCTGTTGTCGGCTCATCGGCAATGATGAGGGACGGTGAGCATGCCAGCGCGATAGCGATGCAAATACGCTGTCTCATACCGCCTGAAAGCTCATGCGGGTACATCTCATAAACACCTTCCTTGTTGGCAATGCCGACAAGTTCCAGCATCTCGAGTGTTCTTGCCTTGACTTCCTCTTTCGGCATCTCCGGGTTATGGAGCTCTGTAACCTCATCGATCTGCTGACCGATCTTAAATACCGGATTAAGAGCTGTCATCGGCTCCTGGAAGATCATGGAGATCTTGTTTCCGCGGAGCTTTTCCATGATGCTGTTCGGAGCGTTGACGATGTTCAGTGCGTCACCGTTTCTGTCGTTGTCATCCATGGCGAAACGGATCTCTCCGCCGACAACCTGACCGGACGGACGAGCAAGCAGCTGCATGATGGAGAGGGATGTTACGGACTTACCGCATCCTGACTCACCAACGACACCTACTGTCGCATGTCTCGGAATGTTAAAGCTTACACCGTCAACTGACTTTACTGTTCCTACATCTGAGAAGAAATAGGTGCAGACGTTGTCAACTTCAAGGATGTTGTCCTGACTCTTCATGTCTGTTCTGAAAAGCTTTGGATCTTTATTCGCATTTGCGCGTTCTTTTTCCAGTTTCTTGGTCACGCGGCGATTGAACTTGGTGATTCTTCTGGACTCCTTACCGGAAATATAGGAAGAACCTTTTTCTTTATTTTCTGCCATTGTTTCTTCCCTCTCTTATCGTCTTGACTTCGGATCGTATGCATCACGCAGACCATCGCCCACGAAGTTGAAGGCGATTACGGTCAGGCAGATCAGGAGACCTACCGGAATCCAGATGAACGCATAATGTGCCATCGCTGCTGCTGAAGATACAGAGTTAATGATGGTTCCCCATGTAGCCAGCGGATGCTTAACACCCAGGCCCAGGAAAGAAAGTGTTGATTCTGTCAGAATAACTCCACCCATTCCCATGGTAGCTGTAACGATCAGCTGCGGCATAACGTTCGGAATCAGATGACGGAAAATACGGGACTTAACTTTAATGCCTACTGCCTCAGTCGCAACCATGAACTCCTGATCGCGAAGTCCGAGGATCTGGCCGCGGACAAGTCTTGCAACACCGGCCCAGCCCATGATACCGAGGGCTGCCATCATGATCAGAAGACGGATATATGTGCCAAGTCTCATAGCATCCATCATGGCACCGAGGATGATCATGATCGGCATGGACGGGAGACAATAGAAAATATCGACAAGTCTCATGATCAGGTTATCGACCCAGCCGCCATAATAGCCGGCAAGGCCTCCCATGATGACACCGAGGAATGTCTCCAGGAATACGACTACGAAACCTACCATCAGAGATACACGACCGCCATACATGATACGTGACATAACATCGAAGCCGTCTCCATCCGTACCGAGCGGGTGTTTAGCTGAAGGTGCAGCGTACATATCGATGACGAAGTTGATCTGGTCACAGTTGATCAGATACTCACCTGCATTTCTCTGGGTGATCTTCAGCTCTGTATCATCAGTCTTAAGATTGCCGTCCTCATCATAGATGTACTTACCGTTCTCATCCTGCTCCGGAATACCGGCTGTAAGGGTTGACTTCATGGAACCTTCTGATACCATCCGTGCAACCTGCTGTGCGATCGCATTCTTGAGGTCGTAAGCCATGCTGTCTTCACCGGAGTAACGGCGGATGATGAAGTTCGTCATTTCCGCATAATCGTTGCCGTCAGCATCTTTGATCAGCATAGCACCGTCTTCGTCGACAAGTGTATAGTCTGCACCGTCAACGGTGAACTTACCGTCTGCTGCTGCAGCCTGAAGTGCTGCACTTGTAAATGCTTTCGTAACTTTATTCTTTACATCCACCATATTGATGGTGTAGCAGGTGTACATGCTGATGAGAGATGCATCTCCCTGTGCGCTGATGACATAGCTGCCATCTTTACCGTCAAGTGTATATGTCTTGCCGTCAACTTCGAAAGAAGAACCGGTCTCTGCAGCTGCATTCGCTGCTGTCTCGAATTCTTTGCCGAGTTCTTCGCCAAGATAGTTGAGACCGTCCATGTGAGCCTTGATGGAATATGTCTTCGGCTTGGTCATCTCGAACTGGTATTCAACATCTCCGCTTTTAAAGCTTCCGCTCTTACCTTTGATGTTTTTCTTGGCAGCTGCCTCAAGGCCTTCCACCTCATTGCCGCTGTATTCGATCGTCTTCTTGATCAGGCTGTAGGTACCGACCTCAACATCCTGACTTCCGACAGTGGCAACCTGCTCCTGTTCAACCGCAGACAGGCTGTAGATGCTGTCTGCTTCTTTCGCCAGTACGTAAGTCGCATCATCGGAACCCTTGATCGACATGCTGTCGGCACCGCTCTCTTCCATCTGTTTTACAGTGGTGTTAACTGCGTTGTTTGCTTTGCTGTCAACTTTCACCTCATCGTCAACCGGATAGCCGGTATATGTGCTGTTTACCTTAGCCAGCGCATAGTTAACGTTCTGGGTGGAATACTTATAAAAGGTCTCCTTCTGACCGATCCGGTAAACGAACGGTCCCAGGAAGGAAAATACGAACAGGATGATCAGTGTAACAGATCCGAATACCGCAAGACGGTTACGGATGAAACGCTTGAAGACCTTACGTCCCGGTGACAGGACCTTAACTCTGGATACATCGTCCAGCGCCAGTTCTGTATTTTCAGATACAGCCTGTCCTGATTTCTTTCTCTTCTTCAGTTCTTCATTCAGATTATAACTTGCCATTATTCAGACCTCCTTAACTAAGGCGTACGCGCGGGTCAACCGCTGCATACAGAAGATCCGAAATCAGGTTACCAAGCAGTGTCAGAATAGAGATGAATGAAAGGTAGAACATGATGAACGGAATGTCGCCCTGTGTCATAGATGTATAGGATGCATATCCGATACCGCGGATAGAGAACAGTGTCTCAGTGATCAGCGCACCGGAGAAAAGTCCCGGAAGGCTGCCGCCGAGGGTCGTTACCAGCGGAATCAGTGTGTTGCGGAATGCATGGTAGTTGATAACTCGTTTCTCCGGAACACCCTTAGCACGAGCTGTACGAACATAGTCTGCATTCAGAACTTCCAGCATGTTGGTTCTTGTATAACGCATCAGTCCACCGATACTGATGATAACGATGGTGATGGACGGCAGAACGAAATGTTTTGCTACGTCGAGGAACTTGCCGAAGTCAGACAGGTTCATGTAGTTTCTGCCCTGCATACCGGACAGGTCGAACCATCCCAGCTTTACAGCAAAAACATACTTCAGAATGGTTGCAAGGAAGAATGTCGGCATGGAGATGCAGACCATGGAAACAACTGTTGTGAAATAGTCAGTGAAGCTGTACTGCTTCTTAGCAGCTGCAATACCCAGCGGAATTGCAATGATGATCTCAAATACAAAAGAAATAAGACCAAGGATGAAGGAGTACCACACTGTATTGTGGAACTCTGTCAATACCGGAACAGTCCATGCCCAGCTGTCTCCCCAGTTTCCTGTGAGCGCACTCTTCAGCCATGTGAAGTATCCGACAAGGACACCCTTGTCCATACCATACTGCGCATTCAGTTCACCGAGCCACTGCGCATAGCTCTTAGCTGCTCCCGGGCGGGATGCAAGTTCTCTTGCTTTCTGCTCAATGAAAGTAGTCGGCATGTTATACATCAAGGAATAGATGATGAACATTACAAAGAACAGGATGACCGCGCTGTAAAGCAGACGCCTGATTGTAAACTTAGCCATAATGATTTACCTTTGCTAATTATTTTTTAGTTGCCGTCATACCATAAACGTCCACCAGTCCGTTATCCACCTCTCCGAACAAAGATGGATATCTATGGTATGACGGCATGGAATGCGTTTTATGCACTTTAATGAATAATTTGCATGTTTTATGCATAATTACTCATATCCCATAAAAACCGTAAAAGGTCGCTGCGGCATAAACCGCAGCGACCCGGGAATATTATTCGCAATGAAATTGCGTTAAATTACTGAACATCCAGAGTCTGGATCTCAGCATACCAACCCCAGTACGGAGTCATATCCTTCGGCATTGTATCGTTGTTGATACGTACGGAAGAAACAACGGTTGCGTCTTTACGCTGATACAGCGGAAGCTCGCAGCCCCAGTCCATGATGATCTCCATAGCATTCTTGTAGATGGACTTACGAAGTGTGTTGTCTGAGCTTGCCTTACCGTCTTTGATCAGGGTATCAAGCTCTGCATCATCAAGAGCGTAGTGGTTGGAGTTTGTTCCGTTTCCGTGAGCATTCTCGGAAGAATAAACCTGAGTCATATCCGGGTCAACAGTTGACTGCCAAGCAGCTGCCCACATATCAGCCTCATTAGCCTCAAGCTTGTTGTTCCATACATCACCGGTAACGTCACTTACGATCAGGGTAATACCGATGTTTTCCAGTGCTTCGGAAGTATTGGTAACGATGTTATATGCCGGATGATCCTGTGTACCTGAACTCGGGATGATTACCTCATACTTAGCATCGAAATCAGTGAACTTGCCTGCTGCTTCATCATATGTGAAGCCTGCTGCCTTGAAGTACTCGATTGCTGCTGCAAGAGCTGCCTCATACTTCTGCTCGTCGTTCATAGACTCATCGTAGATCTGCTCGCCGTTAACATCGAGTGAGTATGCTGCATGGTATCCTTCATCAACAGGCTGCGGAGCTGCCCATGATGTGTTAGAGATCGGGTACTGGATAACAGATGCACGATCTCCGTAGTAGGAGTTGATTACAGAGTCACGATATACGGAAAGAAGAGTCATGAAACCTTTACGAAGGTTCTTGGATTCTTCTGATCCCGGATCGCCGTTAACGTTTACACGGTCAGCGTTGATACCAAGGTATCCGTAACCACGATAGTCAACAAGGTAAGTGGTAAGGGTGTCACCTACAAGGTCAGATGTATCTGTGTTAGCATCCTGGATAGCCTTAACAGTATCATCGTTCAGAGACGGTACTGCGATATCGAATGTTCCTGTGATGATGCCCGGAACATAGTCAGCATCAACAGACTCAGCCATCAGAAGGTTCTTGATCTCCGGTTCGCCTTCGAAGTAGTACGGGTTAGCTGTCAGAGTAACAACACCGTTCTTGTAGCTGTCGAATACGTACGGTCCGCAGCCAAGCGGTACTGTTGTCTTAGACTTAACCAGAGAAAGGTCACCCTTCGGGAAACCGAACTGGTTATTGTCGTAATCGTACTGAGCTTCGTCACCATAGTAATGAAGCGGTGCGATCGGAAGAGACATCTGGTAGATAGCAGCTGCATCAAATGATGTCATATGAACATTCATCTCGTAATCACTTACACGAGTGATACCTGAGATGTTAGCTGCAGATTCACCAGTGGAAACACCTGTCTCATAGTCTGCGCCAAGAGCAGCAATTGTAAGGTCAAGTCTTGTGAAGCCAGCGGACTCAACTTCCTCTGCAGAAGCTTCAGCCTGAGCAATCGGATCAGCTGCTTCGCCTTCTGTAGCTGCTTCAACAACGCCTTCTGTTGTTTCTTCCGGCATGTAAGCAGCAACCATAGCATCCCAGAAGTCATAAGTTGTTGCGTCCTCTGCAAGCTCATAACCCCAGTTAGCAGCTGCAGCTGCTACAGAATCCTCAGCTGTGTTGTAACCGTTCTCGATGCAGTAGTCGATGATGCTCTGTGCAAATGCAGCACCGGACTCATTGTTATAGAAATTCCAGAACTCATTGTACTGGTCTTCTGTGTATGCATCGTTCGCTTCATAACCGCCGTTGCCTGCTGCGAAGATAACGTTTCCACGTCTGTCCATGCCGCCGCGGTACTCTTCCATACCTTCGATCGGAAGTGCGTACAGCGTAGTGCTTCCATCGTAAGTCGGATCGGAGTAAACGTATACGCCGAAGATAACGTCATCGATATCAGCCGGTGTTCCGTCTGAGAATACGATGTCATCTCTCATCTTCAGAGCGTAATCAACGCTTCCGTCATCATTCTGAGTTACAACAACATCACCCATACCCTTGTAGGTATAGTCTGTACCGTTGTAGGATCTTACTTCACCTTCGATACCATTCTTGATGATATCACCGCCACGGTCTGCTGCAAGCAGAGCGCCTGTGGTCAGGGATGCGATATCCTGGTCATAAGCTGTTGTTGCGAAGAATGTGCTGAACTTCTGACCGAATGTAGATGTAGCATAAACGGCTGTTGCTCCCTCGCCTGCTTCTGCTCTTACATCTACTGCTGCTTCGGTGGATGCCTCTGCTCCTTCTGTTGTGCTCTCAGCGAGTGCACCAACAGGCATCAGAGTAACTGCCATGGCAAGTGACAGTCCGAGTGCTGTGAGTTTTCTCATTTTCATGCTCTCTTCCTCCCTTTCAAGAGACAGTAAATTTTAGTGGTCTGTCTCAAGTTTTTCACCTCTAGTTCCTATTGTTTCCGGAATTCGTCAATTCTTTTCCGTGTGCTCACATGCACGTGTGCGGAAGTTACCGCGCAGCTGCATCATCCGAATACCGCAGAAAAGCTCTGCAGCGATCGATATACACACGATCGTATCTCTGTAATTCCAGTTTCCTCCTGTGACGGGTCTTTCTGTACACAGAACGATCACACTTCCGATCAGAGCAATCATCGAAAATAAGATCTGCAGGGCACACCCTGCCGGATAACTATTCTCCAGTTTATCCGCATGTCTGTGTTCCATGCCCGCTTTCGTGCGCATCACTTCACGGGCTTTTCCTGCCGTCATGATCATAAGACTTGACAGCCTTACCAGAGGAATCGCACACAAAACCATGGGAAGCGACACATAGAATCTATGCATCAGCACCGTCATCGGCATCAGCGTCGCCGCAAGATATCCGATGATACCTACAGCAAGAACAGGCAATGTCTTCAGAGCAGAACGAAGGACCTCCGCCGGTGGCAGAACAAACTCATAAAAGTCCGCTCTGTAGCGATAGGTACTGTGCACATGACCTTTCTCATCGAAATGCTCATGCAGTTCATAATCTTTTACATACTTTTTCTTTGCCATAGATCTTTACACCATATTTTGTGAGCTGCTTAAACAGATTAATATTATCATATCCAAAAAAAATTGTCATCTTACAGAT
>R21__coassemble_2620_pt1 | contig 10014 bp, 8 predicted proteins | sample R21__metabat2_low_PE_028 | metagenome-assembled genome bin R21
CCTCCGCCCAAGCTCACTAACTTGCTTGGGGGCTCGCTGCGGCTTCCTCTACCTTCCGCTTAGCTTGTTTCCTCCGGCCGGTGGGGGCCAACTTGCTTCTTCTACCTTCCGCTTAGCTTGTTTTTTCTGACTGGTGGGGGGCCTCCGGCTCCCATCCCCTCCGCACAAGCTCACTAACTTGCTTGGGGGGCTCGCTGCGGCTTCCTCTACCTTCCGCTTAGCTTGTTTCCTCAGCCCGGTGGGGTTTGCCTGCTCCCCACCTCCGCGCGACAGCTGTGTGGCCAATCACTGCTTAGCATGCGAACATGCACACAGCAATTGTCCACACAGCTACCCCCGCTCGTAGTAACACGCAAAAAGAGGAGCAGCTCTCGCCACTCCTCTAACAATTCTTATTACTTATCTTCTCATATTTCCGTAATCTGCAACCCCACGTACCGGTGCTCTCTTCGGCTCGTCCGCGAATACACGATCCACGAACATCTGCACTGCAACCGCCATCAGGATGCCGCAGGATACATCAACAACAGAATGCTGCTTGATGAACATTGTTGACAGAACGATCAGCACTGCCAGAATGTCTGATGCAATCGTCACCGGACGATACTTCTTCATCTGCGGACTCTTTCTCCATGCATATGCACAGATCAATGAGTTATATACATGAATGCTCGGAAGTACGTTGGTGGGTGTATCCGTGTTGTAGATATACCTGATCAGGTTGGTAAATACATCCGTTCCCGCAAGGTTGGCAGGACGAAGATCCTGTCTGTTGGGGAATACACAGCTGACAACAAGGAATACTGTCATTCCGATAGCCAGTGCACATGTCATGCGGTAGTACTCACTCTTGTCCTTACAGAGAAAGACGAACCACAGGATCACAACAGCAATGTACGCGAACCATAAATAGTAGGGTACAACGAAATACTTACAGAACGGTATCATATCATCCACGATGCTGTGGATCAGATGATAATGACGGTGACTTGCATTCTCAAGAATGCTGAAGCCTACCAGGTAAAATGCAAAATATAAGACGATCCAAAATCCATGGCCGTACTTCTCCAGCCACTTTTTAGTCCAGCTAACCATAATTTCTCCCCCTGACATCGACGATGTCATGCTTCTTAATCCTTTTCACATCAGAAACATTATAGTCTTTCCGCTTACCTTTTCAATTCGCAGGAACCACAAAATACTTCTCTTGTCAGCTTGCTGGTCTCGCATATTGCACAAATAATTCTAAAGTTCTGGCACCGTCCCCAAACGGTGCCTGTAACTTATTCTCTGGTTTCGTCTGCAGTATCTGCAGTTACATCATCGGCTTTCTCAGCCTCTGTATCTTCTGCCTTAACTTCTGCAGTCTCAGCAACCACTTCTGTCTCAGCTGCGTTTTCAACTACTGCTTCAGCTGCCGGCTCTGCCTCAACAACTGTCTCAGCTGCCACCTCAGCTGCCACCTCAGCTGCCGCCTCTGCCTCAACAACTGTCTCAGCTGCCACCTCAGCTACCGGCTCTGCTACTGCCTCAGCCTCAGCTGCTGTATTCTCGTGAACTCTTGAAGCATCCTTCTCGTCTGCCACCGGCTCACCTTCAACCTCGTGAAGGATATCCATGAACTCCTTACCTGTGATGGTCTCTCTCTTGATAAGGAATGCCGCGATCTCATCCAGGGCCTTGCGATGCTCGCTGAGAATTCTCTTAGCTTCCGCATAAGACTCTTTCAGAAGCTTCATAACTTCCTGGTCTACGTCTGCTGCGGTGCGGTCGGAGCAGTTCATGACAGCATTGTTGGAGAGATACTGATTTTCTCTTCTCTCCAGACCGATCAGTCCGAACTTTTCGCTCATGCCGTACTGGGTGATCATTGCACGGGCAACAGATGTTGCCTTTTCAATATCGTTGGAAGCACCGGTGGTGACTGTGTCAAATACGATCTCCTCGGCAGCTCTTCCCGCTACGAACTCAACAAGCATAGCTCTGAGTTCTTTCTCTGTGTTCAGGAACTTCTCTTCCTCCGGAACGTTCATGACATATCCGAGAGCTCCCATGGTTCTGGGAACGATGGTGATCTTCTGAACCGGCTCGGAGTCCTTCTGCAGAGCTGAGACAAGAGCATGTCCGACTTCGTGGTAGGATACGATACGACGTTCTTCCTGGTTGAGGATTCTGTCCTTCTTCTCCTTACCGACAAGTACTACTTCTACAGCTTCCTGAAGGTCTGACTGAGCAACTGCTCTTCTTCCCTTCTTGACTGCGAGGATAGCACCCTCGTTGATCATGTTGGCAAGGTCAGCACCTACTGCACCGCTTGTTGCCAGCGCGATCGCATCAAGGTCAACACTTTCATCCATGCGCACATTCTTGGCATGTACTTTCAGGATATCAACTCGGCCCTTAAGGTCCGGCTTGTCCACGATAATTCTTCTGTCGAAACGGCCCGGACGAAGAAGTGCCTGGTCCAGAACCTCCGGACGGTTGGTAGCACCAAGAACCAGAATACCCTGGTCTGCCTCGAAACCATCCATCTCAGCCAGAAGCTGATTCAGTGTCTGCTCACGCTCATCGTTGCCGCCGAAACGATTGTCACGGCTCTTACCGATGGCATCGATCTCATCGATGAAGATGATACAGGGTGAATTCTTCTTCGCTTCCTCGAACAGGTCTCTTACACGGGAAGCACCTACACCGACGAACATCTCAACGAACTCAGAACCTGAGAGAGAATAGAAGGGGCAGTGAGCCTCGCCCGCAACTGCTCTTGCAAGAAGCGTCTTACCTGTTCCGGGAGGTCCTACAAGAAGAGCACCTTTCGGAAGCTTGGCACCGATCATGGTGTATTTGCCCGGGTTTTCCAGGAAATCAACGACTTCCTGAAGTGACTCCTTCGCTTCCTCTTCACCGGCCACATTCGCGAAGGTGACACCTGTCTCCTTCTGCATGTAGACTTTCGCTTTACTCTTGCCTACACCCATCATACCGCCGCCGGAACCCATCCTGCGGATGATCAGGCCGAACAGGATCCAGATCACAATGAGCGGTGCAAATGACAGGACGATGTTCAGGATCAGATTAGTTGTCGTATCCGGGATCTTCTCGGAAAACTCAACACCTGCCTGCTCCAGTCTGTACACCAGCATAGGATCGTTCGGTGTTCCCGTATAGTAAGTGATCGACTGTCCGGTCACCTTAGCATACGGCTGGTTGGTCGGAGTGATCGTCAGCTTACCGCTGCTGATCTCAACCGACTGAACTTCATTATTGCTGAGCATGGTAAGGAACTGGTCGTACGTGATCTCCGTCGAAGTGGTATCCTTGATCATGCTGCTCAGGAAACTCATGATCAGAAGGGTAACCAGTGTCACGATCAGGAAGATCACCAGCGTAGAGTGGTTTTTCTCTCCGCGGGGTCCGTTCCCTTCAGGACCATGTCCCTGTCTTTTATTGTCCATAAAATCCTCCTTATACAGTGTATATTTCGTGCACTGTATCATTTCATTATAAAGATTGGCATCGAGGAAATCAATACAGGGAGGACGCAGGAATGTGAATATTTAGTGTTCTTACAGGCATAACTAGAGGCAGGACACCTGAAACACACCTCACGATGCGGAACAGGCGCCCTGCCTCATTATTCACAGATCTCTGTTACATATCTTTCGGAGAACCCGATTCGATATACGCTTCTCTGGATTTTACAAATGCTTCGATCATCTTTACCGCACCGGCATATCCAACTGAGCCACTGTCGATGCTGAGCATGTAGCTGTCTACGCTGCCCCACTTCTTCTCTGTCTGGAAGTTGTAGAAACTTGCTCTCTTCTTATCAGCCTTGATGATCAGCTCCTTAGCCTTGGCAACTGTGATCTTCTCGAACTCTGCGACACGCTCTGCACGTCTGTCGAGGTCTGCATGAATGAAGACGCTCACCAGATCCGGATAGTCACGGAGAATATAGTCTGCACCTCTTCCGACGATGATGCAGTTGCCCTCATCCTTCAGCTTGCGGATCGTATCAAACTGCGCCTGATAGATCTGCTGATTGAGTGAGGTACCTACATAATTCATGGACGGATATACATCCATGACGATGGAATACAGCAGAGAATTCGTCGGGCTCTCGTCATAACTTTCCAGAACCTTCTCTGCAATACCACTGTGCTCTGCCTGAAGTTTCAGGAGTTCCTTATCATAAAGCTTGTAACCAAGCTCTTTCGCCAGCATCTTACCGATTTCATGTCCACCGCTGCCGAACTGGCGGCCGATCGTAATAATAGTGTTCCCCATACTCATTACCTGCCTTCCCTGTCGCTTGCCCGACATAGACTTTTTTCTTTATGTGATTATAACATAAAACCAGCAAAATGATATAGTTTTTTGTGCACATTTGTGTGCTGTGCCATAATATACACTTGACTCGTCGCTCACTTAATCCGGCAGTCCGAAGTTTTCTTACTTTAAATGCTCGTAAGTTTCCACTCCGCCCTGGTCGAATCTGGGCATTTCATAGTAGCAGTTCATTCCCTGATCCAGCATAGGCATGAATGCAACGGCTCCTGTACCTTCTCCCAGATGCATGCCGGTGTGAAGCGGCGGGTCCATCTCCAGGAAGTCCATGGTCAGTTTTCCGGACGGCTCTGCAGTATAGTGAGTAGCCATCATATATTCCTTCGCTGTCGGGCAGATCATAACAGCAAGTGCTGCTGCGATGCCGGAGATCACTCCATCGATCAGAACCGGCATACGGCAGGCCGCTGCTCCGAGGAACTCTCCGACCATGCCTGCGATATCCAGTCCGCCCACCTTAGCGCAAATGTCGATGGCATCGCTCTTATCCGGCTTATTAACTTCAAGAGCCTGTGCAACAACGCCGATCTTTCTCTTCAGTCCTTCGGTGGAAAGGCCTGCTCCTCTGCCTGTCATGGCTTCCGGTGATGCACCGAACATGGCACAGGCACAGGCAGCGCTGGTCGTTGTATTTGCAATACCCATCTCGCCGGTAACGATCAGGTCATATCCGTCCTCCTTCAGGGCACAGACCTCGTCGATGCCGATCTCGATCGCACGGATACATTCCTCTCTGGTCATAGCCGGACCATGCGCAATATTTCCCGTTCCATGAAGAACAGCTCTGTTGTGCACACGAGGATGCTCTGCATCTGTGACCATTCCGACATTGACCGGAATAACATCAAGGTTCGGAATCATACGCGCCATGATGCACACGCTGCTGATCTTAGCTCCCATATTTTCGAGAACCTGCTTCGTAACTTCCGGTCCGCTCTGGCTGATGCCTTCCGCAACGACTCCGTTGTCGGCTCCCATGATCAGGACTGCGCGCTTCTTGCTGACAGGTCTGTCTGTACCCTGAATTGCTCCGACCTGCGATACGATCTCTTCCAGTCTGCCGAAGCCGCGAAGCGGATGGCACAGGCTGTCCCAGTGTTTCCAGCAGGCTTCTTCCGCAGCCCTGTCGATCGGAGCGATTTTAGATATTGCCTCTTCAAGTGTCATGATGTATGTCCCCCATATAGTCCGAATTTAAAAAATGGACTGCCGCGGAAGCTGCTTGCTTCTTCGACAGTCCTTAATTTTATATCTCAGAAGCGATTTACGCAATCGCTTCTCTGCTTTACTCAGATAAAACAGAAACTTCCCGGACAGCACAGGTTGCAGGCCAGATTAGCCAGGCACATGCTGGTGCAGGGATCCATTCCGCTGACCGGACTTCCGAAGTCGCGGCCTGCTGAGCGGTATCTCATGCCGCCGTTTTCCAGCTGCTGCATGAGCATGCGATACTGAAGATTTCCCGGGTCCATCTGACAGGCCATAGACGCCTGCTGCTTGGCAGTAACGTTGTTGCCTGTTGCTGAATTAACGATGGCGCTCAGGTAGTACCAGCGAGCGCTTCGGTCTGTTATGGATGAGAGAACATTCATCGCTTCCGCATAATGTCCGTTGTTGATATAGTTGGCTGCTGCCTGCAGTCTCACATCCGACTCGGAAGTATAGCTGCTCTGCGCGCCGCCGTAACCTCCGTAGCCGCCGAAACCATAGCCACCGCCGTAGCCTGAGCTTCCGTAACCGGAACTGCCGTAGCCTGTCTGATGGCCGCTGCTGTCATAGCCGCCGGTATAGCCCATCTCGCGGTCCTTCATGATCTGCGTATAGGCTTCCTGAACTTCCTTGAACATTTCCTCAGCCTGGGCCTTGTTAGGATTATTGATGTTGGCATCCGGATGATATTTCCGGCTCAGCGTTCTGTATGCTTTCTTGATCTCATCCTCGGAAGCTCCTTGGGAAACGCCGAGTACATCATATGGATTTCTCATGTCTTTTTCCTGTATCTGTCAACTGTTGTTATCCGTCCGCCTGCCCGTAATGGCAGCCATTGATCACATATCTTCTGTCTGCTCGTCCACACCTGCTGCCGATGCTTTTCCTGTCATTCGCTTGCAGGCTGCCGCGTACTTGATCCATACTCCCGAATACAGAATATTCATCAGTATGCCCCCATTACGCACAGCAGGCAGAAACTCATATGCTCTCACGCACCGGGACATCATGTCCACCATGATCTCCTCCGCGTTCCTGTAAAAATGTTCCGGGTCCTTCTCCTGCATGCTGACGAATATGTTGTAAGACCCTTTTTTCCTGTCCTTCTCCATATCGTCATAGGCATCCACCAGATAGATGAATTTGCCCAGATAGAAGCCCAGGTCCCGAAGCTTCTCGCTCCAGACATCCTGCTCCTTGTCGCACATCTCTGCCATAAAGTCACCGGTCAGTCCGGCCACCTTATCGATGTCATCCGATTTCCCGCGCTCCAGACGAGAGAGTTCCCTGACGCTTTTTTCCAGGGTCTGTGCCTGTCTGGGATATCTCTTGCGAAGCTCCTTATAGTCACGATGAAGGAGCATAGCCAGGGCTTTCCCCCTCGGGCTCTTTTCATCATGCCAGTCATCGAGCGCCTTCTGATAATACAGCAGGACTGTCATATCAGCTGCATACTCTGTCGCTTCGGAGATCCTTTCCTGATGAGGAGCGACCGGATGCGGAATACATCTGCGCTTCTCTTCACTGACGGAAGGTTCATACAGGCTGTCCTGCAGAAGCGCCAGAAAAGTCATATCATAGTTCAGAAGAAACTGTCCTCTGCGGCCGTATCTTTCCTTCAGTACGTGACACAGTCCGCAGTAATAACTGCGGTACATGGTATACTCCCGCATCTTCAGTTCTTCTGCATTCACCGTCACATATCCGAACATAATAATCAGCTCTTCTTCGTAAATTCATGTCTGCACTTGGGGCAGGTGACCACGATCTTACCCTTTCCTCTGGGGATACGGATCTTCTGTCCGCAGGACGGACACTTGTAGATATGGTTTACTTTCAGGTCCTGTGCTTTACGCTTCTGGAGTCCGAAGAAGCCCATCACCCTGTTCTTCTTCTCAAGATACCAGAGGTTTTCCTTATATCTGGCCTGAATGTTGGTAGAAAACATTCTGAAGTAGATGTAGCCGATCAGGGCCACTACCACCAGATTCAAGGTGGACACTCTGACAAATACATCGAGGATCATCACCGCAACGACAGTTCCCAGCAGGAACTTCGCCAGGTCATCCGTTCCGTATCGCCCCTGCATAAAACGCATAAATCTTTCTCTCATTACCTTACTCCTGTGTGTTTCGTTTAGATACATCTGAAAAAGATGTTACGCCTTTAACAAGCCTCCGTCAATGAACAGTCTGTGAAGTTCATGAACCTTTCATAAACTTACTGTCATGCAAGAGGAAATGTCAGCGTTGCCACAAAACGCTCTCCGCCTGCCTCCAGGGAGAAGGTTCCCCCCATCAGTTCTGTCAGGCTGGAAGCGATCGAAAGTCCCAGTCCGCTGCCCTCGACCTTGCCGCGGCTCGCATCTCCGCGGGAAAACCTCTCAAGCAGATCCTGTGAGCTTACGGTGATCTCCTGGGCCGATACATTTGCAAAGGAGACGGATACGCAGCCACCGTCCTCATCCTTCTTCATGGAGATGCAGGGCTGAGTGCCTTCCTTCGCGTACTTGATCATATTGCCCAGCAGGTTTTCATAGACACGCCAGAGCTGGCCTCCGTCCGCATTGATGAATACTGCCTCTCTGGGCATATCGAGCTTCACGTGAAGGTCCTTTTCCTCGAACCTGTCCTCATATTCGCCTGCTGCCTGCTCTGTCAGCATCTGCAGCTGCATTCTGACGGGATGCAGCTCCACGTTTCCGGAACTGATCTTGGACACTTCGATCAGGTCTTCTGTCAGCTGCTTCAGCCTCTTGGCCTTGTGGTCCAGAATGTCCACATATTCTGCGGCATTTCCATCTCCCAGCTTCTCGCGCTTCAGAAGATCCACATAATTGATGATGGAGGTGAGCGGTGTCTTCAGGTCATGGGAGACATTCGTAATGAGTTCTGCGCGGAGGCGCTCATTTCGAAGCATGTCGTCGACAGCTTTCTGCAGGCCGTCACCCATCTCGTTTACCGCAACACCCATCTCATGGCTCTCTCCGGTGAGAACTTCGGTATTGACCTTGTAGTCCAGCTTTCCTTCCGAGATCTGCTTCAGTCCTTCTCTTACAGTCGTGTGACCTACAACGTCGCGCATCAGATAGAGAAGTGCGGCCAGGTTAAGGACGATTGCCATGAAGATGCCGGGCAGATGGCCGATGATCAGGAACAGCGTATTGAACAGGAAGTACAGTACATACAGAATAGTGAGCCTCTGCGAGGACTCTCTTGCAGAGTATACCTGACGGGTTCCTGTCATGACCGCGTATGTAACCGAGTTTTTCCACAGAGTTCCGCACTTGATGCGGCGGGTAAGACTCAGAAGCAGCATCAATCCCAGAAGATACTCTGTAAAGCCCAGAACGTATCCCGTAGCAAGAAGATCACCTGTTCTCAGCCACTTGCGGTACATAAACACTGCAAATATATAGATCAATATCATGAGAATCAGACCTACCCCCGCAGCGATCTCGGTTGGAACCTGATCGAACTTCGTGAGCATGGGGTGACTCTTCTCTGCAGGCTTGCCCGCTGCCATGATCGAGATGACCAGCAGAGTGATCAGCAGAATCAGAACACTTGCGCTGCACACAGATGCCATGATCAGGTTCGGTCTTACCTGACTGTGGGCATTGTAAGCCTCCTTCAGCTCATCACCGATCGGATAGGACAGGTCCACAGAGATGAACAGTTTTTCACCGCTGCCCACGAACCTGGATTCCAGGAAATAGCTGGAAGCTTTTTCATTCAGCACGTAGCGCGAGTCAGCCACCATGATGTTGAACTTGCGCTCTCCCTCGAAGACGACTGTCTGCCCCTCTTCTTTTTCCGCAGCATTCCTGGCAGCGAGCAGACTGGCAACATTGTCCATATTCGTATATCGCTGTTTCGTTGCTGTATTCTCGATGTAATAGCGTATGTTGCTGGGAGCTTTTGGATCGTTGGGACAGTTTTCGGACGCACTGTCCGCTTCGTAGGTGTGGAAGCGCTCAAGAAGGTTCAGACTGACATCGCACAGGTTGCGATAGTAATCCACGAGAGTCATGGAGGGCACAGCACCGATGCGGGCATAGTCTGCCAGCGTACTGCCTGATGCCGGAAGTACCGACTCCAGTCCGTCCGCTTCCCCTGACAGGGTATCGATGATCTGCTGTTCGTCTCGCATCTCTTCTTCCAGTTCTTCGATATGGCCGAGAAGTGCCTGCGCACCTCCGTTCTCTGCAAATGTAAGAAGATCCGCAATGGTATAGGATGTATTCAGATTGTTGTTCGCCTCATCCATCATACCTGTAGCGTACTGCCTGATGTCTATCTGACGCGTATCGTCGTAGGTACCGGCTGGCGCAAACAGCTGCCTGTTCTGCGCAAAGGCTACTTTTTTCCGGATGTCATCTTCGATGGTGCGATAAAACTAATCGCTCTGCTCGAAGCTTTTACCGATCTGGTTATAGTTAAAACTCCCGCCTGT
>R21__coassemble_2629_pt1 | contig 9970 bp, 12 predicted proteins | sample R21__metabat2_low_PE_028 | metagenome-assembled genome bin R21
AATAAGTACTGAGATAACAGCACAGAAAAGCACATGGGATTCACCCAGAGTATCGAATGCACGATAGTCAAGGATCATACCGCCTACAATGTTGATACCGCCGGTCTCTTCCAGACCCTTAACGATATATCTCTCAGTGACTTCATTGTTGACCGGGTTGTCCGGATTGCCGTATGACGGCAGAGAGGATACCATATTCAGAAGCATTACAATGATCAGCGAAGCCATCGCAATGGAGACCAGAACTCTTGCAAGCCCGAAAGCGCTCTCCTCATTGTGCTCGATCCAGAACTTGAGTCTCTCGAGAAAAGTCTTCTCATGATGTTCGGAGATCTCCACCTCAGCGGGTTCTCTGTATCCATAGTTATCCAGGTTATCCATACCGTAAAGACCGGTACCGTTGACCCATGCCTTGAGGGCAGACCAGAATTTACTCATCTTCTCCGTCCTCCTTTTCTTCTCCGATCGCATTGATCTTTCTTAAAGTAATCAGGAACAGAAGTCCTGTGATACCTGCTCCTACGGCAGCTTCCGTGATTGCAAGGTCAGGGGACTGCAGAATGATCCAGATGATGGACATAACCATGCTGTAAGCCATCTGGATAATAACCGCCACGAACAGATTTCTGGCGATACACACGGAAAGTGCGCAGACGATCAGGAATATGCATAAAACCGCTTCCAGTGCACTCATGGTTTCATCACCTCGAATTCTTTATCTGCTTCCGGATTGGTTGCGACTTCGATCTCAGCCACCATGTGTCCTGCGACCGGGCTTGCAAGCCAGAAGAAAGCAATGATCATGCAGAGTTTTGCAGTCATGATGGTCCAGCCGCTCATGATCATAAGGCCGATCAGAATCATAGCCAGTCCCATAGTGTCTCCCATAGCTGCGATCTGCATTCTGTTCAATACATAATTAAAACGATATACGCCGAGTATTGCAGCGATCTCGATCATCAGACCGATGATCACGAACAAAGCTGCAACAGCAAAACGGATCCATGCCAGTACCATTACACTTCCTCCTCGTCTGAATCTGAAGCATCGGAAGATGCTGTTTCCTGTTTCACATTTCCCACTTCAATATCATGCTCGGCTCTCATAAGCTCTGCCTCAGCCTTGCTGCGCAGTGCTTTCTCTCTGTATACGGACAGATAGATGTTGACCATTACAACGACCGCCAGGAATGAGATCATTGCGTAGATCAACGCAATATCCACAAGATACTGTTCGCCGATCAGGTAAGCCAGAATACAGATGATGAGAATAGTCTGCGTACCGATCATGTTGATACCCACGATACGGTCGGTGAATCTCGGTCCGAAGATCGAACGAAACAGGCTGGCAAGCAGGCATACTGCAAGTACGAACATTACAATTCCCAGCAGAATTTCTTCAGCGTGATGTAAAAGTTCCATCTCAGACCTCCTCCATTCTCTTAAGCTGCTCCACGAACACACTCTTGTCGATGCCCTCTCCCAGACTCTTGTCCAGACAGTGAACACAGAACTTGCCGTTATTCATCATAACGGTGATGGTTCCCGGTGTAATGGTTATGGAATTCGACAGCATCACAAGAGAACTTTCCTTCTTCAGATCTGCTGTGAAGTACACCATAGCCGGCTGGAAATTAAGCCTTCTGGCATATGCGATCTTAAGTACCGCAATGTTAGCCTTAACGATCTCTACAAGCAGAATAAGTCCATATCTGATCAGATAACCGTAGTACTTGAGACTGTGTTTTTCGTGCTTGTCATAATCCAGGAATTTTCTGGAAAACAAGGTCAACGCTGCTGACAGTACGATACCGAAGATGCAGATCTCCAGAGTCAGCTTGCCGTTCAGGATGACCCACAGGAGAAACAGTACAACGAATAATATCATTCAGTGACCTCCTGTTCTGCCTGGATAGCGCTGTGTTCGCCACCCGGTCTTGCACCGACCGTCAACAATATCCCGGCGCACAGAAGTACAGCCAGAACAAAGCTCAGTCCTTTTTTCATGTCAATATCCTCCATTCTGATCATGGTTGTATATTCCCGATCATTTCTCGTGTCGTTTCAGGCACGTTAAAGAGCCATTCACACTCGAGTGAACAGCTACCTTCCTATTATATGCGTTTTTATCATTTTGTCACGTGTATAATTTACATCTGGTGGCGGACCACTGCATATTCATCCCCATTCCTGTAATATGGACAGGTATAATGACTGTCTGTCATCAGACGCATATAATCATCTTCATCCATATCGATGTCGCACACATAGCTTTCCATATCCTCATCGAAAACAAAATATGCGCATTCCTCACATCTTCCCGTACTATTCTTAGCCATTAATCTCTCCTTCTCATCTGTGTGCTGCAGCCTTCAGCATCCAGCCGTTATCCTTAAGCCACTTTTCCTTCTGCCTGTAATCAGGCATTACTCTTTCAACCTCTCGCCAGAAGGCCGAAGAATGGTTCATCTGCTTCCTGTGACAGAGTTCATGTACGACAACATAGTCAAGAACAGCCGCCGGTGCAAGAATCAGCCGCCAGTTGTAGTTCAGATTTCCTTCCCGGCTGCAGCTTCCCCACCGTGTCTTCTGATCTCGTATACTGATCCTTCCGTACGTAACATTCAATATGTCTGCATAGTAATCCGTCCTGTCTGTCAGTACTTCTCTTGCTTTTTCTCTTGCAAGCTTTTCCTCCTCTTCACTCAGTGGCGGTATCCGTTCAGCAGCCTTCTGTCTGGCCTTCATTTTCGTCAGATGAGCATTGATCCATTCACTCTGCCTGTCAACGAACTCTTTTATCTCCCTGTTGCTTACACCGTACGGTGCCCTTACAGTGACGACAGCTTCTTCAGACACACTGATGGAGATAGTCTTTCTCTTGCTTCTGATCACACTTATCTCTATAGTTTCCATGTTTTCCTTTCACAGGTCTCTCTCATATCTTCGGCATGAATTGTACCACATCCGGCACACATACACTACATACTGAGTTGTTCCTGTGCTATACTTTGTTTCATAAGGAGTGTGTTATATATGAAAAGATTAAATCCGAAAGAGATTCGCGTATACAGCGGACTTGCAGACCTGCCACGCGGCAGTGCATCCGATGTGACTATCCCCGGCTGTATGGTACTTGAGGGCGGAGCCTTCCGTGGACTGTATACATCCGGCGTACTCGATCTGCTCATGGAAAATGATATTAACCTGCAGACGACCGTAGGTGTTTCTGCCGGGGCCCTTAACGGCATCAACTATGTATCCGGCGATATAGGAAGATCAGCAGCATTTAATCTTACCTACAGACACGACAGCCGCTGGGTAGGTATGAAAGCTCTCCGTCAGAGCAAGAGCATAACAGGCTTTTCTTTTCTCTTCGACGAGGGTGACAGGGTACTTCCCTTCAACGGAAAACGCTTTTATGACTCTGACAGGAAGTACTATGCTGTTGCGACCAATCTGCTCACCGGCAAGCCGGTATACTTTGATAACAGAGACCCCAACATACAGAAGGCGGTAACCGCTTCAGCCAGCATGCCCTTCGACTCTGCGAATGTCGGGATCTGCGGCAGACCTTTCCTTGACGGAGGCTGCAGTGTAAAGATCCCGGGGGACTGGGCTCTGGAACAAGGTTTCGAGAAGATCGTAGTCGTTACAACAAGAGATGCCTCCTACCGAAGAAAACCGTTTTCTTCCCGTCAGGCAGCCGTTCTCGAGCGCATGTATCACAGTTATCCTGCTTTCGTTGAAGCGATGAAGGGTGTTAATGACAGGTATAATGAAACCTGCGACCTCATGGACCGTCTGGAGCAGGAAGGCCGCATCTTCCGTATCGCTCCCACTAAACCGGTCACCGTCAGCAGACTGGAAGGTGATATGGAAAAACTCGGTGACTTGTACTATCAGGGTTACAATGATGCTGCAGACAAGCTTGATGCCTTAAAAGAGTATCTTAAGGACTAAGCGTCTCCGACGCTCGCCGCTGTAAGCGGTGTAACAATAAATCATAGACGCTTTGACTGGTACACGGAGCCCTCGTTTACGAGGGTGCCATAGGAAATACCGGAGAAATTTCCTAAAGACGAGTATAGAACAGAAGGACCGACGCATAAGCATCGGTCCTTCTTTCTTTTACCTTACTTCCGGAAATACCAGACTGTATCCCAGCTTGATCTCCGATCGGATATCTTCATCACCGTTCAACTTTTCCAGCAGCATGCCTGCTGCCAGTACACCGCTTCTCTCGTAGGAATAGCGAATCGTTCCGATACCGTGATCAGCGGCTCGAAGCAGTTTCGAATCTCCCTGTCCAGTCACCATTACCTTGTCCGGTACCTTGATCCCTCTCTCAAGAAGAAGCTCGAGTGCGCCTACCGCGATCTCGTCAGTCGCACAGATCAGGGCATCCGTCTCCGGATACGCATCCATGATCCTTCCCGCTGCTTCTCTTCCGCTTTCCAGTGAAAATTCCGATATCTCGGTGTGCACAGCCATCTCAGGATGGCCAGCATCTGTGACGGCATTTACGAAACCTGTGTTTCGGGCTTTTCCTGCTGCTTCATCCTGAAGCAGAACTCCTATGTAAGCCGGATGTTTTCTTCCGTGCTTCATCAGATACCTTGTCATATCATACATGGCATTAAGGTCATCATGATAGACACTGCTGTAACCCTGCAGGTTCTGCCCTACGATCACCACCGGCACCTTCATCTGCTTGAGTGCCGATTTATGCTCTGCCGTGAACACAGTACCGATCAAGATAACACCGTCCACCTGCTTACCGTTGAAAGCATTCAGGTATTCGATTTCTCTTTTCGGATCATTCTGTGTAACCGCCAGCAGCATATGGTAGCCGCTTTCATCAAGTTCCTTCATAATTCCGTCAACGACCCTTCCCACAGAATAGGAAGCGACTTTCGGAGCGATAACTCCGATCATCATGGTCTTTCTTGTTCTCAGTGTCTGCGCCTGGAGCGACGGTCTGTAGCCCGTCTCATCCACCACTTTTCTAATTGCTTCCTTCTTGCTCTCGGAGATATAACCATTATTAAAATATCTCGATACAGCAGCGCTTGAAACGCCTGCCAGTTTAGCAATCTCCGCAATATTCATATCTTTCTCCGTTCTGCACTTCCCCTTGCAGTTGTTACTCATTCCCGGCTCCTGAAGTCTGTTTTCCCGCGATTACAGCTTCTCCTCTGACTGTACCTCAGCTTCAGGGTCATCTGTTTTCTTCAGCCACAGGAAACCATAAGCCGGGATATCAACGCCCTGTGCTTTCATGACCTTTCCTGTCATCAGATCAACATAGTCTCCGTCTGTCTCGTTGATCCAGGCTGTCTTATCATGCTCTGAGAAATTGAAAAGACCGATGATCTTATCGCCGTCATAGTATCTTCCCATGCAGAGGACTTCTCTCTCCCATGTGTCGATGGTCCAGGAATCTGCATCGGTCACGAAGGCCTTTTCGCTCTTTCTGATCTCAACCAGTTTCTCGATGGCGCTGAAGAGTCTCTGCTGTACGCTTCCCTCATCATCGATCTTGGCAGCGTTCTCCCAGATGAATTTTCCTCTGTGGATATATCTGGAGTCTTCTACCTTGTGCGGATCAGCCTTGTATGTATAGTCGTTGACCTGGCCGATCTCATCTCCGCTGTAGAGCACCGGAATACCTGACTGCATGAACATGTACGCATGAAGCATAATATCTTCTCTGATAGCGCTGTCCATCATATCGGAATTATCCTCGAAACCTGCTCTCTCAACACCGCACATGGAAGCAGTTGTTCCGCAGAAACGTGCATCGCCTGTAACAAAGTCTTCGTTATAGAGCTCGCCACGGCTGTTGCTGGAACCCGCATATCCTCTGAAATAGTCATTCAGATATTTCTTATGAGATACTTCTCCTACTCCCTGGCCGCGAAGGGTATTGTAGTCAAGACCCCAGCCGATATCATCATGGCATCTCAGATAATTCAGGAATACATACTCCTTCGGCAGAGAGTCAACAATATCCAGCTGTTTCTTCAGCAGGCTGACATCTCTTGTAGCAACAGTATGCCATGTAGTAGCCATAGTCGTAACGTTGTAAAGCATGTGACATTCCGGCTTGTCTACTGTACCGAAGTACGGAACTACCTTCTCAGGCTCCATAACGACCTCTCCCAGAAGGATGATGCCCGGGCATACGATCTCACCGATCATTCTCATCATACGAACGATGGTATGTACCTGCGGCAGGTTACGGCACTGTGTGCCAAGGGTCTTCCAGATGTACGGAACTGCATCCAGACGGAAGATATCGATACCCTGGTTGGCAAGATACAGGAAATTGTACATCATCTCGTTGAAGACTCTGGGATTGCGGTAGTTCAGATCCCACTGATACGGATAGAAACTGGTCATTACGAAGTGACCGATCTCCGGCAAATATGTGAAGTTGCCCGGTGCTGTAGTCGGGAATACCTGCGGTACAGTTTCTTCGTACTTGGACGGAATGTCAGCGTTATCATAGAAGAAGTAGCGGGACATGTATTCGCCTTCGCCGTTTCTTGCTCTCTTCGCCCATTCATGGTCTTCTGAGGTATGATTCATAACAAGGTCCATGCAGACATTGATATTCTTCTCATGGCATGCATCTGTCAGGTTCTTCAGATCCTCATTCGTACCAAGCTTATCCTGAACTTTTCTAAAATCTGCAACTGCGTAGCCGCCATCGCTTCTGCCTTCCGGAGTCTCCAGGAACGGCATCAGGTGAATGTAGTTCACACTGCAGCGCTGGATATAATCAAGCTTGTTCTGCAAGCCCTTAAAATTGTCTGCAAAATTGTCGACATAGAGCTGCATGCCGAGCATGTCATTGCCTTTATACCAGTCGGGGGCCTGTTCTCTCTTGTCATCGATCGCTTTCAGAGATGCGCTTCTGTCGTTGTAGAAAGCCTCCATCTGATCACACAGTTCGGCGAACATAGAACCATTGTTGTACAGTTCCATGTAGAGCCAGCGGAGTTCATCCATGTGGCGTGCCAGACGTCTGCGGAATGTTGCAGTCTCAGGAGACACTTCCGGCTCTGCTTTAACAGGCGCTGCTTTAACGGGTTCTGCTGCAGGAGTCACAATCTTTTTTTCAGTTGCTGCTTTACTGCGGCGGGCAACTGCAGAAGTCTTCTTAACTTTCTTTTCCTTGGTTGATGCAGCCTTGGTCTTAGCTGCGCCAGCTTTCTTTTCAGCCATAGTTTTACCTCGTCCCTCTTTTATAAAAGAATGCCGGTACCTGTCGGTGCCGGCATTTTTTTAGGAGCACCGTTCACCCGTTCCCTAAGGGATATCAGGTATATGTGCCATATCCTTTTTTAATTACAGATTAGCTTCGATAAATGCCTTGATGCCATCGAATGCTGCATCCTCATCATCACCCTCAACGGTAACAGTAACGGTATCACCGCACTTAACGCCAAGGTTCATGAGCTTCATAAGCTTGGTAGCCTCTGCGCTCTTGCCATCCTTACCGATCTCGATCTTGCTGGCGAATTTCTTAGCTTCCTTTACGAGAAGACCAGCCGGTCTAGCGTGAATGCCAACTTCATCTTTGATCGTATACTCGAACTGCTTCATGATAAACTCCTCCGTATGCAATACGTATATTTTATTGGACAGCATCTTTATTACATGATGCTGTCGACATTATAGCATAAATCAAGCAGATTCATCAAACACTTGCTGAAATCACTCTTCGATTGTATAGATCTTGTCTCCGCAAGCTGCTGCACCGGTCTTAACCACCTTGAATGCATCGAAATCTTCACTGTTGGTAAGAAGCACTGCTGTCGTGGTGGAGAAGCCTGCAGCCTTGATCTTATCAATGCTGAAGGTCATCAGTTTCTGACCCTTGCGGACTTTATCACCTTCGGAAACGAATACTTCGAAACCGTCACCGTTCATCTTAACAGTATCTACGCCAACGTGGATCAGGATCTCCATGTCTTCCGCACCGGTGATGCCTACTGCATGCTTTGTCTCAGCTACAGAGCTGATCTCACCATCGCAGGGAGCATATACAATACCCTCTGCCGGCTCGATACCAACACCGTCACCAAGAACACCTGAAGCGAATGTTGCATCCGGAATGTCTTCTCTTGCGATTACATTACCTTTGATCGGAGCATATACGTTCTTATCATCAGCTGCTGCCGGAGCCGGAGCTGCCGGAGTTTCTTCTTTTACAGGAGCTGCTGCCGGAGCATCCTCTGTCTCTTCTTTCCATACAACCAGAGTCAGAAGGAATGCAATACCTGCAGATACAGCAAGTACGATTACATACTTCGGAATATTGTCAATTGCAAGGAGACCCGGGATACCTGTTACACCATATGTGGTAGCACCGATCTTCAGAAGGGAACCTACCCATGCACCTACTGCACCACCGATCATGCCGCATACGAACGGTTTCATGAAACGGAAGTTAACACCGAAGATAGCCGGCTCTGTGATACCCAGAGATGCGGAAAGAGCTGACGGCAGAGCAACGGATTTAGTCTTAGCGCTTCTGCACTTGATGAATACAGCAAGGCAGGCACCGAACTGTGCGAAGTTAGCTGCTGATGCGATCGGCATCCAGATGTTCTTACCTGTATCAGCGATCATACCAGCCTCGATTACGTTGTACATATGGTGCAGACCCATGACAACGGTGATCGGGTAAAGAGCACCCATTACTGCGGAACCGATACCGAAGCCTACAGTGATCAGGATCTGTGCACCCTGAAGAACATAGTTCTCAAGTACTGCGAAGATCGGTCCAATGATTGTGAATGTAACGAAGGAAGTAACCATTACAGTTACGAGCGGTGTTACGAAAAGGTCGATCATTTCCGGAACATGCTTATGCAGCCATTTTTCCAGGACACTCATGAGGATAACTGCCAGAATGATCGGGATAACATGACCCTGATAACCTACCTGTCTTACGTTAAAGAAGAAGAGCTTCCAAGTAGCAACTTCTGTGGTAGGTGTAACATTCCAGGCGTTCAGCAGGCTCGGATGGATCATCAGAGCACCGATTACAGCGCCGAGGAAAATATTACCGCCGAATACACGTGCAGTAGAAATAGCAACGAGAACAGGCAGGAATACGAATGCAGCATTAGCAACCAGATCCAGATATCCGTACCAGTCAGTACTTGCAAATCCCGGAATTGCCTTACCAAGAGCCTCTACCAGACCCATCATCAGGCCGGCAGCTACGATAGCCGGAAGAATCGGAACGAATACATCGCCCGGAACCTTAAGAATTCTCTTCCACATCGGAGCTCTTGCAGCCGCTGCTGCCTTAACATCAGCCTTGGTAGCCGCTGTCATTCCTGTTACAGCAAGGAACTCATCATATACCTTGTTAACTGTACCGGTTCCGATGATCAGCTGAAGCTGTCCGTTGGATTCGAACATACCCTTTACGCCGTCAACGTTCTCAAGTGCTTTCTTGTCGATCTTGTCGTTGTCGGCAATAACGAGACGAAGTCTTGTTGCGCAGTGTGCTGCACTTACGATGTTCTCCTTACCGCCCAGATGGCTGTAGATCTCTTCCGCACATTTGCGATAATCAAGTGCCATAGCTTTCTCCTTCCATGTAAAAAAGCATATATTTTATTTATGATTTATCAGTCGATGAGGCCAAGTTCCCTGAACTGTCTGGCCATACCATCCTCGGTAACAGCAGGACATACGCCATCGGCGATGGCTTTCATCTCAGGGCTTCCATTGGCCATAACGACCGCTGTGCCTACTGTTTCAAGCATCTCTCTGTCATTGTTGCTGTCTCCGAAACCGATAGAATCCGTGATCGGAATATTCAGAAATTCGCAGACTCTCTTAACGGCCTGTCCCTTATCAAAGGCCAGGTTTACAACTTCACCGTTGTAGATGCCGGTTCCCTGCATATTCTGAATTACCATGTTGAACTCTTCCTTCAGGGC
>R21__coassemble_2631_pt1 | contig 9967 bp, 8 predicted proteins | sample R21__metabat2_low_PE_028 | metagenome-assembled genome bin R21
ATCCCATACAGATGAGTGAAAAACGTACGCGTATCAAGATATGCGGGATGCGCAGACAGGAAGATATTGAGTATGTAAACGCGGTTCTCCCGGATTACGTCGGTTTCATTTTCGCAGAAGGCAAGAGACGGACCATCAGCGAAGAGACTGCAAGATTGCTCAGATCGGTTCTGGATGTCAGAATAAAACCGGTGGGTGTCTTCATTGACCAGAGCCCGGAATGGGTGGCACATCTCCTGAACAGCGGTGTGATCGAAGTGGCACAGCTTCATGGAACGGAAGATGAGGACTACATTGCAACACTGCGGGAATTGACCAGAAAAGAGATCTTTCAGGCATTTCAGATCAGAAGTGAAGAAGACATTCAGAAGGCGCTCGCATCAACAGCAGACATGCTTCTGCTGGATTCCGGAACCGGAAGCGGTGTAACTTTTGACTGGTCCCTACTTGAAAATGTGGACAGACAGTTTATACTGGCAGGAGGACTTGCTCTCGAAAACGTTTCGGAGGCAGTCCTGAAGATCCGGCCTTACGGCGTTGATGTCAGCTCCGGAGTGGAGACTGACGGATGGAAAGATCAGGAGAAGATCCGGAGCTTTGTTGAAAAGGTTCGGGAGATTAGTTTATAAGAGTGAATGCAGATAGCAGGAGGAACACCATGGCAGAGTCAAAGGGCCGTTTCGGTCAGCACGGCGGACAGTACATCTCAGAGACACTGATGAATGCAGTGATCGAGCTGGAAAACGCATACAACCACTATAAAGATGATCCGGAGTTCAACAGGGAACTCGAGGAGCTGTTCAACGAATATGCAGGACGTCCCAGCCGTCTCTACTATGCAGAGAAAATGACTAAGGATCTGGGCGGTGCCAAGATCTATCTCAAGAGAGAAGACCTTAACCATACAGGCGCGCACAAGATCAACAACGTTCTCGGGCAGGCACTTCTTGCTAAGAAGATGGGCAAGACCCGTCTGATCGCTGAGACAGGTGCAGGTCAGCATGGCGTTGCTACAGCTACCGCAGCTGCTCTTTTCAACATGGAATGTGTAGTTTTCATGGGTGAGGAAGATACCAAGCGCCAGGCTCTGAACGTTTATAAGATGAGACTTCTGGGAGCTGAAGTTGTTCCGGTTACAACAGGAACAGCTACCCTTAAGGATGCCGTATCCGCAGCAATGCGTGAGTGGACCAACCGTATCGAAGATACTCACTACTGCCTGGGTTCCGTTATGGGACCACATCCGTTCCCGACCATCGTTCGTGATTTCCAGGCTGTTATCTCCAAGGAGATCAAGGAGCAGATGCTGGAGAAGGAAGGCAGACTTCCGGATGCAGTTATCGCCTGCGTAGGCGGCGGTTCAAATGCGATCGGCAGCTTCTACAACTTCATCGAGGACAAGGATGTACGTCTGATCGGTTGTGAGGCAGCGGGTAGAGGGGCTGATACATTTGAGACAGCGGCTACTATTAATACAGGACGTCTCGGTATCTTCCATGGTATGAAGTCCTACTTCTGCCAGGATGAGTACGGACAGATCGCTCCTGTTTACTCTATCTCCGCAGGTCTGGATTATCCGGGTATCGGACCGGAGCACGCATGGCTGCATGACATCGGCAGAGGTGAATATGTTCCTGTAACCGATGAAGAAGCTGTATGCGCATTCGAATACATGAGCAGGATGGAAGGTATCATTCCGGCGATCGAGTCCTCACACGCAGTGGCTCAGGCAATCAAGATCGCGCCGACCATGAGCAAGGACCAGATCATCGTAATCACCATCTCCGGTCGTGGAGATAAGGACTGCGCAGCAATCGCAAGATACCGCGGCGAGAATCTTACAGACGAATGAGGAGTCTCCATCATGCGCAGCATGATTCGGAATGGAGACGACGAAATGTCATAAGGAGGGACCCACGCAGTGGGAGGATGCCTTGTGACTTTCCAAAAGGGAGGATATAAGAACATGAGCAATATCAGAGAAGCATTTAAAAACGGAAAAGCATTCATTCCCTTTATCACCTGCGGCGATCCGGATCTGGAGACCACAGGCAAGATCGTCAGAGCAGCAGTGGAGAACGGCGCAGACCTGATCGAGCTGGGTATTCCCTTCTCAGATCCGACTGCAGAAGGTCCGGTCATCCAGCATGCAAACCTTGTTGCACTGCAGGGTGGAATTACCACAGACAAGATCTTCGATTTCGTTCGTGAACTTCGCGTGGATGTGAAGGTTCCGATCGTATTCATGACCTATGCAAATGTTGTGTACTCCTACGGAACAGAGCGCTTCATCAGCACCTGTGCAGAAATCGGTGTGGATGGACTCATTCTGGCTGACGTACCGTATGAAGAGAAGGCAGATTTCGATCCGACCTGCAAGAAGTATGGTCTTGATCTGATCTCCATGATCGCACCGACCTCCGAGGACCGCATCACCATGATCGCGAAAGAGGCAAGCGGCTTCATCTACATCGTATCCAGCCTGGGTGTAACAGGTGTCAGAAGCGAGATCACAACCGATATCGGAGCTATGGTTAAGCTGGTTCGTTCAGCTACAGATGTTCCGTGCGCAGTAGGTTTCGGTATCTCTGAGCCGGCACAGGCTAAGAAGATGGCATCCTTCTCAGACGGTGCTATCGTCGGATCAGCCATCATTAAGCTGATCGACAAGCATGGAAAAGATGCAGCAGGACCGATCGGTGAGTATGTAAAAGCTATGAAAGATGCGGTGAGAGAGGCTTAAGAGCGGAGCTCCTGCATTGACATGAAAACTTAATATAGCGTATATTGAGAGAGCTATTGTACCGCATGCATAAGTAAAGTGGTCCGTGTGGCAGATGATTACATTTGAAGTAGAAATGAAATGTAATCATCTGTCACATGGATCACTTATATGCGCTGCGGTCATGGCTCTCTTTACGTTTATTAACAGGAATACAGGAAGATAATATACATGAAAGAAATTACGATCGAGCAGCTGGAGCAGATGGCTCCCGCTGACAGAACAGTCATTGATATCCGCGTGGAGGAGCGTTTTAAGAGCGGTTCCCTTCCGGAAGCGATCAATGTACCGAATGCCACACCGGAAAGCTTTGCACCGGTGATGGAGAAACTGGATAAGGATAAGCCCGTCTGTGTGCTCTGCAATACAGGTGAGCACAGCGTGGATATGGTGGAGTATCTGGAAGAGAGAGGATACGATGCCTACAACGTGAAGGGCGGTTACCGTTCTCTGCTGAAACTCCAGCTGACAAGAGCCGTTGCAGATGAGGCATCTATTCCGGCAAGAACAGCTGAGGCAGAGCGCAGCCTGATCAAGAAATTCCGCAAGCAGCTGTGGAGCAGATTCACCAAGGCGGTTCGTGACTACGAGCTGATCCAGGAAGGTGATAAAGTTGCTGTCTGCATCAGCGGCGGTAAGGATTCCATGGTACTGGCCAAGCTGATGGAGGAACTTCAGAAGCATGGCAAGGTGAAATTCGAGATCGTTTATCTGTGCATGAACCCGGGCTACAATGAAGACAACTGGGCTATTGTACAGGACAATGCCAAGATTCTGGGCATTCCGCTGACCGTATTCAACAGCCAGATCTTCGATACAGTTGCTACAATTGAGCAGAGTCCGTGCTACCTGTGCGCAAGAATGCGCCGCGGCAATCTGTACGCTGAGGCAAAGAAGCTGGGATGCAACAAGATTGCGCTCGGTCATCACTATGATGATGTCATCGAAACGATTCTGATGGGCATGCTCTATGCAGGCAAGGTGGAGACTATGATGCCGAAGCTGCACAGCCAGAACTTCCCGGGCATGGAGCTGATCCGCCCGCTTTATCTGATTCGTGAGGCTGATATCAAGGCATGGAGAGACTATAACGGACTGCACTTCATCCAGTGTGCATGCAGATTTACAGAGAACTGTGCAAGCTGCGGCGGCGGACATCCGTCCAAGCGAGATGAAGTAAAGGGCATGATCGCCGATATGGAAAAGAGAGAACCTGTCATTGTACAGAATATCTTCAACAGCGTGAGAGATATCAATCTCTACAATGTCATCGGCTATCACAAGGATGGAAAAGACTATAACTTCCTGGACGATTACGATGAAAAGGTACCGAAGACCTGGAAGACAGAAGAATAAAAGAATAAAGATCAGTGAAGGAGCTGCTGTACAGACAAGTAGATTGTCAGTACGGCAGCCTTTTTTTACATATTTTTGCACAAGCCAGGAGGAGAAAAATTGAACGATATGTCTAAAAAGAAGAGAATTGTGGTATAATACTACCAATCAATCCTTGAATATTGAATAATATTTAGGGAAAATTACGAAAAAGTGGGGATTTACATTATGAGTAAGATCGGATTTATCGGACTGGGTATCATGGGAAAGCCCATGGTAAAGAATCTTCTGAAGGCAGGATATGAGGTACTGGTTTCAGACGTGAATGAAAAGGCTGTTGCAGAAGCAGCTGCATCAGGTGCTGTCGTATAATCTAACAGAGAAAGCCCTGTCATCATCACCATGGTTCCGACAGGAGAGATCGTAAAGTCTATTCTGTTCGGAGAAGACGGTGTGACAAATGAAATTAAAGAAGGAACCATCGTATGTGATATGAGCTCCGTTACACCTGTGGAGTCGCAGGAATGCTATGAGAGACTCAGCAAGCTGGGTGTTCGTTTTATGGATGCACCGGTATCCGGCGGAGAGCCGGGAGCTGTACAGGGCTCACTTGCAATCATGTGCGGCGGAGATCAGGATACATTTGACCGGTTGAAACCGGTGTTCGATGTGCTGGGAAATTCTGCACTTCTGATCGGACCCAGCGGAAGCGGTTCCACAGCCAAGCTTGCGAACCAGATGATCGTAAACAACACCATCGCAGTTGTTGCGGAAGCTCTTACATTCGCTGTGAAGGCAGGAGCAGATCCGGACAAGGTCTATCATGCGATTCGCGGCGGACTGGCAGGAAGTGCGGTTCTGGATGCGAAAGCACCGATGATGATCGAGCGAAATTTCGTTCCCGGCGGACCGATCCGCATCAATCACAAGGATATAAAGAATGTAGTGAACACAGCTCATGCGATCGATGTTCCGATTCCTTACACTGCTCAGCTCTATGAGATCCTTCAGTCACTCAAGATACACGGTCACATGAATGATGACCACAGCGGCATCGTTCAGTATTTTGAAGCACTTGCAGATGTGACCGTTGAAAAGAAGGACTGAGAGGATCGCTGAGAAAATGGACGCAAGATTACCCGTATCGGTGCTTACAGCATATGCTGAGCCCGACGAAAAACTGATAGACCGTCTGCTGGCAGACGAGATCGCAGCAAATGACACCAAGTTCGTGGTCCTGGATGATGACCCTACCGGTGTGCAGACAGTACACGACATCAGTGTTTTTACAGACTGGTCTGTGCAGTCAATGGTTGAGGGTTTCCGGGAAGAGAATAAGCTGTTTTATGTGCTGACGAATAGCCGCGGAATGACAGCAGAGGAAACTACGAAGATTCACAGAGAGATCCTGGCATCAGTAGCGGAAGCTGCCAGGGTCACAGGAAAGAAGTATTCCTTCATATCAAGAAGTGATTCTACTCTGAGAGGACACTACCCGCTTGAAACAGAGCTTCTGAGAGAGGGAACAGAAGAAAATGGCATCACCTGCGATGGAGAAGTGATCTATCCCTTCTTCAAGGAGGGCGGCCGCTTTACGATCGACAATGTACACTATGTCAAGGATGGAGATGTATTGATCCCGGCGGCTGAAACAGAGTTCGCGAAGGATAAGACCTTCGGCTATACGAAATCTGCAATACCTGAATATGTCGAAGAGAAGACAGCCGGAAAGTTTAAGGCAGAGAATGTGACCTGCATATCCCTGAAGGATCTGAGAGAAGTAGATCTGGACAAGATCGAATCACAGCTCATGGATGTGACAGACTTCAATAAGGTATGCGTGAACAGCATAGATTACTGTGACGTCAAGGTATTCTGCATAGCACTCTATCGGGCTATCGCACGCGGAAAAGTGTTCATGTTCAGAACAGCAGCAGGCTTCGTTAAAGTCGTCGGAGGTGTTTCAGACCAGCCGCTGCTAAGCAGAGAGCAGATGATCGTGAACCATAACACGAATGGCGGTGTCATCGTTGTAGGCTCACATACAGACAAGACGACAAAACAGCTCAATGCTTTAAAACAGCTGGACAACATTGAGTTCATCGAACTTGATGCAAGACTGGTCCGTGACGAAGAAGCTTTCGAAGCTGAGATCAGGAGATGTCTGGAGTTGGAAGAGAAGTGCATCAGAGAAGGAAAGACGGTGTGTTGTTACACAACAAGAGCTCTGATCACGGCTGATACAGGAGACAAGGAGGACGAACTGAAGCTCTCGGTCAAGATCTCCGATGCAGTTCAGTCTCTGGTCGGAAGACTCGGTGTGGTCCCGAGCTTCGTTATCGCGAAGGGTGGCATTACATCCAGCGATGTGGGGACTAAGGCCCTGGCTGTTAAGAGGGCAAATGTTCTGGGCCAGATCAAAGCCGGCATTCCTGTCTGGCAGACCGGCGCTGAGAGCCGTTTCCCCGGTACACCTTATGTTATTTTCCCCGGAAATGTAGGAGATACAGACACATTAAAAGAAGCAGCAGAAGTGCTGATGGGATAAGAATGACGAAAGGCCTGCAGCTTTACGCTGTAGGCCTTTGTCTTAGGAAAGAGAAAAAATTAAAATGTTTGAGGGAGTTCCCACAGCGTGTGGGCACTGTGGAAATGAGTTATGATATCAACTCGTCGTTGATATGTTTATAGTATAGGCAGAGCCTGTGTCCAAATTGTGTTCATAAAATGAAAGAAATCTGAAATTCGTTAACAAACACGAAACTGTTAAGTAGATGCAGAAGGGATAAGGATACGTTCAAAATAACGTACATCTGGCATATTTGCACAAAATGATTGTGTATTTTTATCGATACAAATATCTTGTTAAATCAATAACAACCAGTTAAAATTAATGAGCAAGAAATGACCACGTACATCGTTTTATAAGATGGAGGAATACTATGGGCAGCAAAATTACCATTATCGGTGCCGGCTCAGTCGGTGCAACAATCGCGTACAACCTTTCACAGTCAGAGTACACTTCTGAGATCGTTCTGATCGATATCAACGAGCAGAAGGCAGAGGGTGAAGTTATCGACATCGTGCAGGGTACCTGCTTCCGTAACCCGATCAGCATCAAGGCTGGCGGCTATGAGGATGCAGCAGATTCTGATATCGTAATCATCACATCTGGTATTGCAAGAAAGCCCGGACAGACTCGTCTGGAACTGGTTAAAACCAACGTGGGCATCATGAAGAGCATCGCTCCGCAGATCGCTAAGACAGCTCCGAATGCTAAGTACATCATCGTAAGCAACCCGGTTGATATCATGACCTATGCATTCATCAAGGTTTCCGGTATTCCGGAGAAGCAGGTTATCGGTTCCGGCACAAGCCTTGACACAGCAAGACTTCGTTTCGGTCTTTCCGAGGAACTGGGTATCGCACAGAAGAACATCCATTCCTACGTATTCGGTGAGCACGGAGATACCTCTTTCATTCCGTGGTCCTGCACTTTCGTTGCAGGTCAGCAGGTAGATGAATACCTGGAGATGAAGAACAAGTCCATCGATAAGGATGCAGTTCTTGAATATGTTAAGAAGTCCGGCGGCGAGATCATCGCTAAGAAGGGTGCTACCTTCTATGCAGTAGCTATCGCTGTAGTTAAACTGGTTGAAGTACTTCTGGCATCCTCCAGCTCCATGGTAACAGTTTCTACCATGATGCATGGTGAGTATGGCCTGGAAGATGTATGTCTCAGCATCCTGACTCAGGTAGGTCCGGAAGGCGTAGACGAGCGTATCCCGGTTAAGCTGACAGAGGAAGAGCTTGTAAAGATCAGACACAGCGCTGAGGTCCTGAAGGACATCATCGGACAGCTGGAGTGGTAATCATCTGAATAAGAATTAGTGCAGCGGGCTGCCGTATCCGAGTATGTGATGCGGTGGCCTGTTTTTATGCGTTGATATGAGCGGGGGGGGAGGAGCGCGACATCCCCCCGGTGCACAAGATTGACCAAGACAGTGGGAAGGATTTCGCGAAATCTGTGGCAGACATCCCACTGGTGCACTAGATTGAACAGGGCAGAGGGAAAATACAGGCTTATCCCAGAAAATCATTCCCGCCACAATAAGTGTATTAACAAGCCAGAGGGAAAATCATACCCACCACAACAAATGTATGAGACTGTACCGCCGCAGCATTATACTGTAGAATAGCAACCAAAAGAACGCAGACGAACCAGTGATTACAGAACAGAGGAGCACTATGAAACATAACGAGATATGGAAGATCACCGGAACACAATATAAAGACATGACAAAAGAGCTTCTTGCAGCATCAGACCTTGCCGGCGAGATCGAAAAGAAAGCCGGCGACAGAGAAGCAAGAGACCTTCAGATCGGCATCAAACCCAACCTGGTGTGCCCGTCACCGGCAGATTTCGGTGCAACCACCCATCCTGAGATCGTTGCAGGCATCATCGAATACCTGAGAGAGCAGGGTTATCCACAGATCCTGATCATGGAAGGTTCCTGGGTTGGGGATAAAACTTCTGATTCCTTCGAGTATTGTGGATACAGAGAGCTGTGCGAGTCGATGAATGTACCTTTCGTGGATACGCAGAAGGAAAAATCCCACAGCGCAGACTGTGCAGGTATGGAACTTAATATCACGGATATTGTGGATAAAGTAGATTTCCTGATCAATGTTCCCGTGCTGAAAGGACATTGCCAGACTAAGATGACCTGTGCGCTGAAAAATATGAAGGGACTTCTGCCGAATACGGAGAAACGTCGCTTCCATAAGATGGGACTTCATAAGCCGATCGCCCATCTGAATACAGAGATCCATCAGGATTTCATCGTAGTGGACCATATCTGCGGTGATCCTGATTTCGAGGAAGGCGGCAACCCGATGGTGCGCAACACCATTATGGCAGCGGTGGATCCGGTGCTGGTGGACAGCTACGCTTGTAAGATCCTGGGATATGTGAAAGAAGATGTGGAGTATGTCTGCATGGCAGAAGAACTGGGTGTAGGATGCGGAGATCTTGAGAAAGCAGAGATCAGAACCATCGGAGATGCGACTGACGAGGAAGAGCCGCCGAGGGAGAGACGCATTCTGGAAGTATCCTATGCGGTGGATGATGCGGATTCCTGCAGTGCCTGCTACGGAAACCTGATCCCTGCGCTGTACAGACTGAAGGAAGAAGGACTTCTGGATCAGCTGCATGAGCGCATCGGAATAGGTCAGGGGCAGCAGGATAAGACAGGCCCGCTGGGCATAGGCAAATGCACCAGAAACTTCGACTTCTGCATCATGGGCTGCCCGCCCGATGAAGATAAGGTGTATGAAGAATTGAAACGGTACATCCGTGAACATCAGGCCTGAACGGATACCTGCCTGCGCCGGATCATGACGGCATAGCAGATTGCATTCATGATCATGGCACCGATCCAGGCTGATACTTCTGCGAAGGCAATGCCGCGGAAGGTGGTGCCGATCAGCAGACCGAAGAACATGCGGCAGAGGACTTCCAGTGCGCCGGAAAGCATGGGAAGCCATGTATTTCCCATTCCCTGGCAGGCGAAACGATAGACGAAGAGCCAGCCCAGAGGAAAGATGGATATGCCGGTGATCGGAAGAAAGATACGGCACAGGGCAGCAACGGACTCGGAACTTACCATGATGGAAGCGAGCTGGGTACCTGCGAAGATCTCAAGCAGTGCGATCGGAAGATTGACCAGGCTGGATACCAGAATGGCTTGCCTGATAACCGATCTTATACGGGAAAACTGTCCGCTGCCGAAGTTCTGTCCCACGAAAGTCAGCATGGTGAGGCCCACAGCACCGCCGAAGGTCTCAAGG
>R21__coassemble_2634_pt1 | contig 9963 bp, 11 predicted proteins | sample R21__metabat2_low_PE_028 | metagenome-assembled genome bin R21
CCACACCACATTCCTCCTGAAGAACTGGTCATCGCGAAGCTTTAATATATTTTGTCTGAGTCGACCTTTTATACTTTTATTTTCCATTCGAGTCTTCTCCATACGATATTTATCAGTTCGAATATTTTACTACAGAAAGAAGCCACCGCATATATAATGCGATGGCTTCCTGTAAACATTTTTAGAATAAGATCTGAACCAGCAGGCTGGCTACGATCAGAACCAGTGCTCCGCAGATTCTTGTTGCGATCTGAGCGAACGGAAGAAGTACCATTCTCTTACTTGCTGAAAGTACTGCGATATCTCCTGTTCCGCCCATATTTGTTGTACACAGTCCTGCAGTGATCGCTGACTCGATCGGATAAAATACTACGAGCTGACCGCCGATACCGGCACCGAGTGCTACGCCTGCTACAACTACGAATACCAGGAGCAGATAAAGCGGGGAAATAGCTTCAATTACAGCTCCCAGATCGATCATGCTGATACCGATACCTACCAGCAGCGCGGAAGTCCAGTTTTTAGATACGAAATTGCTCCACTGCTGGGAAGAGACCTCGAAATCATTCGGAACGATGCCCAGTCCCTTGGTTAAGGCAACCAGAATGATCATCCACGCATATGCATGTACTGACGGTACAAGCTTGTTGACGATGGTTCCGAGCATGAAGTAGGTCATAGCAATGATCATGCCTTTTCCCAGGTTCTGAAGGTTAAGTGCTGCTCCGTCCTTTTCTGACAGATCGTCATTCTGCTTGCGCATGAGCTTACCGTTTCCGGAAAGAGACGGCTTTACATCACCGAGTTTTGCCAGAAGTCCGGCGCCTACGATCGCCATAACATTTCCAAGTGTTGATGCCGGAACCATGCGTGAGATCATTGTAGAAGCTTCTACGCCGAGTGCTTCAGCATACATTCCTGACAGCGGAACTACACCTGCACCCATTCCGCCTCCCATCATGGGAATAGCTACGAACATGATCGCCTCAACGAAGCCATATCCAACCAGCATACCGACAACACCTACAAGCAGCAGGGCTGTTGTCATCGCTACCAGAGCAACCGGCAGGAAGCGAACCGCTGCCTTAAGAAGCAGATCTCTGTCCATACCGAGGATGGAACCGGTGATCAGAGCTGCGATATAGAAGTTCAGGAAACCTGTGGTATTCATGAACGTATTTACGTTATCTACGACTGAGGTTGGGATCAGACCTGTGTATACCAGTGCTGCTGAAACGAATATGCACATGATCGCGCCTCCGCCCAGATATGTTCGAATAATGGGAAGATTATTTCCCAGCACATTCAGCACTCCGCCGAAGACCATCATAATGGCAAGCGCACCGACCATTCCTGACGGAAGCCAGTCCATGCACATCATGAAGACAACGACTGCTGCTATCATAATATAGTAAGGTAATTTGAACCCGAAAACTTCTGTTTCTCTGAGTCTATTCAACATCCTCATCTCCTGTTTACTTGATTTTCTGCCTTTCATAGTTTAAGATTTAAAACTAAATCTTATCTCTCCAAGTATATGCATGAGAGATGGTAACCTCAATAATATGAAACTAACGAAGGCTTTTTTAACTTATGTAAGTGAGGACATGGATGATTAATGTCGTAATCGTTGAAGACGATCCCATGGTTATGGATATCAACAGAAAGATGCTGGAAAAAAATGAGGATGTTTCTATCATCAGAACTTTTTCCAATGGGCGCTCTGCACTCGAATGGCTCTCGGAAAATAAGGCTGATCTCTGTTTTCTGGATGTGTATATGCCTCAGCTGAACGGACTCGAAGTACTGTCAGGCCTGAGATCCCGCAGCATTTCCACCGATGTCATCATGATCACAGCTGCGAATGATATGGATACCCTTCAGCGGACCATTCATCTCGGCGTCATAGACTATCTGGTCAAGCCATTTGACGAAGCCAGACTGAACGAAGCTCTGCAGAAATACAGACAGTGGCATCTCTCAAGGCAGGAGAAAAATCAGATCAGCTCTTCTCTGGCTCAGGACGATATTGATCAGCTCCTACAGGGACGCCCGCTCTTCCCGGTTGCTGCCCAGAGTTCAGCCGACAGTGAAGACAGCTTTGACCAATTAGAAAAGGGACTGCACCGCAAGACAATGGATATCGTAATATCCAGCCTTAAAGCTGCGCAGTCCCCTGTCACTGTAGGTGAACTCGGTACTTCTATTAATCTCTCTCGTATTACTGCCCGAAAGTATCTGAACTACCTGGACCGTCAGGGACTGCTTGATACGCAGATCGATTACGATACAGGCGGAAGGCCGAGAATTCTGTATTCTCTGAAGGAGAAGTGATCATTTCTCCGGCTGTTCATCGAACCTTTCGATTATTTTTCTTCCTTTTCTCTGATCGATAACGGCAGAGTGTTCTTCTGGTAGGTCTCCCACACATTCACTCTGTCCTTCTCATCGATCTCACGCACAACTCTTGCCGGTACACCTGCCACAATAACACCTGCCGGTACGTCTCTGGTAACAACTGCGCCTGCTGCAACAATGCTGCCCTTACCGATGGTGACGCCGCCTACGATGGTTGCACCTGAGCAGATCCAGCAGTTGTCCTCGATGGTGATCGGCTTCGCATATTCAAGGTCATGGAAACCATCCGGATATTCCTGCGGAAGACGCTCCTCAGCGATGTAGGGATGGTTCGGTGTTGCGACCGTTACATTTGCCCCGAACCACACACCGTCCCCAAGAGTGATCGGTGCAACATCAAGGAATGTACAGTTATAGTTGATAAAGCAGCCTTTTCCGACATGAATATTCAGGCCGTATTCGCAGTAGAACGGGGTGAAGATACCCAGACCTTTTCCAACGGAGGAAGGGATCAGTTCCTCTTTCACAGCATCCTTCTCCTCACTGTCAAATGGAATGAGATTATACTTCTGGCAAAGTGTCATTCTCTCGATGTGCACCTTACCCAGTTCCGGATCATCTGCATTATAGAGGTTACCTGCTACCATTCTGTCAAATTCTTTGATCTTCTCTGCCATTTCAAAACTCCTTTTCTTCAGTCAGATTTCTGACCCACTTATATTTTTTATACCGCATATACACCGCCGGAAGCTTGATCACTTCATCCAGGTTCAGCACAAAATAAACTGCGATGACCGGCATGTGCAGTATGAATGCAGCGATTGCACCTAACGGTACAGTAACACACCACAGGGTCACTGTGTCACAGACCATACCAAACTTCGAGTCTCCTCCTGCTGCGAATATTCCGCCGATCGTCATGCAGTTGATCGCTTTTCCCCAGACATAGTATGAACTCATGATGAGCATTGCCCTCAGATAATGGGATGCTGTATCAGATATTCCTGCAAATGTTACGATCACCGGTGACAAAACTAAGATGACAGCACCTGTGACCAGTCCGCTGATGATCGACAGTTTCGTCAGATAGCCGCCCAGTCTCTTCGCTTCTTCCAGGCGTCCGGCTCCCAGTTCATTTCCGACCAGAATACTGGCTCCCGCGCCAAGGCCCATGCAGAAGCAGATCAGCAGGTTCTTGGTAATGTTAGCCAGTGAATTGGCTGCAACCGCATCTGTTCCCATATGCCCCAGGATGACAGAGTACATGGTAAATCCGCCTCCCCATGCCAGCTCATTGATAAGGACTGGCAGGGTATATTTCCAGAACTGCTGTGCTTCGTAATGACCGATAATCTCCTTCATCCTTGTCCGCACCGGTGTTTTGCTTACAGATGCCACAGCTGCGAGAAGCAATCCCACCAGACTGGAGATCGATGTAGCTAAAGCTGCCCCGCTCACCTGCAGGGCCGGGCCCCCGCAAAGACCGAAGATCAATACCGCATTAAGAAGAATATTCAGTACTACAGTAATGCCGCTGATCCACATGGCGTAAGAAGCACGCTCCACATTCTTCAATACTGTCATAAAGATCTGCGTAACACCTGTCAGGATATAGGAAATTCCAACGATCCGAAGATATCTGACTCCATGACCGATCAACTCTCCGTCACCGGTAAAGATCCTCATCAATACGCCTGGAGCCAGTACCGCTGCAAGAAAGAAGGCTGCAGAAATCAGAAGCGTGATTTTCATAACATAACCTACGATCTTCTCAATTTCTCTGAAATCGCCTTTTCCCCAGTACTGGGCAACCAATATATTCATGCCCATGGTAATCGCTGCCATAAACAGATGAAACACGAAGGTGATCTGCGCTGCCAGCGAAACTGCGGAAAGCATGTTCTGGTCCAGCTTTCCGAGCATGACCGCATCAGATGCACTGACCAGGGCCAGCATAAAATTCTGGAAGGTTATGGGAAGTACCAGCTTGATAAGCTTTTCTCTGATCGTTTTCATTCTGTACTCCAGTCCAATAAACATTCTTGTGCAATGCAATTGTATTATATAGACACAGAGTTGATTTAAATAGTATATTATCACCAGAGTAATAGGATAATATCGCCAAAAAGGAGTTTGTAATGCCAAAATCAATATCAACGGATCAGGTCGATGCACACGGCTTGGAGCAGCTCACATATGGTACAGCCGCTTTTCCTGCAGCATTTTTCCTTGATGATCTCAGACGCGTCACTGTTCCCTGGCACTGGCATCACGAATTTGAATTCATATATATCGTGGAAGGAAGCCTGAATGCCAGTATCGGAGATGATACTTTTCTGTTGTCTGAGGGGAACGGATATTTCATAAACAGCGAAGTTCTGCATAGTGCTGTCCCCGCAAGCCCTGTCTGCATTCAGGAATGTGTCATCTTCCACAGTGATCTGATCGGGCAGGCGGAAAGCATTTTTTTTACAGACTATGTTCTTCCGATCATGACTGATCTTTCTCTGCCCTATATCATATTCAGGAAAGACATTCCTGAACAGCAGGTCCTCCTTGAAAAGATCCATGATGCCTGGAACTCCGGTTTCAATGACCTTGAAGATTATCCTCTGCTCGTACGTGAGAGCCTCACCCGGTTATTAAGTTATATCGTGAAGCATAGCGAAGAGTTCAGTAAAAAACCGGGAAGCGGCCATGCTCATAAAGAAGAACTGCGTGTAAAACTTATGCTCTCCTACATCGAACAGCACTATATGGAGGAACTGAAGCTTTCCGATATCGCCCTCAGTGCGAACATCAGCGTCAGCGAGGCTCTCCGCACCTTTAAAAAGATGTTTTCCACCACTCCTATCCAGTATGTTCTGGAAGTCAGACTACAGAAAGCCTGTGAAAAGCTCCTTCATTCTTCCCAGTCCATTTCTGAGATCGCAGCCTCCTGCGGATTTTATGATATGAGTTATTTCACAAGGACCTTCCGCAAAAAGACAGGTATGACGCCCTCTGCATACCGTAAGAAGAACTCGGAAACAGATGTATCCTAATATTGCTGACAATGCTGTTTATCTTGATCGATGTATTTGGTTCAAAAAAAGCCCCGACCGGTCTGTTCCGATCGAGGCTTTCTCTATTTCTTATTGTATATGTCGATTATTCAAGAGCACCTGCAACAAGCTTCAGGTTCTCGATGATCGGCAGCTTCTGCGGGCAGATGCCTTCGCACTGGCCACACTCTACGCAATCAGATGCCTTGCCTGCTGTCTTAGCGATCTCAGCGTAAGCAGCCTTCAGGGCAGCCTTGTCAGCGCCTTCTCTCTCATTCTTGTTGTAGAGATCAAAGTACTTCGGAATCTCGATGCTCATCGGACATCCCGGTGTGCAGTAAGAACATCCGGTACACGGAATGGTGATACCTGCGTTGATAACGTCTGCTACTGCATGAACAGTAGTGGTCTCAAGCTCACTGAGCGGCTTGAAGTCCTGCATGAAGGAAGTGTTGTCTTCCATCTGAGCCATGTTGGACATACCGGAAAGTACCATCTTAACCTGCGGCTGGGAAGCAGCGAAACGCACAGCCCATGACGGGATGGACATGTTCGGATCCAGGTTCTTCAGCATCTGCTCTGCCTTCTCCGGAATGTTTACAAGAGTTCCGCCCTAAACCGGCTCCATAACGATGATCGGCTTGTCATGCTTTACGCAGACTTCATAGTTCTTGCGGGACTGAACACTCTCGGACTCCCAGTCAAGGTAGTTGATCTGCAGCTGAACGAACTCCATCTCCGGATGTTTTGTCAGGACTTCGTCCAGAAGTTCCGGTGTTGAATGGAAGGAGAAACCGATGTGACCTACCTTGCCCTCTTTCTTCTTGTTGATGATCCAGTCGAATACATGCAGCTTCTCGTACTTTTCGATGTTGCTGGTCTCGATATCATGGATCAGATAGTAATCGAAGAAATCAACGCCTGTCTTTCTCTTCTGCTCTTCGAATACCTTATCACGATCTTCCTCGGTCTCAATGAAACCTGCATGAAGCTTGGTGGTAAGTGTGTACTTGTCTCTCGGAATACGATCTACAAGTGCTTCCTTAACAGCATTCTCACTCTGGAAATCATGGTACATCCATGCGGTATCGAAATAGGTGAAGCCTCTCTCAAGGAACATATCCACCATCTGTTTCATCTGCTCGATGTCGATAGACTTCTTGTCCTTCTCATCAAGCAGCGGCAGACGCATCAGACCAAATCCAAATTTTTTCTCCGGGAAAATGTTTTCCATAGGTTCCTTCCTTTCTCCCCGCTATGCAAGGCACAGCAGCATACAATATAGTTCGATCAGTCTATTCCGGCTTTACGTCGATCAGTTCCATAGCTTTATCCAGTACTTCCTCCGGAACCAGGATCTCAACTCCCGATGCTCCGAAGAAGCCGTTGTAGCTTCCGAACAGACGACCGGGTCCGTACTGTCTTGTGTACGACGGAATCTCATTACTCTCAAGAAGTGCTATGATACGATCTGCTTCCGCAGCGTTCTCTACTGTGCACAGTACTGCTTCCTTACCCATATATTCCACCTCACGATGACTGACTTTGTGAATAATTATACCGTTTTTTCTACTAACTGTATAGCAGGCAGAGCCACTGAATATGACTGATATTTCGAACTGTTTTTCTTGTGAGAGAAAACATTCTCATTCATGCCAGAAGAATGCCGATCATGAAGCACAGCTGGGTCAGTGCATTCGTCCACTGCTCGATCCAATTGGCATGGGCATTCATCTGATTGTTGTGCCTGGCCAGATAGAACATGCGGCCTATGCCGACTGCTCCCAGAACGAAGAAAATGATTGCCGGGAACGAAAAGATTCCGCTGCAAATGGCACTTATACTCCATCTTCTGTGATCCACGATCAGCCCCAGCAGCATCAGTGCGAACCCTGCAGGCATCAGATGACGCATCTGTCTGTTCAGGAAGCGCACATTCTTATGTGCAAGCGCAAGTACGAATTTCCAGCAGACTTTCAATGTGCCGGCCACGCTGACGAACACTGCCCCCACGCAGAAGGACCTGCTGGAGAACCTGCCGGAAAGTGTCAGTGCACTGATGATAAAGAAAATTACAGGAAGGGTATCCATGGCTGCCATAGACAGATTGAACCCTTCATAATCGTAGACTTTTTCCTGTTTCTTCTCTGCCATCATGCCACCAGCCACTTATACTTCTCTACGCTATAAAGCGGGATGAACGGAACCATGATCGGTGTGCTCTTGACATAAGCCTGATACTCAGGATCTGTTCCGTAAGTACGGTTCTGACGCATCTCAAGTCTGCGTGCTCCACCGAACATAACATAGATGATGCCGATATAGCCAAGCAGGGAAAGAATCCACTGTCCTGCTCCGTGATAGCAAGTCATACCGCCAACCAGAACGCCTGTCCAGAAAAGCATCTCACCCAGATAATTCGGGCAGCGCACCAGCTTGAAGAGACCTCTATCTACGAACCTGCCCGGGTTCTTTTTCTTAGCTGCGTTCTTCTGCAGATCCGCACAGCTTTCCAGAATTAATCCACAGGCACTGATCGCCAGACCTATCCACAGAATGGCATTCGTTTTTCCACCTGCTTCCATTCTCCAGAGTACCGGAGATGTCTCAGCTGCATACAGAATTGCTGCGCTGATCCAGATGCCCGCCTTCGCGATGAAACTCATTCCCTTTCCTGACTTGATCTCAGTCTTCATCTTCTTGTTGTAAGAGCTGCTGCGCAGTTCTCTGTATGCCAGATAACCGCCAAGTCTGCATCCATAGATGATGAACAGAATACATGCGCATACCGTTCCTGCTGTCAGAGATCCGCGATACATGATAAGAAGTGCTGCACCGATCGCCGCAACAGCGAAGCCGTATCCGATCGATATGAACCATACGTACTTCTTAAATCCTATGCTGGAAACAAGTAATGCCACCAGAAGTAAAATCATAAAGCCTTTCATTACATATTCCTCCATTCTTGATATCTGAGGAATATTATAGAAAACTCCATCTGCAATTCACATATACAGATGCTTGAAAGTGTTTTACACCGACCTCGTCACGAACCATCTGTAGTTTTCTTCATAGAAAAGATTGACCGGTCTGCCGCAGATCATGCACTGATACAGAATTCCTGCTCCGCCTGCCTTTCTTGATGCAGCCCTTTCCTGTTTCACGATGCGGTCGATCTCATACCTCTTTCCGCTCTCCCAGATCAGGTAGGTCGGGGTAAGCTGTCCCTCCGATGTGAATTCTGCTCCTACTGTTACATAGGCCTTAAGTGGCTTAGTCTGCTGTGTCATATTATCCTCTGCGTAAAAACTCATTCTTATATGCCTCTCCTTCCTGTTATGTTCCCTGTTTTCTGTTCTCCTCTCCCCTTATATGACCATATGTCCCGGTAGTACCTGATTTCCTCTCTCCATGTAGGAATGCGGGTGGATCCCCTGCTCCGCTCGCTTTCTCGCTGTCATCTTCGGTCCGAAGTACATAAGCCCCCTCTGCACTGCCTCCGCTCCGAACCTTCTTCTGATCTCATCTACTGCGATATCTATCTTCTTCTGTTTCTCCCGTTCAAGCGGATCCGTGAACAGATCCATCTGCCATGGCTGTTCTTCCGGTTTCAGACTGCTGACCCTGACTCCGACACTTCTGAGCGGTTTATTCCATCTGTAATATCGTCGGTACAGATCCACCGCCTGCGCACCTATCTCTGCCGATATATCAGTTGGAACCGTGATCTTTTTCTGCTTTTCGAAGCCTCTCAGATCTGTATCCCTCAGGTAGATGGAAACCACATCCCCGACGAAATGGTTCTCCTTCAGTCTGCTTGCCACACTCTCCGCCAGCATATATAGTGTTACCTTCACATCATCGTCATCCACAAGATCTCTGGGCGTCGTCATACTGTTGCCTATGCTCTTCATAGGTACCGGGGTATGTTCGCCGCTTACGGGAGTTGCGTCATCACCATTTGCAAAGACGTACAGAACTACGCCCATCTTGCCCAGGAGACTCTGCATGAACTTGGGATCGCTTTCCGCGATCTGGCCGATGGTGCGGATGCCCATGTTGCTCAGCTTTCTTTCTGTAGCCCTGCCCACATAGAGCAGGTCAGATGCCGGCTTGGTCCACACGATCTGCTTGTAATTGTCCCGGTTCACCTCCGTAATGGCATCCGGCTTCTTGTAGTCTGAGCCGAACTTGGCGAAGATCTTGTTCCAGCTGACACCTACGCTGATCGTCACTCCCAGTTCTTTCTTTATTCTCTGACTCAGTTCCTCCGCCACCTTCATGCCGTCTCCCTTGATGGAGCAGCTTTCTGTAATGTCCAGCCATGACTCATCTATTCCAAATGCTTCGGTCTTATCCGTATATTCCGAATAGATCTCATGGGCAAGTCTTGAAAAGCGCAGATACTTATCGTAATGCGGCGGAATAAAAATAGTTTCCGGACAAACCTGCCTGGCCTGCCAGAGTGCCATTCCTGTCTTCACGCCTCTTCTCTTGGCAATATAGTTGGCCGTCAGCACAATGCCATGTCTTGTCTCCGGATTTCCGCCCACTGCCAGAG
>R21__coassemble_2653_pt1 | contig 9896 bp, 8 predicted proteins | sample R21__metabat2_low_PE_028 | metagenome-assembled genome bin R21
AGCATAGCGTTCCCATAGTTTTCCCTGTGTCGTCTTCCCTCCGCCGGACGGTGCGGAAAACAAGACTGCTTTCCCCCGATAGTCCACGTAGGAACAATGATACAGGAACTTTCCGAACCGATATAGGATCCGTTCGAACCCGGCGGCATTAAAGACCCCCGTCGAACGAGCGAAATAATTCTCTGCCTCAGGCGCGTAATGCAAAACTGTCACCGGCTTATCCTCCAGATAATCCCATGCACTGTAACGCTCTGCCCCGGGCATCTTAAACAGATGCAGAGGAGGCTTCTGCGCCGCTACCAGGTTCAGTTCATTTCTGAACACACACTCCTTTTCTGCTGCTGACACATAAGTTTCATTTAATGACACAGATGTGTCAGCGCGAAGATGGATATCGTAGTGCTGTCCTTCTTCCCTCTCATCGGTTCGATATATGCTGAAAGCATGATCATCCTGCAATTCAGTCGGTGCAGTGACGGAAATTGAGATCCCCGCTATTTTGTAGTTCGTCTGATACACCGCTGCATTCCCTCCTCAGCATCGTTTCCAATGCCTCACTATATCTGCACAAGTACTCAGGTGCTTCCGTCTGACTCCCAGTCTCCAGATACACTGCCCCTTTACACACGGGACAAATGTTTTTCCTCTCGCACCCATTGCATCTATCAGGAAACGGTACATTCTTCATCTGCTCACTGATCAGTTTCCAGGCTCCAGAGAATGAATGTTGCTCAAGCGAGACAGAAAGATCAGGCAGCATCGCACATGGATGAAGGTTCCCGTCGCAGGATATCTGAAAATTGCATTTGCCTCCGTTGCACTCAGTACATCTGTCGCGCAGACTTCCCTGCCTGCGAAGATCGATCTCCATCAGAGACCTCGCCCCCATGCGGGCGTAATTCTGCCTGCCGTAAAGGACTACTTTATTGAATACTTCTGCCCTTGCTGCATCTTCCGCCGCAAATCGATAAGAATCTCTGGTGTGTTGTCCCGGCTGAGATCTTAGCGGAAATGCATATGCTGATAGATGCAGGATCAACCCTCTCTGCGTTGCAAACCTGAGCATGGCAGAAAGTTCATGTATATTCTCCGGCGTAATCAATCCGATCACATAAACATTCAGGCCCGCAGCCATAAGCAGATCAATTGCCCTTGCCGTACGGGCAAATCCATCCTTAAGTCCACACATCTTCTGATAGGTATCGTTCGATGCTCCGTAAAGTGAGACGTTGATCTTATTGGGACAGTATTTCAGAAACCAGTCGACTCTCTTTTCATCCACCAGTGTTCCGTTCGTATTGAAGGAGATCAACAGTCCCATCCTGCTCAGCGCATCCATGAGTTCATCCAGTTCCGGATAAAGCAGCGTCTCTCCTCCTGTCAGTGACAGGACCAGCATACCTTCGCTAACAGCCTGCTGTGCTTTCTCGATCCAAAAAGAAGCCGGCAGGGTCTTTCTGCCAGCTTCGGTAGGTTCATGTATATAGCATGTCTTGCAGTTTAAGTTGCAGTGGGGGGTGAGTTCGAATTGGCCGGTAAGTGTGCTTCCCATAAAAAGTGATTTCATCGATAAATCCCTTACAGAAATTAACTCATCATTAGCTCATATAATAGCCCTGATAAATCTCAGAATGAGCCATGACAGTCTGCCAGTTATCACCATCTTCAAGATCGAGCCTTCTATCAAGATCCAGATCTTCATAGTAGCAAACCCATGTACGACTTGTCCCATCTACATACCAACACCCATATACTCCTCCAATGGGTGCACCTGCATGTGAAGAAGCAGCTGCTGCATTCTGAGCCGCTTCTATCGTGTCATACACAGTGCCCATTCCATCCGGAACACTCGCATAGCTACGCTCCCAAGTCTCATGATAGCCCAAAAATTCAGTGACAAAATTCCCACGCCCGGTATTGCATGCCGCTATAGCCTGATTCATCTCGATCTTCTCGATCTCCATAGTCGGTTTTATGTATCTCTTCATAGCTCTTCCCCACATTTTTCTCCGCATTTAAACAAATATTATTACATACTTAGCTTCATAATAATCACTTAAACATTTGAAAGCAATGAGCTATTACGTTCTACCACAATAAACTCTTCAGACTTAATTTTCTAAAGAAAAAGCCATGCACTGCCCGGAATGATTGCATTTGTATTCTGCAATTATTACGAGCAGCGCATGGCTTTTCATTGACTTTTTTTATTCGCTTGCTTAAGCTTCGTCTTCCATCTCAGCCTCAGCAGCCTTCATCATAAGAGCACACTCAATTCTCTTCTTGAATACCTTACATCCGTACTCATACGTTCCGAGAATGTCTCCTGCTGCATGATATGCATTCGCTGCACATCCGCCTGAGCAGTAGAGCTTAGCCCAGCAATCCTTGCACTCCGGACGAGTGTAAGCGTTGCACTTGGAGAAGCGGTCTCTGAGATCAGTTGCTGTAACACCACTCCAGATGTCACCCATCTTGTACTCCGGATCGCTTACGAACTGGTGGCAGGGATACAGGTCACCGTTGTAGGTTACTGCCAGGTACTCAGTGCCTGAACCGCAGCCGGAAATTCTCTTGTAGATGCAGGGACCATGCTGCAGATCGATCATGTAATGATAGAAGGTGATCGGCTTGCCTTCCTTCTGTCTGCGGATCATATCCTTCGCAAGGATCTCATACTGCTCGAACAGGATCGGCAGATCCTCTTCTGTCAGAGCACTCGGGCTGTTCGGATCACATACTACCGGCTCCATGGAGAGCTCTGTGAAGCCCAGGTCATCTGCCATGTGGAAGATATCCTTGGTGAAGTCTGTGTTGAAGTGGGTGAAGGTACCACGCATGTAGTAGTTCTTGTCACCGCGCTTCTTAGCGAACTCCTGGAATTTCGGAACGATCTTATCGTAGCTTCCGTTACCCTGGCGGTCTACACGGAAACGGTCATTGACTTCCTTACGTCCGTCAAGACTGAGTACTACGTTGTGGCATTCCTTGTTAGCCCATTCGATCACTTCATCGTTGATGCCAACACCGTTGGTTGTAAGGGTGAAGCGGAAGTTCTTTCCCTTCTCCTTCTCGATGCTTCTTGCATACTCTACGGTCTGCTTGCAGACTTCGAAGTTGAGCAGCGGCTCTCCGCCGAAGAAGTCAACTTCAAGATTGCGTCTTGTGCCGGAGTTTTCTACCAGGAAATCGATGGCCTTCTTAGCTGTCTCGATATCCATGAGACCGGACTTGCCGTGGAAGTTACCCTGGGATGCGAAGCAGTAAGAGCAGTTCAGATTGCAGGTATGTGCAACAAGCAGGCACATAGCCTTAACGATGCCTGCGCTCTTCTCCTTCAGCGCCGGAGCGTACTGTCCCCATACATCCTCAGTGAACAGCTTGCCATCGTTCTTGAGCTCTTCGATGTCATCGAAGCAGTCAGCGATATCCTGCTCGGATACGCCCTGTGCACCGTAGCGCTCCTTCAGAACTGCTGCAGCCTCTTCCTGGCTCTTGCCTTCATTCAGAAGCTCTACTGCGTCGTAACATACTTCGTCTGTTACGTGTACGCTTCCGCTGAAGACGTCGATGATCATATTGTAGCCATTAAGTTTATACTGATGTATCATACGTTATCCTTCCAAAAAATAATGGTAAACAGAAAGAAAATGACTAATCATTAAAATGAAAAACGGCAGGCTGCCGAAACCGAAGCTCCGACATCCAGCCGCCGTTCAGATTAACTTCATGAAAGCTCAGTCAGCGTTCTTGTTCTCGCACGGCTGATTAGCAACACCACAGCTGGTCTTGCATGCGCTCTGGCAGGAAGTCTGGCACTCGCCGCAGCCACCCTTAACAGCGCTCTTCTTCATATCACGTGTATTCAGAGTCTGGATATGTTTCATTGTAAGTCCCTCTTTCTTCGTAAGATGTAATGGTAATCAAAACACGTTACTTTAGTTTTCGTGCTTTTGCACTTTCAATATAATACTAAGAAGTGGGGCTTACTGTCAAGAAGGTAAACCTGCGGGGTTTTTCTTTATTTGCAGGGATTTGGCTCGATCATGCCCAGGTGGATTCCGAGTTCCATACACCTTGGGTCCTCCGGATCGAAGGGCTTCCAGACAGGAAGATCCACTCCGCATATATTTCCCACCGGAAGATCCCTTTTTGCTCCTGCGTAGTTTCCTCTTCCTCCGGCACTGGGATTTCCCGAATTCGGATCTCCTGTCCGGATAAATGCAGCAAAATAATCAGTGAGTTTCACAGCCAGATCGAAGTCCTCCCCCGTAAAGGGTCTCCATCCGCGCATGAGGGTCTCGAACTCATACCACTGCTCTGCCCCATGGATCGCTCCCGGATCGTCCGGACCGGGAAGTCCCCTCGTGAAGCAATACAGATATGCCGGACTTCTGCCCAGTTCTTTCTGAAGCTGTCCCATGCGGATCGTATCAGGAAGGAGGAGATGCTCAGGATCCACACCCCATTCACCTGATGTATTTCCCATCATAACATCTACATTTCTATGCCTTCCTGCTTCCATAGTATCAATGAACGCTTCTGTAAGTGCTATTCCGTCATTCAGCGGAAGGAAGGGTCTTCCGACCATCATCCCCTGATCCTTGCCGAATTCTTCTGCAGGTATTTGTCTCATCTCTTCAATGGAAGTACAGCCGTATTCCCTCGCGAAGGAAACACCGTAATCCTCGCCTTCTTTCATCGAAGGAGGTACACAGTTGGATTGACCGCTGCAGATAAATCCGCTCTGAATGATCATCCTCTGAAACAGGCCTTCTGTAAGCGGTGATACGCACAGTTCCAGGCAGGTACCGGCGCCGGCTGACTGACCTCCTATGGTGATACAGTTCGGATCTCCGCCGAAGGCTTCTATGTTTTCCTTCACCCACGTCAGCGCAGCGATCTGATCATACAGACCGTAATTTCCGGAAACGTGATCAGGCGATTCTGCGGACAGTTCCGGATGTGCCAGATATCCCAGTGCTCCCAGGCGGTAGTTTACGCTTACGAATACGATGCCCCTCTTGCAATAGCCTTCCCCGTCGATGTGGATCTCTGCGCCATTACCATTTGCGAAGGCGCCGCCATGGTACCACACGAAAACCGGAAGGTCATGCTCGCCTTCAGCGGCCGGTGTCCATACATTCAGATACAGACAATCCTCACTGCGTACCGGCTCATACTGGCAGAAGTCATCTGCCCAGGTATCTCCATCGCCCCATCGTTCACACTGGTGACTGGCAGGTGAAAATTCTGTACACCGGCGAATGCCTTCCCATGCTGCAGGCGGCTGAGGCTTTTTCCATCGAAGTTCTCCAACCGGAGGCGCAGCATAAGGGATCCCCTTATAGATCGTGAAGCGCGGATTATTACCGCGGATTCCTTCGACCTGTCCTGTGGCGATTTGTGTTCTTCTCAATGGTCTGGGATATACCTTTTCACTCATGTCACGCTTTTCTCCCTGTAAATAATTATGGCGGCCGCTGCTCTGCTTCACTGCTCCACTTCACTGCCTGCTCAGCTGCTCCGTCTCACTGTTTCTGCTTCACTGCCACCGCCGGAAAACTCATTTGAAAAGGATGATCTTGCCATCCTCGTCCCATATCAGTTCCTGCATAAAGCCATTGCTTCTGCAGAGCCCTTCCATGTAGGAACGGATCACTTCACCGCCGCTGTTTCTTTCACATAGTATGACCTTACCGTCTTCAACTATGCGGCATGGTCTGAAGCCGGCGCTGACGATCTTTCCGTCTTCATACACGAACTCTGCGATCATGGTCATCCTGCTCTCTTCATTGAACATGTAGTATGACCCTTCAGGGCCGTATTCTCCCACCGGAAGTTTCCAATATGGTGATGTTGAGGCTGCATGAAATGGTCTGAAAGCATGCTGCGGTCTGATCCAGGAGTCCGGCATCGCTGTTCTTGTCACCGCTACGAAGTGACCCATGCCATAGTAGATCGGTACACCGCTATAGACCTCTGCGCCTAAAAGATTATGAGCATGACAGCATATAACTGCATCCGCTCCATCATCTGCTGCAGCATGTGCGATCTGCGTCTGGTAGTCCAGTATCTGCGAAGAAAACATGCGTCCCATATGGAAGGCACATACTACCACATCAGCTTCTGCTTTCGCTTGCTGAATGTCCTGTTTCATATCCATCAGGCAGGCCGGATCGGTGATGGTATAGATGTATGTCGGTGCTCCGCCCGGTTCGGCTTTATCCGACTCATAATGGGTGCTCACCTTCATGAATGCACAACCGGCTTTCAGCGGGGTCGCCCAGGAAACCATAGGCCCGACACAGTTATAGTTAAGCACTGCCACTCTTGTTTTCTCTGCTGTGTAAAACGCTGGCTTTCTGGCTTCCTCAAGATCGATCCCCGCGCCGCAGGTAGGAATGCCCAGCTCTTTCAGCTTGTCGATCGTATCTGTGACACCGAAAGTTCCCTGATCGAAGATGTGGTTTCCTGCAAGTGTCGCAACATTAAGACCGATTCTGCTGCAGACATCCAGATATTCCGGTTCTCCCGCAGACGCTGAAGCCGCTTCCGGATTGCTCCAGACACCTCGTTTCGTATGCGGTATCTCGATCTGACCTATCGTAACGTCTGCAAGACGGAGGCAGTCGGTGACTGCCTCCGAAAAGTATTCTTCTACCTGTGGGACATCCAGAATGAGATCCCCCACACAGCGAAATGTTACCTGATTCATGTTCTCTGCCCTTGTCGGTAATTAGTTAAAATACATCTCTTCTACGTTCAGCATGCCATGACGATATTCATAGTTCTGCAGACCGGATGCAGCAACGGAAAGTTCCTGCGGTACATATATGGAGTACATCGGAAGATCTTCCACCATGCACTCGTTCATGGTCTTGAAGAGTTCCTTCAGTTCGTCGTTGTCGTTGGTCTGGCTTGCCTTGGTCAGAGCCTCTGTGAAGGTGTCATTGCGGTAGCAGGTGTAATCCGGCATACCGAAGTGCTCGCCATCACCCAGGAAGTGCATGAATGCCCATACCGGACTCTGATCGCCCAGTGAGAACCAGCACAGATCCCATTCTTCTTTTCCGAGAACTGTGTCATACCATGTGGTGCTGTTTCTGATAAGGATCTCGACTTCGATGTTAAGCGGTGCAAGAGCTGCCTGAAGGATCTCGGTCAGGTCCTGATACTGCTGGGTCTCGTCGGACAGGCATACAAGCTTGAAGCCATCGGCATATCCTGCCTCTTCCATCAGAGCTTTTGCCTTGTCGATATCGTAAGCATACAGGGTTCCCTCACCCGGCTCGTATACGTTAGCGTATGCCGGGTTAATGTTGGTGGACGGAGCCTCGCCGATGCCGTTGTAATAGGTCTGCAGCAGGCTGTCTGTATCCAGTGCATATGCGATTGCCTGACGGACTTTCAGGTCCTGAACCGGACTCTTGCGGACATCACTCATGTTGTAATACAGCTCGACCATGAACTGGCCTGCAGCTGATGTAACGTTGAAGTCATCGCCTTCGAAGTAATCGAGGTCACCTGCATTTACACTTACGTCGAGGTCTGTTCCCAGAGTCTCCATCTCGATGGTACGCTGACTTGCTTCGGTGATGAACTGGAAGGTTACATTCTCGATCTTGGCCGGGTCGCCCCAGTAATTTTCGTTTCTCTTCAGTGTCAGACTCTCACCTGTTGTCCAGTCCTCCAGAACATACGGACCTGTTCCGATCAGGTTGTATGCGAACTCATTTCCGTCTGCCTCATATGCTGCCTGATTCGTGATCGGGAAGAACTGTGACTCGAACTTATCGAAACACAGAGAGTTAGCTGTCTTGAATGTGATCTTTACTGTATAGTCATCGGTCTTCTCTGCTGTATCCAGATAGTTGTCAAGGATGCCGCCGCGTCCAAGGCTGTTATTGATAGTCCAGATAACGTCGTCTGCTGTGAATGCTGTGCCATCGCTGAATGTAACGCCTTCGCGCAGATGGAAGATCAATGTGGTGTCATCTTCCCATTCCCAGGAAGTTGCAAGCAGCGGAACATATTCTCCTGCCTCATTGATCTCGAAGAGACCTTCCGCGATCAGCCTGCGGATACGTGCTGACGGAGCTCCCGCAGACTCAACAGGACTCAGAGAATAGGGTTCTGCCTCGCAGCCTATAGTGATGCTGTCTTTCGTACTCTCTTCTGCCATTGCGGTGCCGCTCTGCAGGCACAGCAGTCCTGCCATCATTGCCGTAGCTGCCAGAAATGCAAACCTTTTCTTCATTGCTAGATCCTCCCTTTTTATTGTTGTACTTGTTGTTTTTTATTTTAATCAGATGCCAGCCCTGGCTCTGATCGGGTTCTCTTACATGAGTTCATCAGCCTTGCAGCAGGCAACCTGATGTCCGGGAAGCACTTCCCTGAGCACCTGAGGTTCTCTGCATGCATCACATGCATATGGGCACCTGCTTCTGAAACGACATCCCGGATCCGGATTGACCGCAGAAAGGATCTCGCCTCTAAGAGCGACTTCCGGCTGTTCATAGTGGATATCCGGCACCGGAATAGCTGATAACAGTGCTTTCGAATACGGATGAATGGTATGTGCGAAAAGTTCATCCGAACTGCACTTTTCCACTGCCTGTCCAAGATACATGACAAGTATCTCATCGGCGATATACTTAACGACTGCGAGGTCATGTGTGATGAAGATATATGTCAGTGCCTTGGCCTGCTGCAGATCCTGAAGCAGGTTGATGACCTGTGCCTGAACAGAAACATCCAGCGCAGAAACAGGCTCATCGCAGACAATGAACTTAGGCTCCAGTGCCAATGCTCTGGCGATACCTATTCTCTGTCTTCTTCCTCCGTCCATCTCGTGCGGATAAGCATTCTCGAAGCGAAGATCCAGACCTACTGTCTCCATCAGCTCTGTTACCTTCTCGCTGATCTCTGCCTTGGAGTACTTCTTATCGATGACGAGGGGCTCTGCTATGATCTCATTTACCATCATTCGACCGTTCAGGGATGAATACGGATCCTGAAAGATCATCTGCATCTCTCCGCGCAGTTCGAATAATTCTTTCTTCGTTGGATGTGTTACATCCTTTCCCTCGAAGAAGATCTGACCGTCAGTACTGTCAAGCAGATGCAGCAAGGTTCTTCCAAGTGTTGACTTGCCGCACCCGGACTCTCCTACAACTCCAAGCGTCTTTCCTCGCTCGATCTTTATGCTCACATCATCGACTGCATGCAGCATGCCGCGCTTTGTCTTAAAATATTTTTTCAGATTTCTGGTCTCTAAAAGCACATCCAATTCTGCGTCCTCCCTTACAGGTCACAATGCTGTTTTTCTCATTCAGCTCTCAGGCAGCGGACAAAATGGCCTTCTGAAACCTGTCTGGTTTCAATTGTCCCTCTTCGGCATTCCTCTGTTGCATAGGGGCACCTAGGTGCAAATGCGCATCCATCCGGAAGATCGGCCGGATCAGGCATCAGGCCGGGAATAGGTTTCAGTCTCTTATTCTGCATGTTCAGATTAAGTACCGAGCCGAACAGTCCTTCTGTGTACGGATGCTTATGGTGATCATAGATATCTTCCAGGCTGCCACTCTCCATAATGTAGCCGGCATACATGATGGCTACTTCATCACAATTGTGGGCTACGACCCCCAGATCATGTGTGATAAGAATCATCGCTGAGTTATACTGTCTGCGCAGATCTCTCATCAGCTTCAGGACCTGTGCCTGTATGGTCACGTCGAGTGCTGTGGTTGGCTCATCCGCCAGAAGCAGTTTCGGATCACAAGCAAGCGCCATAGCTATGACTACTCTCTGACGCATGCCGCCGGAAAACTGATGGGGGAACTCCTGATAGCGTTCACTGGGTATCTCTACCAGTTCCAGCAGTTCCATCGCTT
>R21__coassemble_2664_pt1 | contig 9854 bp, 7 predicted proteins | sample R21__metabat2_low_PE_028 | metagenome-assembled genome bin R21
CGCTTCGTCTGAACGCGAAGTTATACGACGCGATCGCTGCGTGGGCGGAGGATGATTTCCGGTCTGTGAACGGACAGATCGAATACCTGCTTACGGAGTGCGTTCGCCAGAGAAAAAAGAACGGAAAATATGTATCCGAACATCTTGATGAGCCGCCGGAACTTGATATATCCTGAGAAACTAAAGAAGAAAAGGAAGGCAGTCAGATGGAAGGCAGTAAGAAAAAACTGAACAGAGATGCCATAAAGTATATTGCTGCATTCACGATGTTGATCAACCATCTGGGACATATTCTTGTCCCGGATGGTTTTTGTCGTCTTGTGATGCTGGATATCGGATACTTTACGGCGATCACCATGATCTACTTTATGATCGAGGGATATGAGTATACCCGATCGAAAAAGAAATACGCTGTGAGGCTGGCAGTGGCAGCGATCATTTCTCAGATGCCGTTTTATATGGCTTTCAGAGATCCGGCATTGGATGAAGGAATGCTCTTCAACCCCGGACTCAACATGATGTACACTCTGCTTCTGTGCTTCGGTATCATTCATGTCTGGCATACGGTGACAGATGAAAGACGGAAAAGACTGATCATTATAGGCCTTGTGATCATGTCAGTGATAGGTGACTGGGCAGTGGCAGGTCCGTTTTATACGATCCTGCTGCTTCAGGCAAGAGACGGAGAGAGGAATGCAAAACAGGCATATTTGGCTTGTGCATTTCTGTTCGGAGCTATGACACTTGCAAGTGATCTGTCTGTACACATGGATCCTGTAAAAATATTAGTGGATGTACTTCTGGGAATGTGCGCGGTGCTGGCATCAGGATATGTGATAAGAGAACATTACAGCGGCAGGAGAAGTACGAAACTGAGGACTTTTTCCAAGTATTTCTTCTATATATTTTACCCTGCACATCTTGTGATATTGATCATAATCAGACGATGGGTAGGTTGAAAAGTATAAAAAACCCAGTATAATATGAGTACGGTATTAAAAAATACCACAAGTATGCATTATTAACGAATAATTTCAGGAAAATATACATATATCCTGATTGAACACAGATACAGAAGGAGGTATTGCGGTTATGACCGGAGCTGAAGCTATGGTACGCTGCCTGGAGGAAGAAGGAATTCAGGTCGTTTTCGGATATCCGGGTGTGGCGATCGCACCGTTTTATGAGGGTATCTACAATTCTGAGATCAGACACGTGCTGGTCAGAGAAGAGCAGAACGCAGGACATGCAGCCAGCGGATATGCAAGAATTACACGTAAGCCGGCCGTCTGCGTTGCAACTTCCGGCCCCGGAGCAACGAACCTGATCACTGCACTGGCTACAGCATATGCTGACAGTATTCCGGTGATCGCTATCACAGGCCAGGTATCTACCGATCTTCTCGGACGTGACGTGTTCCAGGAAGCGGATATGAGAGGGGCGACTGAGTCATTTGTAAAGTACAGCTATCTGGTCAAGAACGTGAATGATCTTCCCAGAATCTTCAAGGAGGCATTCTACATTGCCAACACAGGAAGAAAAGGCCCGGTTCTGATCGATATTCCCTTCGATGTGCAGAAGGATACCCTCAAGCACGAGTTCGTCTATCCGGAAAAGGTAAGCATCCGAAGCTACAAGCCCAGCACCAAGGGCAACGGTCAGCAGATGGCCAAGGTGGTGGATGCTATCAACCACGCCAAGAAGCCTCTGATCTGTGCCGGCGGCGGTATCATCCTCGGAGACGCAGAGCAGGAAGTACGCGCATTCTGTGAGAAGAATCAGATCCCGCTGGTTCATACCATGATGGGTATCGGTGTTCTTCCCAAGAGCCATCCCCTCTACTTCGGTATGCTGGGAAACAATGGTAAGCCCTACGCCAACAAAGCCGTAAAAAATTCTGACCTTCTGATCATTGTCGGAGCCAGAATTGCTGACAGAGCAGTGCCCAAGCCCAGCGAACTGGAGGCAAGGGTCTCTGTCATCCATATCGATATCGACACTGCTGAGATAGGTAAGAACTTAGGTCCCACACTTCCGCTGGTAGGTGATGCGAAGCAGATCTTCAAGCAGCTGTGCGAGGCAGACATAAAAATCGATACAGACGAGTGGGTAGAACAGCTCAGAGAGATCAAGAGAAGTACTGTTGATACAAGAGCTTTCAGTGATAAAGGCGTAAACCCGATCCAGATGGTGCAGAAACTCTCCGAGAAGATGGAAGAGAACGCTGTCTATGTTGCAGACGTAGGTCAGAACCAGCTCTGGTCAGCTGACAACTATGTGATGAAGGCAGGAAGATTCCTGACATCCGGCGGTATGGGAACCATGGGTTATTCCATCCCGGCTGCCCTGGGTGCGAAGATGGCAGATCCGTCCCGCCAGGTAGTTGCAGTATGCGGCGACGGTTCCTTCCAGATGTCCATGAACGAACTGGCAACCATCAACGTGGAAAAGATGCCGGTCAAGGTCATGATCATCCGCAATCATTATCTGGGACTGGTGCGCGAGTATCAGTACAATACTTACGATGCGCACTATTCAGGAGTTCAGCTCTACGATACGCCGCACTATGACAAGATCGCAGCAGCTTACGACATGCCGTACTATGAGTGCAGTGACAATGAACATCTGGATGAAAGACTGGATGCATTCCTGGCTGATCCCGCAGCTGCGCTGATGGTCATTGACGTAGACTACGAGAACCACACGAAATAAGGAGGGCGCTATGAAAGGAATATTTTCTGTACTTGTAGAGAATAAGGACGGCGTTCTTTCCTCAATCGCAGGTCTGTTCGCCAGAAGAGGTTTCAACATCGATTCCCTGGCTGTAGGTGAGACGGAGCAGAAGGACGTTTCCTCCATTACCATCGTCTCCACCGGTGACCAGAGAACAATTGATCAGATCGAAAAGCAGCTGAACAAGAAGCTGGATATCATCAAGGTACGCCGCCTGAACGAAGCGAAGGCAGTCATGCTGGAGATGATGCTGATCAAGGTGGCATATTCAGCCACCAACCGCAGTTCCCTGATCGAGACATGTCAGGTCATGGGAGCTTCCATCATGAAAGTTTCACCGAAATATATGCTGATCGAGTACCATCAGACACCTGAGATGGTACACGACTTTATTGAACTTGTAAGACCCTTCGGCATTCTGGAAGTCCAGAGGACCGGAGTGATCTCAATGGACAAGAGTTAAGGTAGAGAAACCAGCAGGTAGCTTACGGATCATTGCTGACAAATGCAATGCCCCAGAACCTACCTGCTGGTTTCAACTTGTAAAGATATGTCCGGTACATCTGTGAATTCGATCCGGACAGAAACGAGCGAAGAGTGAGAGAAAATAAAGAAAAGACAACAAGTGCTGCAGAAAACAAAGATCTCATGACTATAGGAAGCTACAGGCGAAAGATCATCATGTTCGCCATTCCGATCTTCATAGGAAGCTTGTTTCAGCAGCTTTATAATGCGGCGGACTCCCTGATCGTGGGGCGTCTTGTCGGCAGCAATGCACTGGCTGCGGTAAGCAGTGTGGGAAATCTGATATTTGTAATGATCGGATTCTTTAACGGTATGTCGGTTGGCGCGGGAGTCGTGATCGCCAGGTACATAGGAGCAAGAGACAGAGAGGGAACGCAGCTTTCGGTTCACACTGCAATAGCACTGGGATTGGTGTCGAGCGTGGTGATGACGGTGCTGGGCGTAGTATTTGCACCTGCCTGTCTGCAGGCGATGGGAACGCCCGATGTGGTTATGCCGCTTTCGGTGACCTACCTCAGAATTTACTTCCTGGGTTCCATCGGTCTGGTAATGTATAACACCTTCATCGGTATCCTGCAGGCAGCAGGAGACAGCAGACATCCCCTGTTTTACCTGATCGTATCTTCTGTTACGAATGTTGTGCTGGATCTGTTCTTCATCGCTGTTCTTGGCTATGGAGTAGGAGCCGCAGCGCTGGCTACAAGCATCTCTCAGATCCTGTCGGCTGCCCTGTCACTGATCAGACTGATGAGAATAGAGACAGATTACAGGGTATCCCTCAGAAAGATCCGCTTCGAGAAGAGCATTCTGAAGAAGATCATCAGATATGGCGTTCCCTCCGGACTGCAGAACAGCATCATCGGTTTTTCGAATGTTGTCATCCAGTCCTTTATCAATTCCTTCGGAGAGATGGCTATGGCCGGTATCGGAGCTTACGTCAAGATCGAGGGATTCGCTTTTCTGCCGGTTACAAGCTTCGTTATGACCCTGCCGACCTTTATCAGTCAGAACCTGGGAGCAAAACAGCCGGAACGCGCAAGAAAAGGTACCCGCTTCGGAATTCTGATCTGTGTTGCGGTGGGAGAGATCATAGGAATTATCATTCTGATCGGTGCACCTTTCCTTACAGCTCTGTTTGATCCGACGCCGGAAGTTGTGGCTTACGGTGTGGGAAGAGCGCAGGCAGTATGCATCTTCTACTTCCTGCTGGCATTCACACATGTCATGAGCTCGGTCATGAGAGGATATGGTCAGACGGTCACTCCGATGGTGATCATGCTGGTGTGCTGGTGTGCGATCCGTATGCTGATCATTATGGTCGTGGGAAGATATGTTCATAATATAGCGCTTGCTTACTGGGTATATCCGATCACCTGGACCATGAGCGCGACCGCACTGCTCATCGCATATTTTAAAAAGATACTGCCGGGAGCAGTCCTCAGCAAAGAAAGTATCTGATTTAAGACAGATTTTCATTTTACATTCACCGATAGGAAGAGTAGAATGACTTACGGCGAAAAAAGGAAAAATATTTAAGAAAGAAGTGAAGAAGAATGGCATTACTTACAACTGCAGTTGCCCTGTTCGCAGGACTCATGATGACTCGAGTGTTTAAACTTCTCGGATGGAATTTTCCGGACGTTACAGCATATCTGATTGCCGGACTGTTCGTGGGACCCTTCATTCTGGGACGTGTCGGTATTCCGGGTTTTGGTTTCAGATCACTGGAAGAAGTTGAGAGCCTTCAGGTGATCAACAATGCGGCCCTTGGATTCATCGCGTTTTCCATCGGTTCCGAGTTCAGATTTTCAGAGCTGAAGAAGACCGGTAAGGCAGCTATTCTTACTGCGATTCTGGAAGGCTGTGCAGGTGCTTTCTGTGTCATGGGAGCTATGGCAGTTCTTCACTATACTTGGTGATGCTATTATGCCGTGGCCGGTAGTCCTGACTATCGGTGCAATCGCATCCGCAACAGCTCCGGCTGCAACCCTCATGGTAGTAAGACAGTATAAGGCTGACGGTCCTGTGACCCGCCTCCTGCTTCCTATCGTTGCGCTCGACGATGCTGTATGTCTGATTCTTTTCTCCGTATTCTTCGGTGTTGCAGAAGGTATGGTAGGAGGAACACTCAGCATCTTTACTATCCTGATCAACCCGCTTCTGCAGATCGTTCTGTCACTGATCTTCGGTGCATTCATGGGATTCGTTCTGACCAAGCTGGAGCCCCTGTTTTATTCCAACTCCAACCGTCTGGCGCTGTCCATTTCATTTGTACTGTTTACAATGGCAGCATCTTCCCAGTCCATCAATGTGGGACCGGTGAAGATCTCATTCTCATCCCTGCTCGTACTTATGATGCTGGGTATGATCTTCTGCAACTACAGTAAGTTTTCCAAGGATATCTTCGACAGAACCAACGGCTGGACAGTACCGCTGTTCGCCTGCTTCTTCGTTCTGAGCGGTGCTGAGCTCGACCTTTCCGTTCTTATGAATCCCCAGGTCGTTCTGATCGGTATCGTTTATATTGTGGTTCGTGTTCTGGGCAAGATGCTCGGAGCAGCTGCCGGAACTTCCGTTATGCACTGTGACCCTGTTGTCCGCAAATACCTGGGCATCACCCTTCTTCCCCAGGCAGGTGTAGCACTCGGAATGTCTTCAGCAGCAAGGGAACTCGGTACATTCGAGGGATCCCTGATTCGTAACGTGATTCTCTTCAGCGTACTTGTTTATGAGCTTGTTGGTCCGACCACGACCAAGATGGCACTGACAGCGGCAGGAGAGATCAAAAAAGGAAAATCAGAAAAAGAGAATCGAGAGAGATTCGCTCACAACGCATAATAATAATCCGGGAGACTGTGTCTTCCGGATTAACTTATGCCCAAATAATTGTATACATTACAAAAAAACACCGATTTTCTCTTCTGATTTTGTTATTCCAAGATAATTTTCGGGGTAGTTTTTTCAGCCTTGATTAATTATAATAGATTGAACCATTGCGTAGACAACTTATGTTTCCATTGCAAGGAGGATTTTATGCCGCAGAGAACTGATATTCATAAAGTACTGATCATTGGATCGGGTCCGATCGTCATCGGCCAGGCTTGTGAGTTCGACTATTCAGGTACGCAGGCTTGTAAAGCACTGCACGCACTTGGTTACCAGATCGTTCTGGTTAACTCGAACCCGGCTACCATCATGACTGACCCGGAGATGGCAGACATCACTTACATCGAGCCGCTGAACGTAGAGCGTCTTGAGCAGATCATCGCTAAGGAGCGTCCTGATGCCCTTCTTCCGAACCTGGGCGGACAGTCCGGACTGAACCTTTGCTCTGAGCTGAACAAAGCAGGTGTCCTGGATAAGTACAATGTAAAAGTTATCGGTGTACAGGTAGATGCTATTGAACGTGGTGAGGACCGTATCGAGTTCAAGGAGACCATGAATTCCCTCGGCATCGGTATGGCAAGATCTGAAGTTGCCTACAGTGTTGACGAAGCTCTCAAGATCGCAGATGAGCTGGGTTACCCGGTAGTTCTGCGTCCGGCTTACACCATGGGTGGTGCAGGCGGCGGCCTTGTTTACAACAAGGAAGAGCTGAAAGTCGTATGTGCACGCGGTATTCAGGCATCCCTGATCAACCAGGTACTGGTAGAAGAGTCCATTCTCGGATGGGAAGAGCTGGAGCTTGAGGTTGTCCGCGATGCAGACAACAACATGATCACAGTATGCTTCATCGAGAACGTTGACCCGGTCGGTGTTCACACAGGTGACTCCTTCTGTACTGCTCCGATGCTTACTATTTCTGAAGATCTTCAGAAAGAACTTCAGAGACAGGCTTACAAGATCGTTGAGCACATCGGCGTTATCGGCGGAACCAACGTACAGTTCGCTCATGATCCGAAGTCAGGCCGTGTAGTAGTTATCGAGATCAACCCGAGAACATCCCGTTCTTCCGCACTTGCTTCCAAGGCTACAGGTTTCCCGATCGCTCTTGTTTCAGCTAAGCTGGCAAGCGGACTGAAGCTGTCAGACCTTCCGTGCGGCAAGTACGGCACTCTGGACAAGTATGTACCGGACGGCGACTATGTAGTAGTTAAGTTCGCAAGATGGGCATTTGAAAAGTTCAAGGGCGTTGATGACAAGCTGGGCACTCAGATGAGAGCTGTCGGCGAAGTTATGAGCATCGGTAAGAACTATAAGGAAGCTTTCCAGAAAGCAATCCGTTCTCTTGAGAAGGATCGTTTCGGTCTGGGCTTCGTTAAGAATTTCAATGACCTTTCCAAGGATGAGCTTCTCACTCAGCTGAAGACCATCTCCAGTGAGCGTCATTTCCAGATGTACGAAGCACTCCGTAAGGGTGCTACCGTTGATGAGATCTTCCAGATCACCAAGGTTAAACCGTACTTCATCGAGCAGATGAAAGAGCTTGTTGAGGAGGAGGAAGCTCTCCTTCAGAACAAGGGTCAGCTGCCGTCAGACGAAGCTCTGACTCAGGCTAAGAAAGACGGTTTCTCTGACAAATATCTTGCTAAGATCCTTGGCATCAAGGAAGCTGACATCCGTCACAGAAGAGAAGAGATCGGCCTCATCGAGGCTTACGATGCTGTACACGTAAGCGGTACTGAAGACAACGAGTACAACTACAGCACATACAATGCAGAGGACAAGGTTCCGGTTAACCCGGACACCAAGAAGATCATGATCCTTGGCGGCGGACCCAACCGTATCGGCCAGGGCATCGAGTTCGACTACTGCTGTGTACATGCAGCTCTGTCCCTGAAGAAACTGGGCTTCGAGACCATCATCGTTAACTGCAATCCGGAGACAGTTTCCACTGACTACGATACTTCCGACAAGCTCTTCTTCGAGCCGCTGACACTGGAAGACGTTCTCAGCATCTACCATAAAGAAAAACCGGTCGGCGTTATCGCACAGTTCGGTGGTCAGACACCGCTGAACCTTGCTGATGAGCTGAAGGCTAACGGCGTTAACATCCTGGGTACAACTCCGGAGACCATCGCCCTGGCTGAGGACCGTGACCTCTTCCATGCAATGATGGAAAAACTTGGTATCCCGATGCCGGAAGCTGGCATGGCTACCACAGTTGAAGAGGCTCTTGAGACAGCTAACAAGATCGGCTATCCGGTTATGGTTCGTCCTTCCTTCGTACTGGGCGGCCGCGGCATGGAAGTCGTTTACGATGACGCTGATCTGACAAGCTACATGAAGGCAGCTATCGGTGTAACACCGGATCGTCCGATCCTGATCGACCGTTTCCTGCATCATGCTATGGAGTGTGAGTCTGACGCGATCTGCGACGGCACACATGCATATGTTCCGGCAGTTATGGAGCATATCGAGCTTGCAGGTATCCACTCCGGCGACAGTGCTTGCATCATCCCGTCCAAGCACATTCCGGAAGAGAACCTGAAGACCATCAAGGAATACACAAGAAAGATCGCTGAGGAGATGCATGTCGTAGGTCTTATGAACATGCAGTATGCAATCGAGGACGGCAAGGTATTCGTTATCGAAGCTAACCCGCGTGCATCCCGTACTGTTCCGCTGGTATCCAAGGTATGCGGCATCAGCATGGTTCCGATCGCTACAGATATCATCACAAGAGAACTGACAGGAAGACCGTCACCGGTTCAGGAGCTCACAGAAACAGAGCGTGAGATCCCGTACTATGGTGTTAAGGAAGCTGTATTCCCGTTCAACATGTTCCAGGAAGTTGACCCGGTTCTCGGACCGGAAATGCGTTCCACAGGTGAAGTTCTGGGTCTTGCCCGCTCCACAGGTGAAGCATTCTTCAAGGCAGAGGAAGCAGCAGGTTCACCGCTTCCGCTGGAAGGAACAGCTCTTCTTTCCGTTAACTCCAAGGATAAGCCGGAAGTTGTTGCTATCGCTAAGAGCCTTCATGATGATGGCTTCAAGCTCCTTGCAACAGGCCGCACCTGCGATCTGATCGCAGCAGCAGGCATCCCGGTTGAGAAGGTTCAGAAGCTCTACGAGGGCCGTCCGAACATCCTTGACCTGATGACCAACGGAAAGATCGACCTCATCATCAACTCTCCGGTTGGTAAAGAGAGTGCGAATGATGACTCTTACCTTCGTAAGAATGCGATCAAGTATCGCATCCCGTACATCACTACCATGGCAGCAGCAAGCGCAGCAGCTGAAGGTATCAAGTACATGAAGGCTAATGGTAACGGCAACATCCATTCTCTGCAGAGATGGCATGCAAGAATCATTGACGAGAAATAAAGCATAAGTTGTGCGATGGTTGGGGGGCTGTCACACACAGACGGAGAGGAGATTTCTGTCTGTGCGTGACGGCTCCCCTATATTGTTCAATAACATTGATGCTTGGAAGAGTGTCAGGACTGCGTGGCACTTGGATGTGAGTGCAATGAACGCTGAAAAAAACTTGCTTTCTTGTGTTCTGGGCAGGGAAATCCCTCCGGAGGGAAGAAATATGAAGCTCCGGTAGGAGTATTTTTCGGCAGCTGGCGGCGAAAATCCCACCGGGAAGCTGGAAAAGCAGGAATGGCAGGAGAGTTTTTCGGCAGCTGGCGGCGAAAATCCCACCGGGG
>R21__coassemble_2669_pt1 | contig 9837 bp, 8 predicted proteins | sample R21__metabat2_low_PE_028 | metagenome-assembled genome bin R21
GAGAAAGGGGTCCCCGACTGTTTTTCTACATATTAATAAGAAATCCTTGCCATGGGGACGTTTCTTTTGTCACATGGAGTGTCCCTTTATCACCAAATTAAGAAAACGCCTCACACCGCAGCTGCGATGTAAAGCGTTCATATTTAAGCCATAGGGAACTCACTCTGTGTGACAGAAGGAACGTCCCTGTGTCATTCATCGATATATGCGCAAGCTGAGAGTGCTGCCACATTGCCATCTCCTGCAGCCTTCGCAAGCTGGAAAGGTTTACCTGTGCAGTCACCTGCTGCAAATACACCCGGGATATTCGTATTCATCTGGCGATCTGTTACGATAGCACCTTCTGCATACTCAAGACCATTTACCAGCTTGGTTACAGAAACAGTATCCTTGAGCACGAATACACCGTCAACTTTATGCTCCTCACCGTTCACAATGACGGTGTCTGCCTGCATGCCGCCCTTGATCTCATAGCGCCCACCCTTCGTAAATCGAAGAACATTGCAGCCGATGCTTTCCAGAAAATCAGCGTCATGAATTGCTTCTTTTCCGCCGCCGATGACAGCAACTGTCTTTCCGCGGTAGAGCATTCCATCACAGGTAGCGCAGTAGCTTACGCCGCGTCCGAGGAACTCGCTCTCACCCGGATACAGCTTTTCACGTGTAATGCCTGCTGCGATGATTACTGCAGAGGCAGAGATAAACTCGCTGCCGAATGCAACGCCGAAGCTATCTCCCATCGGCATAACGCTAAGTGCACGTCCGTGGATAAGGTCCGCATCGCTGTTCTCCAGCTGCTGAAGCAGGATGTCACTGATCTCTTTTCCGGTTGCGGAGAGAATGCCCGGATAGTTGGTGATCTTTTCTGCCTTATAGAGACTGCTTGTCTCAGGGCTGTTGCTGATGACAGCAACTGACTTGCCGCGGTTGGTCGCTGTGAGTGCCGCAGAAATACCTGCAATGCTTCCGCCGATAATTACAATGTCATATCTATCTTTCATGAGTTCTCCTCCATGATCTCTGCGATCTGCTTTAAATAGTCATCCTGTTCCCTTGTGAGAATTTCCATGCTCTGACGGATCTTCCCTTCATCAAGCACTTCTGAACTGATAAATTCCAGGTGCTCCTGTGCAGCTCTTGTTTTCAGAGCTATCTGTATATATTCGCCTCCGGCTTGAAAGCACTTCAGTGCCAGTTCATCAGACAGAAAACCGCTTGTCAGGATCCCCAGCGTGTCATAAATGGTGTCATTCGCAATAGGGCCAATAACGATATCTGCGTCCAGCTCATCTGCGCGGCCTCTTCTGTTTTGAAAGATGTACCGAAACCAGTCGATGGATCTGGAAAATCTGTGGATCTTAAGACCTTCCAGGTTCAGCATATACTTGTTTACGATCGGCTTCTTATCTCTGGATACTTTCGCCCATCGATATGCGAACTCTTTATTCGGAGTCACATAAAAGCCCTGTCCGAAGTCTGCATTGACTCTTCCGAACTTAACATCAGGAGTCGGTATGATCTGATAACCGGTGTGATATACTTCGATCTTACCGGTGGACAATTCTTTTTCGTTCATACCGCTTCCTCCTGTTTTTGAATTGTTGTATGCAATTAGTTTGTATAAAATATATTACACCTTTTTAGAATTTTTTCAATACGAAATTCGAATTTAGTGTAAAAAGAGCAGGTTCCATACACACTGTATGTCCCCTGCTCTATCCTTACATCGCATACTGATCTACGATGTTATTCAGTTCTTCTTCATTTCCTTCCAGCCATTCTCCAAATGTCTTTCCGGCCGCCTCGACAGTTCTTCCAAGTTCCACCAGGAACATCGGAATCTTCTCCGCGAGAATTACCTGCTTCGCATAGACAAGCTTTTCTTCGCCCTGGCGCTCACGTCCGCCATAGGAGAAGAAGTAAGCTTCTTTGGTACCTTCCTCCGTCTTGCGGAGGGCACCTCTCCATCCGATCTCACCGACATGCTGGGAGCCGCAGGAGGAAATACAGCCTGAGATATGCATCACAGGCAGGGTTCCCTTTGAGAAGTTTTCCTTCTCCACTGCTGCCAGGCAATCCTTCAGCAGCTTCTGAGAGTCCGCTGAACCGATGTCACATCTTCTTCGTCCTACGCAGGTCACAGAGCAGGAGATATCATCGATCGCTCCGTCCTCTGTGATTGCAAGAACCTTCTTCGCTTCAGAAGCGGTGAGGTTGATGACATAGAGGCCACCGTCATTTGCAAGGCGAATCTCTGCATCCTCCCACTCGTTCACGAGAGCGTAGATCTCATGCAGCTTCTGCAGAGACAGATAGCCGCCGATCGGATGGTAAGAAACAGCATACAGACCTTCCTGCTTCTGCTCGATCACTCTTGCTTCTGCTGCCACCTGAGTGTCCGCTTCTCCTGCCTTTTTGTATTCCTTATCCAGAACTGCAATGGTCAGATCAGAGTCCTCCACCACTTCACTCAGGTGCTCCTGATATGCCCGGATGAAGCCCTCCACGCCCATGGTATCCTGCAGGAAACGGCTGCGTGCCTTATGTCTGTTCTCGTAGTTACCGTTTTCCATGTAGACATCCAGCATGGTGCGCATATGATACAGGATCTCCTCCGGCTTCACCTGCTCTGCCACCTTCACTCCGAGCTTGGGATTGATTCCCAGACCACCGGCCGCATATACATCGAATGTCTGATCCGGTCTTGCCACGAATCCCAGATCCTTAAACGTAGCGTGTGTTTCATTCAGCGGGGAATTGGAAAAGTCGATCTTGAACTTTCTCGGCAGCGGCTGAATGCCGGTATATTTCAGCAGATATGTATCGGCAGCCTGCGCATACGGCTGAACATCGAAGTACTCTCCCTTTTCCACTCCGGAAAGTGCTGACGCTGATACATTGTTCGGATTATCTCCGCCGCTTCCTCTGGTTACAATTCCCTTATCCAGCAGGCGAAGGATCAATCGTCTTCCTGCATGCGGATCAAGGTCATGCAGCTGAAGTGCCTGACCGGCTGTGATCTTCAGCACCTCTACACGATAATATTCGCAGACCTTGAGAATGGCCCCCACCATTCTCATTGTCATTCTTCCACCCAGAATTCTGATGCGAAGCATCTGCTGATTGTCGCGCTGCAGGTACTGTCCGAAGCCCTTGGACACGGATGAATATTCTTCTGCAGAGATACTCTGTGCCTCATATTTATGGGATGCTTCTTCGAAGGTTGTAAACTCCTCCTTAAAACGGGCAATGCTCATCTCTTTATCTGTCATGGTTATCTCCTCTCCCATAGACTCTGTTAATAATTAGTCATTCTTATATGCATGTATTATCTCACCTCATAAAATAAGCTTATGTTGCACGTGCAACGCTCCTGTGCACTTATTTCTAAACAGGACAAAGCGTCTCCGACGCTCGCCGCTGAAAGCGGCGTAATAATAAATCATAGACGCTTTGGCCGGTACACGGAGCCCTCGTTTACGAGGGTGACCATAGGGAATTCCGGAGGAATTTCCTAGAAGATAAAAAAGCAGGTCCGATCGACTCGCTTTTCTAAGCTTGAGCCGGTCAAACCTGCCTTTCATATTCTTGTTTTCAGCCTGTGCTGTCTTTCTTATTCCTGTCCGCAGAGAGACTTGAACTCAGTCCATACATCAGAGAGTTTCTCATCTGCTTCAGCGCTTACGTTACCGATCATCTCGGTATCCTCAGCCTTGAAGTCTTCCGGAAGTGTCAGGAACTCCTTGTAGTCATCGTTGATCAGCTCATCTGCTGCCTTGTTGGTGCTGTAGTATCCCAGCCACTCGAAGCACTTCGCGCTGTTTTCCGGATCCAGGATGTAGTCGATGAACTTGTGAGCTGCATCTGCATTCGGTGCTTCAGACGGGATGAACATACCCATGATACCAAGACCTACACCCTCAGTCGGATATACGACCTTGAGATCCGGGTTAGCAAGCTTAGCCATGGTTACCTGAGAGGTGTACATAACTGCTGCCGCAACTTCACCGGAGATCAGGTCATCCTGCAGGTTATCGTCCTTGATCAGACGGATGTTCGGAGCAAGTTCATTGATCTTTTCGCCTGCTGCAGCGATCTCATCCAGATCATCTGTGTTGTAGCTGTAGCCAAGAACCTTCTCTGCCATACCTACGATTACGCGGTAGTTAGCGGTAACAGCAAGGTTGTCTGCGAACTGCTCATCCCACAGATCAGCATAGCTTGTAACCTCACCCTCAACCAGGCTCGGATCATAAACGATGGTCTGTACGCCTGCGCCGTACGGAACAGTGTACTCATCAGTCGGGTCATAGAACTGACCCTGATAGATCGGGTTTACGTTTCCGATGTTGGAGATCTTGGACTGATCCAGCTTCTGTGCAAGACCCTCAGCGATAACAGTCTCGATGATGTAGTCATCTGCGATGACAAGGTCGTAATCTCCGCCCTTAGCAGCTTCAAGCTTAGCGAGCATGGTCTCGTCATAGTCGAAGTTGGTGTAATTGATCTTGATTCCTGTCTCCTCCTCGAATGCAGCGAGTACGTCTGTGTCGAACATATCGGTCCATGTATAGAGGTTCAGGGTGCTGCCTTCTTCGGCAGATGCGGTTGTTGCTCCTGCAGCGAGCGCTGTGCCTGCTACTGCAAATGTCATGAGCATTGCAATCTTCTTGTTCATTTCTTTTCTCCTTTTCTTTTTCTGCTATTAAATCTGCCTATTACGGCGGATAATGCTACGATAATAATTGTTGCAAGGAACATCAGGGTGCAGAGTGCATTTGTCTTAGGAGTTACACCGGTCTTCAACTGAGAATAGATGAGGATCGGTAAAGTATTTACATCTACACCTGTCACAAACACGCTGATGATGACATCGTCAAAGCTCATCGCGAATGCGAGCATCATACCTGATATAACGGCCGGCAGGATGAGCGGCAGGGTAATATCAAAGAATACCCTTATTCTGCTTGCCCCCAGATCTCTTGCTGCTTCCTCATAAGTCTTATCCATTCCGTGAAGTCTTGCTTTTACCTGCATGAAGACATATGGAATGCTGAATGCTGTATGAGCGATGACAAGTGTGGTCATGCCGAATGGCAGTCCCAGCAGAGAGAAAAACGCAAGGAAGATCATTCCCAGGATGATCTCCGGTGTCATCATAGGCAGGGTCGCTATGTATTCCATCAGACCCTTTGCTTTAAATTTAGAATTTACGGTTCCGATCGCGCCGAGCGTTCCGATCACTGCAGCTGCCAGAGATGACAGCACTCCCAGAACCAGACTGTTGACGATTGCAGTTCCGATCTCCCTGTCCTTCAGCAGTGCTGTGTACCATTTCAGGGAAAAACCATCCCACACCGAACTGATCTTACTTTCGTTGAAGGAATAGATGATTACCAGGATGATCGGCAGATACATCATAATCGTCATCAGGACCAGGTAGATTGCCGGGAAAGGCGACTTTCTGTCTATTCTTCTTTTCATCATGCCTGCTTACCCTCCTCTGCTCCTGAGATTCGGCGGTAAGCCAGGATCATAATACTCGTCATGATCATAAGAATAACTGCCAGCGCCGCCGCGAAGGGCCAGTCATGAACCTTCATCAGCTGCTCCTGAATTACATTACCCACAAGCACGATCTTATTTCCACCGAGAATATCTGCGATGAAGAAAAGTCCCATGGACGGGACAAATGTTAAGATCACGCCGGTCAGTAATCCGGGCATCGTCAGCTTGAGCGTTATTGTAAAGAATGCTTTTACCGGGCTTGCTCCCATGTCGCGGGCTGCCTCAACCAGAGTCCAGTCCATCTTCTCGACATCGGAATATACCGAAAGCATCATAAAGGGCAGAAGTCCGTATACCATACCGATCACAACTGCTGGGTATGTGTATAGAAGCTTCAGCGGACGTGCCGTGAGATTAAGTCCCATCAGGATCTTATCCAGCACACCATTTGCCCTGAAGACGATGATCCAGCCATAGAGACGCATCAGAGAGCTGGTATAGAACGGGATCATCACAAGCATCAGCATCAGGCCACGCTTGTTCTTCGGGAGCTTCGCCATGTAATATCCAAATGGATATCCCAGCAGCACAACCAGTGCCGTTACCAGCAAAGCAAGTTTAATGGAAGCGACCAGCGTATTGAAATAAACCGGCTCCAGGATCTTCAGATAGTTTCTGAAGGTCAGTTCATTTACAACGCCCCATGTCTCAGCCCTCGTGAGGAAGCTGAGGATAAACATATAGACAAATGGCCCCACCAGGAAAACGATGGTAAAGAGGTACATCGGCAGTAGAAGCGCCGCATTCTTATGCTTCTTCATGCTCATCCTCCACTACGACCGCATGCTCGCGGGCAAAGGAGATGTACACTTTATCGCCCGCGCTCAGGTCGAAGTCAATGCCATGCCTGCTGGCGATGATCTCTTCTCCGCTTTCGGTCTCAAGCGCAATGCGAAGCATGCCGGCTGAAAAGCTCTTTTCCTTTACCACTGCAGGGATGCCATTCTCCCCTTCCGGTACGAATTCAATGTACTCGCTTCGAACAGCAACAACCACTTCGCTGCCGACCTGCGCCATATGGTATGGATCGGATACCGGTACGACTGCTTCACCGCAGCGCATGGACAGCTGTCCTTCACTGCCTTCGGCTGTGCCGCGCAGGATATTGGCCGAACCTACGAACTGTGCCACATAGGCATTCTGCGGTCTGTCGTAGATATCCGACGGGGAACCGATCTGGCGGAATACACCGTTCTTCAGCACCGCGATACGGTCGGACATGTTCAGTGCCTCTTCCTGATCGTGGGTGATATAGATAAATGTAATTCCCAGCTGCTTCTGCAGACGCTTCAGTTCGATCTGCATCTGACGTCTGAGCTGCAGGTCCAGAGCACCGAGCGGTTCGTCCAGAAGAAGAACCTTCGGCTCATTCACCAGCGCGCGGGCGATGGCAATTCGCTGTCTCTGTCCACCGGAAAGCTCCGAAGGAAGACGATTTTCATAGCCGGAAAGCTGCACAAGTGCAAGTGCATCCTCGACCGCCTTCTTGATCTCGGCTTTCTTTCTGTGTTTCAGTTTCAATCCGTAGCCAATGTTCGCACCAACCGTCATGTGCGGGAAAAGCGCGTAGTTCTGGAAAACCGTATTTACATTACGTTTTTCCGGAGGATCATTGGTAACGTCCTTCCCTTCCAGCAGCACTGTGCCGCTGTCGGAGGTCTCAAGACCTGCGATGATTCGCAGAGTCGTTGTCTTACCGCTTCCGGAAGAGCCGAGCAAAGTAATGAACTCTCCTCGCTTGACTGTCAGGTTGATGCCCTCCAGCACTTCGGTTCCGGTAAAACTCTTCGTGATATCCTTTAACTCAAGGATCGTATCATCCATATTTATTCTCCATATTCAGTTGCATACAACTAATCGCGCAAATTTTATCGCGTGCGCGGGAAATAGTCAATTGGCTTTTACACTAAAAGCCTTGTAGATTCAGCCATTTTGGCACATTGAATCACTTTGATAGTATATCCTATATCATAGTAAGTCAATATGTTATGTATGAATAGAGAGTCTTATGCGCTAACATTTCGCAGAAAATAAAAAAGACAGGTCACAGGCATCATCATTGCAAAACGAATTGCAACTGTGATACCTGCTTCCTGTCTTTATTCCCCGTTTAAAGCTTCGTATCTAATTTATATGGACACAGAGACTCTCTTTTATAGAAGAAACGTCCCTGATTATCCCAGAATCTCTTTCAGATCCTGCTCCGGTGTGGAGATCGGAGCGATGTTAAAGTTCTCTACCAGATAATTCAGTACATTCGGTGATACAAATGCCGGCAGAGTCGGTCCAAGCTTGATGTTCTTGATGCCCAGGTGCAGCAGAGTCAGAAGGATACATACTGCCTTCTGCTCATACCAGGAAAGAACGATGGAAAGCGGAAGCTCGTTGACTGAGCAGTTAAATGCTCCTGCCAGAGCGATCGCCACCTGAAGTGCACTGTAAGCGTCATTGCACTGTCCCATATCCAGGATTCTCGGAAGTCCTGCTACGGTTCCAAGATCCAGATCGTTGAAGCGGTACTTACCGCAGGCAAGTGTCAGAACAACAGAGTCAGCAGGTGTCTGCTTTACGAATTCTGTGTAGTAGTTTCTGCCTGCTCTTGCGCCGTCGCATCCTGCTACCAGGAAGAAGCGGCTGATCTCGCCCTGCTTTACTGCTTCTACGATCTTGTCAGCAATACCGAGTACTGTTCCATGTGCGAAGCCTGTCATAACAGTCTCACCGCCATTGATACCGGTGAACTGTGTATCCTCAGCGTATCCGCCAAGCTCCAGTGCTTTTTCGATTACCGGTGTGAAGTCCTTGTCCTCTCCGATATGTGTAACGCCCGGGAAGGAAACCACTTCAGTTGTGAAGACTCTGTCCTTGTAGCTGTCCTTCGGCGGCATCAGGCAGTTGGTTGTGTAGAGGATCGGAGCCGGAAGGTTCGCGAACTCCTTCTGCTGGTTCTGCCAAGCTGTACCGAAGTTGCCCTTCAGATGCGGGTACTTCTTCAGTTCCGGATATCCGTGTGCCGGAAGCATCTCGCCGTGTGTGTAGATGTTGATGCCCTTATCCTTAGTCTGTTCCAGAAGCTGCTTCAGATCATAGAGGTCATGACCTGTGATAACAATAAAGGGTCCTTTTTCTACCTTCAGTGGAACGGTTACCGGAACCGGATTTCCATAAGACTCTGTGTTGGCCTTATCCAGAAGTCCCATAACGGTAAGGTTGTGCTGACCAACTTCCATAGTGATCGGAAGAAGTTCCTCCATGCCCCAGTCTTCGCCAACTGCGAACAGAGCCTTAGCCATGAACTTATTGACTTCTTCATCCACGTAGCCAAGCACTTCTGCATGATAAGCATAAGCTGCAACACCGCGGATACCGAAAAGGATCAGAGACTTGAGGGAACGGATGTCTTCATCTGCGTTCCATACCAGGTTCATATCATACTCATCATTTCTTCCGCATGGTGACTTGCAAGTGCTGCAATCAGGCACGAGGCGCTGTTTCTCGGCACGCACCTCTTCAATAACCTCTCTGATGGTCTCCTCATTGAAGTTTACATTTGTGATGGTAGTAAAAAGACCTTTTACCATCAGCTTATAAGTACCTGCATTGATCTTATCGCTTGTGCCGTCTGTCGCACGTGCAAGACCGATCAGCGCGCCGGTCAGCTCATCCTGAAGTGCCGCTACAGCTTCATTCTTTCCGCATACGCCTGCTTTTCCTGTACAGCCGGTACATCCTGCTGTCTGTTCACACTGGAAACAAAACATGATTATCCTCCGCGGGGACGTTCCTTTTGTCACGTGGAGTGTCCCTCTGTCATATCTACTTTTATCAAAACAAGCCATGGGGACACTCCTGGTGACAAAAGGAACGTCCCCGTGTCCACAAGCATACCTCAGTCCCCCTGAAATGTATGTTGTCTGCGCAACACTTTTCTCCTCACTAGATTTTGTAATCGTGAGTCTCCCGAAACAAGATATAGTTTATGCAGTGTTTTGAATGCCGTATTATACGGAAAAGATATCATATTCCCAATCTCTTAAGTATTTCACATTTTCCTCATGCAGAGCTAATATAAAGTCACAAAGAAGAAACAGACACAGATAACTGAATTACATAAATTAACTTTCATTATTATCTGACATTTAAGGAGGTAAATATCATGAAGATTTGGAAAGAGATCGTAGACTTCTGCAAGACTTACGGAGATATGTTCCCGGATCATATGGAGCCCAGCCATAAATAATTACAGGATCTGATAAAGCAGTATACATG
>R21__coassemble_2679_pt1 | contig 9811 bp, 8 predicted proteins | sample R21__metabat2_low_PE_028 | metagenome-assembled genome bin R21
ACAGGCGCCGTGCAGAACATGCGGAGGCACAGGTCTTAATCCTAAAGCCTTGGAATCAAAGATCAATGGAAAAAATATCGTTGATTGTATGAGAATGACAGTTACAGAGCTTTTGAAATTTCTGGATACCATCACTGATCCGTGCGGCATCTCACTTGCAGGTCAGATCTCAGGATATCTTATGCGTATGCACGATGTTGGGATCGGATACCTATCGCTTTCGAGAAAAACAGAGAGCCTGTCCGGCGGAGAAGCACAGCGCCTGAAAATGGTCCGAAACCTCGGCGGTTATCTCAACAACATCACTTACATTTTCGATGAACCGACAGCTGGCTTACACCCTGCAGATGCAGAAAGCATCATAAAAATGCTTTGTGATCTGCGTGATAAACATAATAATGTACTTGTTGTAGAGCACAGCCGCCAGATACTGGAAAAAGCAGATCATATCATAGAACTCGGACCGGATGCAGGATCGGGTGGCGGCCGAATCGTATTTGAAGGTGGTTTAGAAGAGATTAGAAAGCAGAACACACCGACGGGGATGTCCCTGAACAAACGGATCTGTATCAATGATAAGCCTCTGTCATGGGGGCAGTGCTATGAGATCAGAGATGCGCATTGTCACAATCTGAAACATGTGGACGTTGATATTCCCAAAGGTGTTCTGACTGCTGTCAGCGGTGTTGCAGGATCCGGTAAAAGCTCATTGATGCGATATGAATTTCCGGATCGTTATTCGGAGGCGATCGTGATCGATCAGAAGCCGATCGGAACATCTATCCGATCCACACCGGCAACGTATACCGGCGTGATGGATGAGATACGAAAGATCTTTGGTAAAGCGAATAAAGTGGTTCCTTCCTGGTTCTCCTTCAACTCAAAAGGCGGCTGTACCATCTGCAAGGGAACCGGACAGATCACATATGACATGGCATTTGCGGAGCCTGTAACAGTACCTTGTGAGGAATGCGGCGGCCACAGATATAATGAGACAGCTCTTTCCTATCGATACAAAGGCCTTAGCATAGAGGAGGTCATGAACCTGACAATAGCGGAAGCGACAGAATTTTTCGATGATATAAAGGTGAAGAAGATATTGCAGAGTATGATCGATGTAGGATTGGAGTATCTGACACTGGGGCAGCCAACCAGCACACTTTCCGGAGGCGAGGTGCAAAGGGTAAAACTCGCCAGTGAACTGCATAAATGCGGCGAAACCTACATCCTGGATGAGCCAAGCAGCGGACTACACAGTAAAGACGTTGAAAAACTAATGGCACTTCTTCGAAAATTTGTTGCCGCTGGAAATACAGTAATCATGATTGAGCACAGACCGGAACTGATTGCACAGGCTGACTGGATCATAGATATGGGACCTGAAGGTGGTGCAGACGGTGGTGAAGTGATTTTCACCGGAACACCGGAGGAATTGATCAAGTGTGAAGAATCGAAAACCGGGAAGTATCTGAAGTTACTAATGTGAGATATTCTGAAAGTAAGTAGTGTATAAGAATCGAATATAGTAAAGAGTAAGCCTGACGGGCACGATGAAGTTCAGCTATAATTTCTTGCCTCCGCTGGTGTCACACCATAATATTTCTTGTACGCCTTATAGAAATTACTTGTGTTCGTATATCCAAGCATTTCAGCAATTCGTTCGTTGGAGAGTTGTGTGTTCTGCAGCAGCATCTGGGCACGCTCCATACGGCTCCTTAACACCAGCTCGGAAAAGGACATCCCATATTCCTTGCGAAGAAGTGAAGAAATGTAATTGGGATGATATGAAAATCGCTCGGACAGTTCCTGAAGGGTTACATGCTCCGGGTGGGAAGCGATGTACTCGACAATCTGATCTTTAAGTGATCGGTCATCAGAGACATCTTTTTCTTCTCGATATATTCTGGAGATCTGTAAGAAAAGGGCAAGAAGAAGCGGCTTTAATACAGCCTGCGTATCTGACTTTTGGTTTGCATATTCCAGCACCATCATCTCAAGAAGTGTGCGAACCGGAGAAGCCTCCGGACAGGAAATATGAATAAATTCATCCGAAAACTGATTCTGCTGAGGAGCAAGGAAGAATCTGAACAGATCAGGATCTGCAGCAATTGCCGGGAAGTATTCTCTGAAGAATGCTTCCCTTTTTATATGTACACCGATCATTACAATGTCATCCGTGCGACTGTCTCCGCGAAGGGCATATCCGCTGAACGGCTGACCGATATAGCAATCATTTTCTTTTACAGTAATCAGATTATCGAAATCTGCACTCAGCGCATCATAGCTGTTATGGTAGGCAAAGTCGATAAAAAAGAACTCCTGCCTGTGAAATGGTTCGCTGATATGTTTTCCTTTGAAGACCACAACCATGATCTCTTCAGACGGATCCCCCTGCCACTGGGACATCTTATCCATTTTTGTGCCGATCGGGTAGTCCCTGAAATCCCAGTTCAGCTGGTCCCACTGTTCACCTAAATGTTTGATTGCTGCACGTAAATCGTCTTTCATATTATCCTGTCCTTGTAAGTATTTCACGCAAACTTTTAATTCAGTTTACACCTGAATCTTACGATAAGCCAGTATAGATATTAAGATTTGGCGCAGAATAAAATGTCTTTTCACTCTACGATATAAATGATTTGTGGATCCCAAAACAATAAAGAATACGAAAACGAAATGTTTATTCATAGAAAAGAGGCAAATCATGAAAGAACTGAACGTAGCAGAAATCGCAGCAAAAATTGATCCGATTGTAGCAGCAAGAAAAAACTGCTTCCTTGTAACCGCAACTGATGGCAAAGAGACAAATACTCTGACAGCCGGCTGGTTCACACTTGGTAATAACTGGGAGAAGAAGATCGCAACTGTATTCATCCGTCCGCAGAGATATACAAAGAAATTCATGGATGCAAGCGGAAGATTCACCCTTTCATTCTTCGAAGGACATACTGATGCGCTGATGTATCTTGGAACACATTCCGGTGCAGATGTGGCAGATAAGATCGAGAAATCCGGTCTTCACCTTACACAGATCGACGGCCAGCCGACATACGAGGAAGCAAAGTATGTGCTTGTATGCAAGACCATCTACGTGCAGCCGGTTCTTCCGGAGAACTTTGTGGAAGCAGGTTTCGCAGAGAAGATGTATCCGGATCATGACTATTCTATCCAGTATGTAGCAGAGATTGAACAGGCGTATGAAGCTTAATAGATTGAAGTTACCAATAATCAAAGGTCTTTGTGCAGCGGTTCCGCTGCTCATTCTGATGACAACAAGTCTCACTGCATGCACCACACAGCCGCAGACAAAATCCAATGAAGACCATACAGTTGAAATTTCATTTGAATTTAAGCACGCCGGAACCCCGGCTTCCAATCAGATCGCGATCTGGGTGGATGATGAAAACGGGAAACTGGTAAAAACGATCATGGCGACAGATTTTACTGCTGCGAGAAGAGGGTTTGAACTTCGGTCGATGGCTCTTGAACATTGGACAGATGCAGCAAAACCTGCGGATATGTCAGAAGTAGAACTGGATGCGGTATCGGAAGCAACACCGAGATCCGGAAGCTGTATCTATACATGGGATCTGAGGGATGAGACCGGTGAGCAAGTCCCGGATGGAAAGTATACAGTCAATGTAGAAGGAACACTCTACTGGGAGAGCAATGTGCTATATAGCGCAGTGATCGATACACGTGATGAAAGAACAGATCTAGAAGTCACAGAAGAACGAAGTGAACCTGACAATAAACAGAATGAAGAAATGCTGACAGATGTGAAAATCAGTTTTTCATGATATACTTCTTCCTTAATTGAGAATGAAATGAGGAAAGCTAATGAGATATAAATTCTGCCCAAACTGCGGAACAAAGCTGACAGAAATCAAAGCCGGAGATGAAGGCATGGTACCGTACTGCGAGCCGTGTAAGAAAATGTGGTTCGATACATTTGCGAGCTGTGTGATCGTTCTGACATACAATGAGTTTGGCGAAGTCGTGCTTCAGCGACAGGGATATTTGTCAACCGAATATTCCACGCTGACCTCCGGTTACATCACTCCGGGTGAAAATGCTGAAGAAACAGCCATGCGCGAAGTGAAAGAGGAGCTCGGGCTGGATCTGGAAAGCCTGGAATACACTGGTACTTACTGGTTTGAAAAAGGTGATATGCTGATGCATGGATTCATTGGATTTGCGCACAAGGCAGATCTGGTTCTGTCAGAGGAAGTCGACTCCGCAGAGTGGGTGCCGGCAGAGGATGTTCCTAAAACACTGTTTCCGGACAGCCCGGGCAATGCCGCGTATGCAGTATACAGAGAGTTTATGAAGAGGATTTGAGGTGAAAAGTCTGACTCAGGATAATAAATCCGGGTCAGACTTTTTTGTAATCTGAATCACAATTCTAGCTATGCAACCTGGGTGAGGTTCCGTAATATTCCCGGAAAGCCTTATAAAAATTACTGTTGTTATTATATCCCAGTATTGCAGAAATCTTTTCTATGGATAGCTCGGTAGAACGCAGAAGGATAGCGGCTTTCTGCATTCTGAAGTCAAGCTGTATTTGCGAGAAATTTTTGCCTGTCTTCTGAGGAAGGAGTCTGGATAAATATACCGGATGATAACCAAAATGAGCAGCAACACTTTTTAAGGTTGCTTTATCAGAATGCAATTCTATATATTCCAAAATCTGGGATGTTATATCAGGACGATCTTCAACCTGTTTACCTGAATGGTATTCTTCAGACATGTAAATAGCCATAGATAAAAACAGGGTTTTTAAGATCTGCTGGGAGTGTTCGCTCCGATTCACATATTCCAAAATCATCAGATCAAGAATAGACCAAATGGGGGAATTAGAAATCGGGGTAAATCGGATGATTCCATCTGCATACTTATTCGTATAAGGTTCCAGAAAGAAATGGAGCAAAGCAGTATCCGAGGCCAGCGTTCCCAAAAATTCCTGGAGGAAGGTTTCTTTCTTTATGAGAATTCCCACAATAACCACTTCTGTTTCATCTTCTTTTTTTAAAGCATATCCACTGTAAGGCTGACCAACATAGCAATCCCCTTCGCGCATCTGAATCCGGTTGTTGCTAGTGGCACTGAGTGCTTCGTAATTGCCGCGATAAGCAAAGTTGATAAAAAAGAAGTCCTGCCTGTGAAATCGCTCATCAATCTGATTGCCTATAAAAACGCAAAGCATGATTTCATCGTTCGGATCTCCCAGCCATTGAGAAATCAGTTCTGTTTTACCAGAGGAAGGATCCGGTCGAAAGTTCCATTTCAAAAGTGGAAATTCAGTACCAAGATGTTCAAGTGCAATATGAATATTCGTTATCCGCTCCATGGCTTGGAACCTCCAAATAATTAAAGTTAATATATACCAGTAATAAAGTTAACAAACGGCACTGATTTTTTCAACTGTAATTTATAGAATGAGAGCATCAGCTGAGACGTGTTCAACTACTAAATTATGAAATTATTATGGAGAGATGACAATGTATAATTTTGATTTCAATATTCCAACGAAGGTATTGTTTGGTGCTGGCAGACTGCAGGATCTGCATAATGAACAGCTTCCGGGCAGGAAAGCATTGATTGCTACATCAAACGGAACATCAACAAAGAGATATGGTTATCTTGAAGCGCTGCAGAAGGAACTGGATCTGGCAGGCATTACATATGAGGTCTTTGACGAAGTCAGACCGAATCCGACAGATCACAATGTTATGGATGGCGCTAAAAAAGCAAAAGATACAGGCTGCGATTTTGTGATCGCACTTGGCGGCGGTTCTGTTATGGACTGTTCCAAATGCATCGCCCTTATGATGACCAACGACGGCGATATCTGGGACTACAGTCTTTCCGACAAAGGTGGCAAGAAAAATGCGCAGAATAACGCAGCACCGATTGTTGCAATCACTACATCAGCAGGAACGGGCAGTGAAGTAGATATGGCATCCGTCATCAGCAAGGATGAAGTAAATGAGAAAACAGGTATTTTCTTTCCGTCCATGTTCCCGACACTTTCCGTTGTTGATGCCAACCTTATGATGAGTGTTCCGGCAAAATTTACCGCATACCAGGGAATGGATGCATTCTTTCATGCGGCAGAGTCGGTGATCAATAAGAATGAACATCCGATGGGAGAAATGTTTGCACTGAAGGCAATTGAGCTTATTGCAAAGAATCTTCCGCTTGCATATGCGGATGGAAGCAACAAAGAAGCAAGAGCGAACATGGCACTGGCAAATACACTTGCCGGTTATTATATGCTTTGTACTTCACAGCATACAATGGAACACGTCATGGGATCCTACCACGACAATCTGGTTCATGGCGCAGGTCTTATCATGATTTCTCATGCTTACTTCAATTTCTTCGCAGAGAGACAGGCAGCAGAAGAGCCGATGATCAAGATAGCAAAGGCGATGGGAGTAGAAAATGCTTCATCCGGCAAGGACTTTATCAAAGCGCTTGATGCACTGATTGAGACAGTTGGATGCAGTGAACTTCGTATGAGTGATGTTGGCATCACAAAAGAGGAGCTTAAGAAGTATCCGAAGAGAGTACACGAAGTACTTGGAGGAGACATTACTGCGGATCCGCTTCTGCTTTCCGATGAGGACTATCTGAAAATCTATGAGGAAGCATTCAAATGAAGATAAAAGTCAAGGAAATGAAAGTAGAAGAGATTGAAAAGACATATGAGGTTTAATAGAAATAAAAAAATTGTCGGGACCAGTCATATGCGGGTCACGGATATGACAAGCGGTAATCCGCTGAAGCTTATTCTTCTGTTTGCCATTCCCACATTGATCGGAAATCTGTTTCAGCAGATCTATTCCATCGTGGATACAATGATCGCAGGATACAACCTTGGAGACAGTGCCATCGCAGCGATTGGGGCAACCTCTTCACTGTGGGCACTGATCATTGATCTTGCATGGGGAATGAATGCGGGATTTGCACTTGTTGTAACAAGAGCATTCGGTTCACATGATGACGGAGCAGTTCGAAAAGCGATCGCAGGTACAATGATATTGGACGCTGTGGTAACCACTGCATTGACGATCATATCGATTGTGTTTCTTGAACCTTTGATGCATCTGATGAATATACCGGAGAGTGTCTTCGAGGATGCGCATGCATACATATTCATTTTGTGTGCGGGAATGATCGCAACGATTGCATATAATATGTTTGCGTCGCTGTTAAGATCATTCGGAAACAGTGTAGTTCCGCTTTACTTTCTGATATTCTCCAGTATTTCCAATATAATACTGGATCTGCTGTTTGTGGGACCGCTCGGGATGGGAGTTGCCGGTGCTGCACTAGCGACTGTAATCTCTGAAATTCTCTCAGCAATTTTGTCCGGCGTTTATTTTGTTTCAAAGTACAGACAGATCGTTCCGACAAAGGAAGATTTCCTGAAATCAACGTCATTGTTTGGGCAGCTTTCATCGAATGGCTTTGCAATGGCCTTTATGTACAGCGTAGTAAACCTTGGATCAGTATTTTTCCAAGGCGCGAACAATCAGTTGGCGGAAGTACTTGGAGAAAACATTATTACAGCGCATACAGCTGCCAGAAGGCTCATCAGTATCATGATGACTCCGCTTGGAACAATTACAGGCTCTGCTGCAACATATATTGGTCAGAACTACGGAGCAGGCAACAAAAAGCGCATTAGAGAAGGGCTTCGCGTTGAAATCCTTCTTGCCACAGGGTGGAGCATTTTTGCATGTGTGCTGATATATCTATTCGGACGTCAGATGGTAGGATTTACAACCGGCAGTAATGACGCTGAAGTTTTAAAAAACGCAGTTTTAAGTTTGCGTCTTCACTTACCGTTTTATCCTGCGCTTGGTGTTTTGCTTGCTCTTCGTACAGCAATGCAGGCAGTAAATATCAAGACACCTACTGTTGTATCCAGCAGCATTGAACTGGGAATGAAAATTGCAGCAGCGGCGCTGCTGATTCCAAGATTAGGATATTTAGGTACATGTGTGACGGAACCGATCACATGGATGATCTGCGCTTGTTTTTTGAGCGTTGTTTACATGAAAAAACGGCAGGCGCTAATTGCATGATAAGAAGGGACGCATATGATCAAGACGCTGACACACGGATCACCCATAAGACTTCTTTTGGAATTTTCGCTTCCGGTGATCCTGGGGAATTTTTTTCAACAGTTTTACACACTGGCAGATACAATGATTATCGGAAGATGCCTTGGCCTTGATGAGCTTGCGGGAGTAGGCACGACAAATGCACTTACCTTTCTTGTCATTAATACCTGCATAGGAATCTGCAGTGGTTTCGCGATACCTGTAGCGCAGAGATTCGGAGCCGATGAACTTGGAAAAATGAGGCAGTATATTTTTAACGGTATCTGGCTGACATCTATCATATCATTGCTTTTTGCTTTGTTTACAGGTGTCGGATGTCATGCGCTTCTTACGATCATGATAACACCGGCAGATATTTTTCAGTATGCATATGATTATATACTTGTGATTTTTCTGGGTATTCCGGCAACGCTGTTTTACAACTATCTGGCTTCAGTAATCCGCGCCTTGGGTGATTCCAGAACGCCGCTTAAGATGCTGGTTGTTTCTGCATTTATCAATATAGCTCTGGATTTACTGATGATCTTAGTCTTTCATATGGGAGTGGCCGGGGCAGCTTTAGCAACAGTTATATCACAGATCATATCCATCATTTTATGCCTGTACGCAATGAGAAAAATAACCGTTTTGAGATCAAGCGATTTTGAGCGTAGAATTAGTATTCCCATGATGCTCAGACTGCTTAAGAACGGTATTCCAATGGGACTCACCAGTGCAGTAACAGCAATCGGTGTGGCTATCTTGCAGGTGGCTGTCAATGAAATGGGTACTGTGACCGTTGCGGCTGTCGCAGCTGCAGATAAACTGTACGGAGTGATAGCAGGACCGATCAGCGGTTTTGGAGCAGCGATCGCTTCATTTGCAGGACAGAATACCGGCGCCGGAAATGGAAAACGTGTCAGAGAAGGTCTGCGGGCTGCGATGCTCCTTTGCGCAGCCACATCAGCAATAATGTTTGCCTTTACTTTTTTTGCAGGCAGATATCTTGTTATGTTGTTTGTTAGTTCGAGTGCGGCTCAGGTAATCTTAATGGCGCACAGGCTACTGACCAGTTGGGCAGCGGCATTTATTTTTCTTTCAGTACAGCAAAACTTCATTCAGACAATTCAAGGAATGGGGTATCCGAAGTTTTCAGTGATCTCCGGCTTACTTGAGGTTGCAGGAAGAGCCATATCTGCGGTACGGTTAACAAAAATGTTTGGATTTGCAGGTGTATGTGCAGCGGTTCCGCTGGCATGGATGTTTGCAAGCGCATTTTTGATACCGACATATTTTATTTGCTGGAAACGGGGGTTTTCATGACTTTAAAAAATGATTTTTTATGGGGAGGCGCAGTTGCCGCTCATCAGCTGGAAGGCGCGTATGATGCCGGCGGCAGAGGCCTGAGCATTTGCGACGTTCTGACAGCAGGAAGAAATGGTGTTGCCAGACGGATTACAGATGGCATTGTAGATGGTGAGATGTATCCGAACCATGAAGGAATCGATTTCTATTATACTTATAAAGAAGATATCAAGCTGTTTAAGGAACTTGGATTTAAATGCTTCAGGACATCCATTTCCTGGAGCAGGATTTTCCCCAATGGAGACGAGGAACTTCCGAATGAGGAAGGACTGCAATTCTACGATGATCTCTTTGATACTCTTCTCGAAAACGGGATTGAGCCGGTCATCACA
>R21__coassemble_2690_pt1 | contig 9786 bp, 6 predicted proteins | sample R21__metabat2_low_PE_028 | metagenome-assembled genome bin R21
GTCCAGAGCTAACCGTTCGGCAACACTCTGTGCAGCCGTGTCAGCCATAGATGCACCGATTTCAGCCAGCGCATGGTTGAAAGTTGTGTCCAGCCACATCAGCTGGAGGTTTACATTTGCCATAAGAGGGTAAGATACGAACTCGTAGAAGGGGAACCTGGTCTCCTCGTCCAGTTTTTCATACAGGCTCTCCACTCTTTCCAGAAGCCTTTCACATCTTTCCTTCAGGGCTTCCCTCTCGCCATACGCCCAAGGCGCATAGACCTGATCGTTCATAGCTTCCGGCCGCCGCATATTCGCGATCAGCGAGTACTCTGTCAGCAGCGAGCAGGTCTCTTCCATGTCTTCCCTGCTCATTCTCCCGCCAAATGTCCTTCTCACGAACTCCCTCGTATATGCCGCGGCGCTGTCGGTACATTCTGCGCCCCAGGTGTCCATGTCGTAAGCCATCTCCAGAAAGTAAGAGAGGGGGAATTCATTTGTAAAGATGTCGCCCACGTTCACGATCCACAGTTCCCGGATCCCGAAGGCATATGCATTCGTCATCTGGTCCCATATCTTGGAGAGTGCTGTAGAATTCACCCACTCATAGGAAAATGGCAGGCCGTGGTAATCCAGATGGTAATACATACCGTACCCGCCGTCATGGTTTACCATCTCCTTCTCGGGAACCCTTCTGAGATTGCCGTGATTGTCATCGCAGAGCATCAATGTCACGCCTTCCAGCTGTGGATCTCCCATCAGCCCCGGCGTATTTTCATCCCCGTAGAAGAAGGGCTCTACTTCCTTATAAAGTGCCATCATGCGAGGCACCCGGTGCAGATCCCGATCGACGCACTCACGGATCAGGTCATTCTGAACTGCCAGCACATCCCTGAGCAGCGAGATATTATCCGAAAGGCCGGCATCTCCCGGCAGTATGGTAGAATCTGCTTCTCCTCGCATGCCCACGGTAATCACATTCTCGAATCTGCCGCTTCTTAGAAGCCCGTCTCTCCAGAAACGGGTGATTCCCTCCCGGTTGGTCCTGAAATTCCAGGCATCCCCGTAGATCGAATCTTTCCCTCGCAGATGTTTATACTCCTCGCCATGGCGCAGACAGGGCTCATGGTGGGATGTTCCCATCACTACCCCCAGTTCATCGGCAAGTTCCGCCGAAGCAAGTCCGGGACCATCATCCGAGAATACACTGCTCCACATGGCAGGCCACAGATAATTGCCCTTCAGTCTGAGCAGGAGCTCGAAGACACCTGCGTACATCGCGGCATTGAAGCCGCCGTATCTCTTTTCGCACCAGCTGCCGAAAGCCGGCCACTCGTCATTAATAAAAAACCCTCTGTATTTCACAGAGGGCTCAGCGGACAGCCCCATGTCCTCATCTCTGACAGCGCACGCTTCGCGCCTGGCCGGAAGGACATCCGCCCAGTTCACGAATGAAGATACACCGCACAGCTGAGACAGCCGAAACAGTCCGTATATCGTGCCCCGCTTATCGCTTCCCAGGATAAACAGGGCATCCGTTCCATCTTTAAGTGTGGTCTGACGCAGCAGATACACTTCTCTTTTTCCTTCCAGCAGGCTCAGGTCTATGCCGCTCTCAGCTGCCAGAGCTCTCACATGTGAAGCTCTCTGAATGCAGCCGGCGATGATCTTCCTGCGTCCTTCGCCGCCCGCTGTGATCCTGCTGCCGAATACCTTCTCCAGATCATCCCGGACCAGTTCCCTGACCCGCAAAACGCCGGGGTAATCCTCCTCATCAGTCATAAGAACGATATTACCGCTTCTGATCTCCTCATCTGTGATCGTAAACAAGTCCGTTTCCTCCGTATGATCAAGATCTCTGTTTCCGGCAGCTGTTATTCTTGCTTAAATTACATGATGTTCTTACAGTACAGAGCCGATTTCGCACTCTCGGCATCCGCGAAGGGACCCGGCACAGTGGTCAGGCCTCTGTGGCCTCCGAAGTAGTCCTGATCGAAGGTGATATCCGTTCCATCCGGATTTTCGAAGCGCTGGTCCGGCTCAAATGCCTTGCCCAGACTTTCACTGCACAGCACAGGATCCGCGAAGCATCCGAGCTGTTCATATACATTCGTGTTCAGGTAGTACTTGCCGTCTTCTTCCTTCAGTTCTACGAAAGTACCCTCTTCCCCAGTCAGATAATGTTTCTCATGCTTGCATACACTGGCCTCATTGAAGTAAGCATTTCCATCGACCCATACAGGCAGATGATCGAAATGAGAGGGTGCCAGTTCTCCCATGTCAGGTTCCTGTCCCAGCTGGAAGCGTGAGATCCACTCCTCGTAGGTCGGGAAGATATCGAAGGGAGCTGTTCCAACTACTTCATAATCTGCATCCGCAGCTGTCTTATCCGAATTCTTGACCGGGAACTGCTGAACGAAGATATTGTTGTAGATACGATCATCACCGTGAAGGATGGTCATGAAGCCCGCAACTTCTGTTCTGTGACGGATGTGATACGGTGTATATCTCGGCTCTCTCTGTCCGTTGACAATGCTGTCTACACCGGAGTTGATCAGGCCGAAGGAGCCCAGAATCAGGTTGTGAACAACTGCGATACCCTCACTTGGGATGATGATGGAATACTTGGAAAGGAGCAGGTTATTATCGATCAGTGTCGGGCCGTGTCCTACTTCGATGAATACGTCATTGTTGAACATTGCTCCCTTAACCGGCTCAGAACCTTCCGGACGGTAATTGTCATGCATAAGGTTCTGGGTAATTCTTGCTCCCTGTGCCTCCCAGTCCAGCCATACGCCCATGATGCAGTTGTGGATATGGTTGCGTCGAATGGTCACGTCAATGGCAGCATGCAGCTTGATGCCCGCTGTCTCTGCGCCGCCCAGCTGCTGTGAATTGCAGATATCATGGATATGGCAGTCTTCGATGGTGGAGAAGACACCGCCCATTCTTCCTACGATACCGGTCTGTTCACAGTGGTGTACATTGCAGCGACGGATGATGTGGTGACCGATATTCTCTTTCAGCCAGCCATGGTACTGACCGCGGCATACGGCATCACGTTCCATCTGGGTCGGGCTCTTCAGATGCTGGGTGTAGAAATACATGTCATTTTCGGGGTCACGATATTTGCCCAGGGAGATACCGCAGCATCTGCTGTTGCTTACTTCACAGTCCTCGATGATCCAGCCCTTGCTCCAGTGCGGTCCGATCAGACCATCCTGGTAAGCTGCCGGCGGTGCCCATGTGGTTGCACCCTTCGTGATCACGAAACCGCTGACTGTGATGTAGTTGATGCCGTTCTCCTCCGGCATAAAGCAGTTGCGGCGAACGCTGATCTCAACCTTCTCCTCGTTCGGGTCCTTACCCTTGAAGTTGGCGAAGAACACAGTCTTTCCGTCCTCCTGCTGTGAAAACCACTTGTACTTGGACTCTTCCGGCTTCCATGATCCCGGATCTGCCTCTCCTGCGATGCACTCTTCCAGAGTAACTGTCTCATACATCATCAGATCATTCAGAAATACGCTTCCGGTATGGCGAACAGTCGGTGCAAAATACCAGTCACCGCAGACATATGTTGTGTAAGGATTGTAGGAACCGAAGATGGAATTATCCACGCTTACCGTCCACACATCTCCCTGATAGTTAGTCCAGCCGGTGAGTTCTTCTGCTCCTGTGATCACTGCTCCAAGCGGCTTCTCTGATCGATATACGATCGGAGCTTCCTCAGTACCTGCACTCACGGGTCTAACCGCTTCTCTGTAGATACCCGGTGCAACTGATACGGTATCTCCTGCCACTGCGATCTTCGCCGCTTCATTGATCTGTCGGAACGGTCTTTCCTTGCTTCCGTCTCCGTTTCTGCATGCGCCGGCATTAACATAGTACACTCTGCTCATTCTTATAACCCTCCATATACGAAAGAGCTGCTCCCAGGAAGCAGCTCTCACTTATCCCATGTTCATTCTTTACTGAAAAAGCCTCGGCAGGAAATCATGGATGCAGCGTCTCCAGACGCTCCAGTCATGCCCTCCGGGGAAGGTCTTTCTTACCATCTCCACCGGCTTGGTCTTCAGCAGTTCATCATCCTTCTCAAAATTTTCAAAAAACGTATCTTCTGTTCCCATTGCTCTGTAGAACAGCTTAAAGCTTTCCGCGAATTTCTCACCGTCATCCAGAAGTCCCAGATGCTGATCCGCCGTTTCTTTTCTCGGGGATCTGAGGAAACCGCTGAAGAGGCCTGCGTAGCCGAAAAGCTCCGGATGTGTCAGTGTCACAATACTGGTCTGGAAACTTCCCATGCTCAGTCCTGCCATAGCTCTGTTCCACTTGTCCGTAAGCACCGGATATCTCGACTCGATGAAGGGGATCAAGTCCTTCAGAATGATCTCTGTAAACAGATAGAATTCATCAGTATTCCCTTTACCAACAGCCATGCCGTTGCCCATGACGATCAGCATCTCCTTCATGCTTCCCTGCGCGATCAGCTGATCAGCTATCCTGCCCAGATGTCCCTGATATACCCAGCCGGTCTCGTTCTCTCCGTAACCATGCTGCAGGTAAAGTACCGGGTACTTTTTAGCCGGGTCATAGGAAGCCGGCGTGTATACCAGACAGATCTCTGTTTTTCCTGTGACAGTTGAAGGATAATAATGTCTTGTCACTGCGCCATGCTCTGTTCCTTCTATCTGGTCCCAGTCCTCACCGGGAACCGGAATATCCAGGAAGTTCATGGGTCTGCAGCATCCGTATCCTATGGGAAGATACGGGCTCAGGACATCTGCACCGTCGATCTTCAGGAACAGATACTGGAAGCCTCTTCCAAGGTCCACTGTTCCTTCCCACATGTCACCATCCGCTTTCTCAAGGGCCTGTACTTTACCAAACTGGTCGATCACGACTTCTCTGGCATTCGGCGCCTTGATACGAAGACGAACTCTGCCGTCCTCAAGAATCTCGTACCCCTGATCGCCGTCTCTGTCCGGCTCTCCGAAGTACGGATCATATGATACCGCTGTGTCCAGCGGCCATACTTTTTCCATCCTCTTTCTCTCCTTCCGCAGATCTTTAAGTATATTTTACTTTAATAAAGGTATTTTACAATTCACTCTTTTACGCTACCGAGTGCCATACCTGTTACGAAATACTTCTGCAGGAAGGGATAAACAACAAGGATCGGAACCGTTGCGATGACAGTGATCGCACATCTGATGGTAATAGGTGTCGTCTGGCCCGAAGAAACAAGAGCTTCTGCGGTCGTCTTAGCTGCATTTGCACTTGCCTGAGTGGTTGCCAGTTTCATCTTCAGAAGGTACTGCAGGCTGTACAGATCTTTCTTACCGCCGTTATACAGGTAAGTATCGAACCAGCTGTTCCAGCTTCCTACTGCTACGAACAATGCAACAGTTGCAAGAACCGGCTTACAGAGCGGGAAGATGATCTGCCAGAAAGCACGGATATCTCCGGCTCCGTCGATCTTCGCTGACTCGACCAGAGCTTCCGGCAGGCTGGCAATATAGGTTCTTATAACGATCATGTTGAAGCAGGAGAACATCGTCGGAACAATGTATACCCAGTAACTGTTGTTGAGATGGAGGGTCTTGGAGATCAACAGATAGTTGGGGATAAGTCCTGCATTCACATACATGGTCAGTACGGTAATTACAGTAATAAATTTTCTGAGAACGAATTCCTTTCTGGAAAGGGTATACGCCAGCATACTGGTCCAGAACAGGTTAAGCACCGTAATCAGAAGTGTCTTGGATGCAGAGATCCACGCAGCCATATATACAGCTTTATCCGACATAATGGTCTTATAACTGTCCAGGCTGAATTTTCTCGCCCACAGTCCGATGCCTCCTCTGAGCGCATCCGTGCCATCATTAAAAGAATATGCAACTGTATTCAGAACCGGATACAGCGTGACAAACATCAAGATCACAAGAAATATTGTATTGAACAGAGGGAATGCCCAATCCTTGTGCACCCTTCTGGTTTTTTCCTTATTCGCATTCATCCCGGTTCCTCCTTAGATCAAAGTGCTCTCATCAAGCTTCTTGGCAATGGCATTCGCTGCAAACAGAAGTATGATCGCAACGATACTCTTGAACATACCCGCCGCAGTAGCAACGCCGTATTGCTGCTTGGAGATACCATATTTCAGAACGAAGATGTCAATTGTTTCCGACCAGTCCATAACAAGGTTGGAACCGAGCAGGTACTGGATCTCGAATCCTGCCTCCATCAGATGTCCGATATTCATGATGAGCAGAATTACGAAGGTTGATTTAATTCCGGGAAGTGTAATGTACTTGATCTTGGACCATCTTCCCGCACCATCGATAGATGCCGCTTCGTAAAGCTGAGGGTCGATCGCTGTCATAGCAGCAATATAGATAATGGTGTTCCATCCCACTTCTTTCCATACATTGATCACACCTACCAGCCACCAGAAGTACTTTCCTTCTCCCAGGAAGAAAAGCGGTTCTTTTATGATGTGCAGGTTCTGCAGAAGCTGGTTGATGGGGCCGCCGCTTGCAAATATATTCTGAGCCATACCTACTACGATAACCATACTCAGGAAATGCGGCAGATACGAAACTGTCTGTACCGTTCTCTTGAACATCATCTTTCTGACTTCATTCAGAAGCACTGCCAGCACGATTGCCGCAACGGTGCCCATGACCAGGTTGATAATGCTCATACCCAGAGTATTTCTGATACTCTGTCTGAAATCCGCTCTTGAAAAAAGCCACTTGAAATTCTTTAATCCGACAAACTTACTTCCTGATATGCCTTTTTTCGGCTTGTAATCCTGAAATGCAGTGATCCATCCCCACATAGGACTGTAATTGAAGATCAGTACATAGATCAGCATCGGAACAGACATAAGCAGCAGCTGCCACTGGCCTATCAGCTTTTTCCAAAAACTTTTCTTCCTCACTTGTCCGTTTTTTACTGTGACATTGCTCATGGCTATACTCCTTTATACTCGTCTTCCGCCTGTTTCCGGTTAAAACAAGACTGCCGCATTAAGTCTTACCTTAATGCGACAGTCCATTGTCGCTGCTATAACTTATGCCTTGAAGGGCACTTCGTATTTTTTATTCAGCGTCGAGTACCTTATGAGCTTCTGTGAGAACTGCTTCCTGCATGAACTCTGTGAATACAGTTGCAGACGGCTCGATCTCTTCTACGAAGGAATCCCACTTAGCATCGAACTCTGCCGGATCACACATGATCAGCTCCGGAAGATCCTTGTCCTGAATGCTCAGGAAGTCCTGATGATCAACATCGACCGGGCTGTAGTCGATCTGCCATGCTTCGCCATACGGTGCAAGTTCGATCGGCGGATTTACGAAATCGCCATACTTCTGATAGCCGTACTTCTCAAGGAATTCCTTATCGTAATCGTTCATCTGACCGAATACGATCTCAGGCTGATTTCCCGGCTCCCAGCAGTTGCCTGCAAGATCGCCATCCATGATGTAACCCTGTTTCTTCGGGCTGGACTCTGTGAATGCGAGTGCCTTGTTGTGAAGCTTCCAGTTAGCATCGTAAGTATTAGCAACCTGCTCTGCTGTCATGGTCAGACGACCATCTTCGATGGAGTAATCTTCGCCTTCAACACCCCAGTTGAAGAGGAGCTGCCATTCATCGGACATCATCTCTTCCCACATGTTAACGATGCGCTCCGGATCCTCACAGTTTACGGAGATACCGAAACCACGGCGGATGTTCGGAACAGTACCGTTTACATAGTGTTCTTCGATCTCTTCGCCATCAACATATTCCGGATCGTAAACAAGGCCGAGTGCTACGTATGTATTCTCATACATGCCTGCATCCTTAAGAGCGTTGGTAGCATTCTGGAAATCCCAGGTCTGATCGAACATACCAAGTACTGTGCCGCTGGACAGCTGAGCAATGTACTGGTCATAGTTCATAACGAATGTATCCTTGCTGATCAGTCCCTTATGGAACTGCTCGTTCAGCTTCTGGTAGTATGCCTTAGCGTACGGCTGGTTGATGAAGGTTTCTGTATGGAAATCTTCTGTTGTCGGATCGATGAGAACTTCACCATCATTCGGACGGCCCATCAGGTGCTGTACCGGGTTGATCAGGCAGAAGTGTCTCCAGTCTTCACAGAGAATATCGAAGCCTACATACGGTGTGCCGTTCGCATCTTCCGGATTAGCCTCGATGAAGCGATCCAGCAGGTCGAAATACTCATTCAGAGTATGGATAGTCGGATAGTTATCCCATGCAAGAACCTGCTTCTGAATGAAGAATGCCGGTCCGTTTACTTCGTTAACGATCTGCTCGCCATCGCCGAGACCATAGTTCGGAATGATGTAAAGAACATCGTTTCCATCCTCATCCTTCTCGATAACGCGTGCTTTCTGTTTTTCAATGTGTGCCCACAGACGCGGAGTCTTTTCCGGGCTGATGTAGTCAAGCAGGTTGATCAGTGCACCGTTCTGGATCAGAAGGTCAGCGCTGTTGCCGCCATCGAACAGATCCGGATAATCTTCGCCGGCGATCATCATACCGAGCTTCTCATCCAGGTCGCCTGCCAGGAATTCGAATTCGAACTTAACGCCGAACTCTTCTTCGATCTTCTTATAGATCTTGTTGTCCTCTGCCGGCTGGTCTCCGGGATCGCCACGGAAAACAGTAAGTGTAACAGGTTCCTGTGCTTCTTCTGCAACTGCCGGGATCACGGTAACAACCGGTGTTACAGCCATGGTAAGTGCCAATGTTGCTGCCAATAGTTTCTTCATTGCTCTCCTCCTTCGAAACCTTTCTGAAATTGTTTGATTTTTCCTCTTGTTAAGTTCACGTTTTCTGTTTATTGCTTTAAGGTACTTTTATTTTGTCATAATATTGCATTTACTGCTTTAAAATTCTTGCTTTGTAATTATCAATTATTGCTATAAATTAATTTATATTTTGCCTATTTGTTTAGTTTCTACAGTTTTATGCGCTTTTTGTAGTGCACAATAACTTAATTACTTTAGTAATTTTCGCATTTTCTCAGTGTTTTTCCTTTCAATATCGTTATCGTTATACAGCAATTATTGATAGCAACCGCAATTATTAGAAATTATTATGCTTAGACACCCCTTCCAATCAGGAAAATCTTTTCCCGTACTCCGGATCCATGTGGAAAAAGGTTTTTTCATATTATTTAAATTGCTTTTCCAGAATTGTGTAATCGGTTTCATTCAGACTCCGAAAATGATGTTCATAAAACTTTCGGTCATGTACTAATAACGTTAATCCATACCTGTATTTACGCTGTTTCGCATCATTATGACGAAAAGTGAAATTGTTTTCAGTTTATCTTGACACGCTCTCATTACTGGTGCATAATCCGAATCATAGGGGAGTTTTATACATACTTACATATTTCAAGGTATTTTCGTATACCTGGGGAGGTGAATTCGATGTCTATCAGAAAAATTAAGCTGAACGCCGTTTCAGATGTGATGGACTTTGTGAATGCCGCTGAAAAGTGTGATTTTGATGTTGATGTGTATTACAACCGTTTCATCATTGATGCAAAGTCTCTGATGGGAGTTATGAGCATGGATCTTCACAATATTCTGACTGTTGAATACAATAGTGATCCGGATCCGAGGTTCGACTCTGTGCTTGAAAGATTTTCTGTGTGTTAATATAAAAAGAACTGCCGTGTGAAGTTGGGGCTTCATGCGGCAGTCTTTTTTGTTTGGGGGAAAGGACGCGGGCTGCGGCGGGGGCTTGGCTCTAATCTGCGCGTTTTTCCCACCTATATATGTG
>R21__coassemble_2695_pt1 | contig 9756 bp, 9 predicted proteins | sample R21__metabat2_low_PE_028 | metagenome-assembled genome bin R21
GGACGTAGTCTGCCCCTGAAAGTTCCCTGGCGCGGCGAATCTGGTATGCATGGCCGTTATGAAATGGATTGTATTCTGCTATGATTCCGACTGCTTTCATATCTTGACTCCTGAATATGACTAATAATTACATGCTGCAATTATACAATGAACAGGATAAAAAGGCTAATGAACCGTCGAAAGACGTACAGACGGTGATAAAACGCCCTGAAAACAGGGTATTTTTACGAAAACATGGAGGGTTTTGACTTGTCCGTCAATTTAAAATGTTCTATAATCAAGGCAGTGTGTAAAAACGCTGTGTTTTTTTGTGTGTAAAACACGAATTCTAAAGCAAAATCATTAAGATGAAGATTGCGAAAGGAGTTTTATCATGGGTTTTATTGATGAGATGATGGCTAAGGCTAAGGCTGACAAGAAGGTTATCGTTCTGCCTGAGACTATGGACCAGAGAACTTTTGAGGCAGCAGAGAAGATTCTGAAAGCAGACATCGCTACTGTTGTTCTGATTGGTACTCAGGAAGAGATCGCTAAGGGCGGAGAGGGCTATGACCTTACCGGCGCTGTGATCGTAGATCCGTATAATGATCCGAATAAGCAGAAATATGTAGACAAGTTCGTAGAGCTTCGTGCTAAGAAGGGTATGACCCCGGAAGCAGCTACAGAGCAGATGGAAAAAGATTACATGTACTACGCTTGCCTGATGTGCAAGTGCGGCGATGCTGACGGTGTTGTATCCGGTGCTTGCCATTCTACAGGTAACACAATTCGTCCGGCTCTTCAGCTTCTTAAGACAAAACCGGGCATCCACAGCGTTTCCGGTTTCTTCGTAATGGAAGTTCCGAACTGCGAGTTCGGTGAGAACGGCCGTTTCGTATTCGCAGACTGCGCTGTTAACACTGACTTCGATTCTGATAAGCTTGCTGAGATCGCAGTACTTTCTGCTGAGTCCTTCAAGAGCTTCGTTGGTGCTGAGCCGAAGGTTGCTATGCTTTCTTACTCCACCAAGGGTTCTGCTAAGCACGACGATGTAACCAAGGTTACAGACGCTGTTGCTAAGGCACATGAGATGGCTCCGGATGTTGCACTTGACGGTGAACTTCAGCTTGATGCAGCTCTCGTTCAGAAGGTTGCTGATCTGAAAGCTCCGGGTTCAACTGTAGCAGGCCATGCTAACACTCTGATCTTCCCGAGCCTTGAGGCAGGTAACATCGGTTACAAGCTGGTTCAGAGACTTGCTAAGGCTAATGCATACGGTCCGGTTCTCCAGGGTCTTGCTTACCCGGTTAACGATCTGTCCAGAGGATGCTCTGCAGACGATATCGTAGGCGTTGTTGCTATGACAGCAGTACAGGCTCAGATGGCTTAATTAATTAATCAACGAAAGGGAATAGACATGAACGTATTAGTAGTTAACTGCGGTAGTTCTTCTCTGAAATATCAGCTGATCAACTCCGAGACAGAAGAAGTTGCAGCTAAGGGTCTCTGCGAGCGTATCGGCATCGACGGAAGACTGGTTTACCAGCCGGCAGGCGGCGAGAAGGAGATCACAGAAGCTCCGATGCCGACTCATAACGAGGCTATCAAGATGGTTCTTGATGCACTTGTAAACGAGAAGACCGGTGTTCTGAAGAGCCTTGATGAGGTTGAGGCAATCGGTCATCGTGTACTTCACGGCGGTGCTAAGATCACTGAGTCCCGCGTAATCGATGATGAAGTACTTGCTGTTATCGACGAGTGCTGCGATCTCGGACCGCTGCACAACCCGGCTAACCTGATGGGTATCCGCGCTTGCATGCAGCTGATGCCGGGCAAGCCGAACGTAGCTGTATTCGATACTTCCTTCCATCAGTCAATGCCGGCTAAGGCATATCGCTATGCTATCCCGACAGAGTACTATGAGAAGTATGCTATCCGTAAGTACGGCTTCCACGGAACAAGCCACAGCTTCGTATCCAAAGAGACAATCAAGTACCTTGGTCTTGACAAGGACAACAGCAAGGTTATCGTTGCTCATCTGGGTAACGGCGCTTCCATCAGTGCTGTACAGAACGGCAAGTGCGTAGATACCTCCATGGGTCTTACTCCGCTTGAAGGTCTGATCATGGGAACTCGTTCCGGTGACCTTGATCCGGCAGTTCTTGAGTACATCTGCAATAAAGAGGGCAAGACAGTATCTGAGATGCTGACTATCCTCAACAAGAAGTCCGGTGTTATGGCTCTGTCCAACAACCTGTCATCCGACTTCCGTGACCTTGAGAACGCTATGTTCGAGGGCAACGAAGCAGCTAAGCTTGCAATCGATGCATTCTCTTACAGAGTAGCTAAATACATCGGTTCCTATGTTGCAGCTATGAACGGCGTTGATGCGATCACTTTCACAGGCGGTATCGGTGAGAACGGCGACATCGTACGTGAGAAGGTTCTTGGCTACCTTGCATTCCTTGGCATCGAGCTTGACGCTGAGGCTAACAAGCAGAGAGGCAAGACATTTGCTATTTCTACAGCAGACTCCAAGGTAAAAGTTATCGTTCTTCCGACCAACGAAGAGCTGGCAATCTGCCGCGAGACAGTTGCACTTGTTAACGCTGCTGAATAATTATTAAAGATGCAGCCGGTCTGAAATTTTGTAAGGTAAAAACACTTGACAAACAGATTGGCTGTTCTTATAATAGTCGAGTATGTGTGAGAGGAGTGCGCGTCTATGGACTTGACCGAAGTAATCTTAAACGAAGGCAAGGTCATCGAGCGTGATGTCGAAGTAACACTGGAGTCCTTCGATTATCCGGAAGGGGATTTTCCGATCAGGGAAAAGTCACCTCTTCATCTGAGAATCGAAAACCTGGGCGACAGAAAACTTGGACTGAGCGGTCAGATGGATTGTACCGTAGTGATACCTTGTGGACGGTGCCTGACTGACGTTCCTACTCAGATTCATATTGATTTTGATCGTGAAGTTGATATGAAACTTTCCGAAGAGGAAAGAGTAGAGGCACTCGATCAAAGCGATTTTCTGCATGGATATAACCTGGATGTGGATAGACTTGTCTATGGTGAAGCTTTCCTGGTATGGCCGATGAAGGTTTTGTGCCGGGATGACTGCAAAGGGCTTTGCTCCGTCTGCGGTCAGAACCTTAACCTGAAGACCTGCAGCTGTGATAGAACAGTTTTGGACCCAAGAATGGCTAAAATCCGTGATATTTTCAGTAATTTTAAGGAGGTGTAAACCATGTCAATCTGCCCGAAGAATAAACATTCTAAAGCAAGAAGAGATAGCAGAAGAGCTAACTGGAAAATGAGCGCTCCGGCTCTCGTAAAGTGCAGCAAGTGCGGCGCACTGATGATGCCTCATCAGGTTTGCAAGGCTTGCGGTAGCTACAACAAGAGAGAGATCATCGCTCTTGATGAACAGTAATTTTTGCTGATCTATTAAGGCTGTCATGTCTATGCTGTTAATACAGTAAAGGCATGGCAGCCTTTTCTTGATTTTTAGACTTTGATTTAGTATATTTATTCCTGTGCAGTACTAGATATGTAAAGGAGGCAGTCCGATGGAAAATTTAGTTCGTGTCTGTGTCGATGCCATGGGCGGAGACAATGCACCGGCATCTGTGGTTCAGGGTGCGGTGGACGCGGTCAATGAAAGCGCGAAAGTACGCGTTATACTGACCGGTGATGAGAAAGCGATCAGAGATGAGCTTTCTGCGAAAAAATATCCCGAGGACCGTATCGAGATCAGACATACCACACAGGTGATCGAAACAGCAGAGCATCCTGTGAAAGCGATCATGAGTAAAAAGGATTCCTCCATTGTGGTAGGACTTCGCATGGTTCAGCATGGTGAAGCGGATGCTTTCGTCTCGGCAGGTAACTCCGGTGCCGTACTCGTAGGCGGACAGAGTATCGTTGGAAGAATCAGAGGAATAGAGAGACCTCCGTTTGCTGCACTTATCCCGACGCAGAAGGGTGTTGCGCTGCTTGTTGATTCGGGTGCGAATGTAGATGCAAGATCAAGCCATCTTGTTCAGTGGGCACAGATGGGCTCCATCTATATGGAAAAGATCGTGGGTATCAAGAAACCGCGTGTCGGCATCCTTAACATCGGCGCAGAAGAAGAAAAGGGAAATGCACTTGTAAAATATACATTGCCGCTTCTCAAGCAGTATTTCACCATCAATTTCGTCGGCAGCTGTGAAGCGAGAGACATTCCGGCGGGTGTATGCGACGTTATCGTCTGTGACGGTTTCGCAGGCAATATCGTTCTGAAAATGTACGAGGGAGTTGCAGGTGTGCTCCTTTCAGAAGTGAAAAAGGGACTCATGTCCAGTCTCCGGTCCAAGATCGGTGCGCTTCTGATCAAGCCTGCTCTTAAAAATACACTGAAGAGTTTTGATTCCTCTGCTTACGGAGGAGCTCCCATGCTGGGCCTGAACGGACTTGTAGTCAAGACCCATGGCAGCGCCAAGGCTAAGGAAGTAAAGAATTCCATTCTGCAGTGTGAACAGTTTGTACGGGAAGACGTTAACGGCAAGATAAAAACAGGAATTCTTAAAGCAAAAGAAGATACAGCCAAAGGAGAAAAAGAGTAATGGAATTTGAAAAATTACAGCAGATCATCTCAGATGTTCTGAACGTAGACATCGATGAGATCACCCCGGACACAACATTTGTAGATGACCTGGGTGCAGATTCACTGGACGTATTTCAGATCATCATGGGCATTGAGGAAGAGTTTGATATCGAGATCACTCAGGAACAGGCTGAGAAGATCGCTACAGTCGGTGATGCCGCTGAAGCTATCCGCAATGCTGTAGGCTGAACCACACAGAAACATGAACACCACATATTGCGGGATGAGGATCCAGGCGATATGTGGTGTTTCGCTAATTATTTAGAGAAAAGAGGAGAATGAATGATTACAGAAGATATCGCCGGTCTTGAGAAGATCATAGGTTATCATTTTAATGATCGAAGCAGACTGGTACAGGCGCTGAGTCACAGTTCTTATGCGAACGAGCATCGTCATCAGACCAAGGGAGATAACGAACGCCTGGAGTTTCTGGGAGATGCTGTACTCGAACTTGTAAGCAGTGAATTTCTTTATCTGACATATCCGCAGATGCCGGAAGGCGACATGACTAAGCTTCGCGCAAGTCTTGTATGTGAGCCGACACTTGCGCTGTGTGCCAGAGCTTTCGATCTGCCCAAGTATCTGCTACTGGGAAAAGGAGAAGAGCATACAGGCGGCAGAAGCAGGAATTCCATAGTCTCAGATGCACTGGATGCGGTGATCGGAGCTATATATCTGGACGGCGGGTTCGACCGCGCTAAGAAATTTGTATGAACATTTATTCTGAACGACATCGATCAGAAAAAGCTGTTCTACGACAGTAAGACTATACTGCAGGAAGTGGTACAGAGAAACTACAGCGAGGATGCTGTGGAGTATGTACTGGTAGGCGAGAGCGGACCGGACCATGCTAAAAAATTCATGGTAGAGGTCAAGATCGCAGGTGAGACCAGCGGCTCCGGAGAAGGCAGTACCAAGAAGGCTGCTGAGCAGGAAGCGGCATATCATGCGCTGATCACACTGAAGGGAAAAGGCGAATGTATCTAAAAAGCATAGAAGTACAGGGCTTTAAATCCTTTGCCAACCGTATCGTGCTGCAGTTCCATAATGGTATCACAGGTATTGTAGGTCCTAACGGCAGCGGCAAGAGTAATGTTGCCGATGCTGTACGCTGGGTTCTGGGTGAGCAGAGTGCCAAGTCTCTTCGAGGCGGTAACATGCAGGATGTCATCTTCGCGGGAACACAGAACAGAAAACCGCTGGGATATGCCTATGTAGCCATCACTCTGGATAACTCAGATCACGCGCTGAAGATAGACTTCGAGGAAGTGAAGGTATCACGAAGACTTTACCGCTCCGGTGAGAGTGAGTACATGATCAACGGAAGTCAGTGCAGACTGAAGGATATCAACGAACTGTTCTATGATACCGGTATCGGTAAGGAAGGTTATTCCATCATCGGTCAGGGCCAGGTAGAAGCTATCCTGAACGGTAAGCCTGATGAGCGAAGAGCGCTTTTCGACGAGGCAGCCGGTATCGTAAAGTTCAAGAGAAGAAAGCTGGAAGCCCAGAAGAAGCTGGACGACGAACAGCAGAACCTGATCCGTGTCAATGATATTCTGTCGGAACTTTCCAGACAGATCGGCCCGCTTGAGAGAGCCAGCGAAAAAGCGAAGGTCTACCTGAAAAAGAAGGAAGAACTCAAGGCATACGATGTCAATATGTTCCTGTTCGAGTTCGAGGAGAGCAGAAAAGCTCTGAACGAAGCAAGAACCAATATGGACAACGCGAATGCAGAGCTGGAAGCTGCCAAGGCTGACAATGAAAAGATCAGAAAACAATACGATGAGGTAGAGGAAGCTATCGCAAGACTGGATGTGCAGGAGAAACAGCTCATTCAGCTGAGAAGTGATAATCTCTTAAAGAAACAGGAACTGGAAGGACGTATCTCCCTTCTGAGAGAGCAGATCCGATCTGCTAAGGAAGGTGAAGAGAGAACCTTGAAAAGAGCGCAGGAAATCGCTGAAGAGATCCTGACGAAGACACGTGACGCGGACAATCTTGCCGAGATCGAAGAGTCGCTTCGAGAGCAGGAAAAAGAGATCAGTGCCAGCAGTATCGAGGAGAAGGATTCCCATAGTGAGCTGGTGATGAAGATCTCTGAGACGTCCAGAGCGTCAGAACAGGTGAGCAGAGATCTTATGGAGCTTCTTTCCTCCCGAAGCAGCCTTCAGGCCAAAGGGGAAAGAGCGGATGCCATGCTGGAGGAAATGAGAATCCGCAAGGCAAGACTGGATGGTCAGCTCATCTCCCTGCAGAGCAGACAGAAGGATCAGGCCCGAATTCTTGACGAACTCGATCAGGAAAGAAAGCAGATCGAAGCTGAGATAGATGAACTCAATGCACAGAGCAATGAGAAGAATGAAGAGCTTTCGAAGCTGCAGGAAGTATTAACGGATGCCAACAGCAGACTGGAAACCGTGCAGGTCGAGTACCATCGTGAATCCTCCAGACTGGAGACCATGACCGGTATCGCCGAGCGTTACGATGGATATGGCAACAGCATTCGTAAAGTTATGGAGCGACGTCATGAGGTTCCCGGACTTCGCGGCGTAGTAGCAGACCTGATCCGTACTGAGAGCAAGTATGAGACGGCTATCGAAACAGCCCTCGGCGGAAGTATTCAGAACATCGTAACCGATGATGAAAATACTGCTAAGAGAATGATCTCTTATCTGAAGAATAATAAATTCGGTAGAGCTACATTCCTTCCGCTCACAGCTATGAAATCGTCATCCGGCATGAGTGACAGAGATATCGCAGGAGAGCCGGGTGTCATCGGCATTGCGAGTACGCTGGTGACTGCAGACAGCAAGTATAATGCTCTTATCAGACAGCTGCTCGGTCGTACAGTAGTTGCGGACAATATTGACAACGCAACTGCATTGAACAGAAAGAACAACTATAAGCTGAGAATCGTTACACTCGACGGCGAACTTCTCAGCCCGGGCGGTTCCATGACCGGTGGTGCCTTCAAGAATACAAGTAATCTTCTTGCAAGACGCAGACAGATCGATGAACTGAAGAAGAAGACAGAAGATCTTAAGAAACAGCTCTATGATCTGAGAACCACCATTGACAATACCCGAGGCAGAAGAAATAACCTGCGAGGAGAACTGGTCGATATCAGCGGAACGCTTCAGCAGAAATTCCTCGAGAAAAATACTGCCGATCTTAAGTGGCAGGAGGCAGAGAAGCTGAAGAGCGATGCTGCCGGCAATATGGAACAGATCGCACAGGAGAATGCTGATATCACAGCAAGATCCAATCAGGCGAGAGAAGAAAAGACAGCAGCTAATCGAGAGATGAAGATGTCCCAGAACAGGGAGACCATCCTCACCGAGAAGCATCAGACACTTTCGGATGAACTGGCTGAGCTCAGACGTAAAGAGAGCGACAGCAACAGCAGAATGGAGCAGATCAGACTTTCCCTTTCTCAGACACAGCAGAAGGCGGAATATCTGAAAAACGACAGGAACAGATTGCTTAGCGAAGTGGAAGCTCTCAAGGAGGAAAAGGCCAGATCTGCGGAAAGCCTTAAAGGCGAACGAGGAATCTCCGAAGGCCGCGAGAAAGAGATCGGAGAGATCGAGAACGGTATCCGGGAAGCTGATGTACATGTTAAGAATTGCAGCGAAGACCTTCAGAGGCTGACAGAAGAAAAAGAAGAGAGAAACAAGCAGCACAAGAGTTTCTTCGAGCAGAGGGAACAGATCACTGAAAAGATCTCGCTTCTTGACAGAGAGATCATTCGTCTGGGCAATCAGACGGAGAAGCTCGATGAAAAGCAGGAAAGCAGAATATCCTATATGTGGGATGAATACGAACTGACTTACAGTTCGTGTCTGCCGCTGAGAAGAGACGACCTGGGCAACCGGGCTGACTGGCGAAGAAATATGCTTGGTCTTAAAACTGATATTCGTAACCTGGGTCCTGTCAATATCAATGCCATCGAAGAGTATAAGGAAGTGTCAACAAGACATGACTTTATGCAGAAACAGCATGATGATCTCATAGAAGCCGAGAAGGCACTCGAAAAGATCATCGCCCAGCTGGATGACGGAATGCGCAAGCAGTTCGTCGAACAGTTCGCAAGAATTCAGGAAGAGTTCAACAAGTCCTTTAAACAGCTATTCGGAGGAGGACAGGGTGCACTCGAACTGGTTGAGGACGAGGATGTGCTGGAAGCCGGCGTCAGAATTATTGCTCAGCCGCCGGGCAAAAAACTTGTAAACATGATGCAGATGTCGGGTGGAGAGAAGGCTCTGACAGCGATAGCGCTTCTGTTCGCTATCCAGAACCTGAAGCCGTCACCGTTCTGCCTGCTGGACGAGATCGAGGCAGCCCTCGATGAAAGCAACGTAGACAGATACGCGGCATATCTTCATAAGCTGACCAAGCATACACAGTTTATTATCATTACCCATAGACGAGGTACCATGGCAGCTGCCGACCGCCTCTATGGTATTACAATGCAGGAGAAAGGAGTTTCCACTCTTGTTTCGGTCAACCTGATCGAAGATGAGCTGGATAAGTAAACATGGCAGAGAAAAAAGGATTTTTTGCCAGACTGGTACAGGGTCTGAGCAAGACCAGAGACAATATCGTCTCCGGAATGGATAGTATATTCAGCGGTTACTCCAGCATTGATGATGATTTCTATGAGGAGATCGAAGAGATCCTTGTAATGGGAGATCTGGGTATTGCCGCTACAACATCGATCATTGAAGATCTGAAGACCAAGGTTAAGGAACAGCATATTAAGGATCCGGCAGCCTGCAAGCAGCTTCTGATCGACAGTATCAAGAACGAGATGGCTGTACAGGAGACTGCATATGAGTTCGAACACAGAAAATCAGTTATCCTTGTGGTAGGTGTAAATGGTGTAGGCAAGACCACCAGCGTAGGCAAGCTGGCAGGCCTGCTTAAGAGTCAGGGCCAGAAAGTGATGCTGTGCGCTGCGGATACCTTCCGTGCTGCAGCAGCAGAACAGCTTGAGGAGTGGGCTCAGAGGGCAGATGTTGACCTTATTCGTGGTCAGGAGGGATCAGATCCTGCTTCGGTAGTATATGATGCCATTGCCGCTGCGAAGGCAAGAGATGTGGATGTGCTGATCTGTGATACAG
>R21__coassemble_2705_pt1 | contig 9726 bp, 4 predicted proteins | sample R21__metabat2_low_PE_028 | metagenome-assembled genome bin R21
GGCTCTTGGTCAGCATGGTGTTAATATCGTCCAGTTTACCAAGGAATTCAACGCAAGAACAGCTGATAAGGGCGATCTGATCATCCCGGTTGTTATCACTGTTTACGCAGATAGAAGCTTCAGCTTCATCACTAAGACTCCGCCTGCAGCAGTACTGCTGAAGAAGGCTTGCAATCTGAAGAGCGCATCTGGCGTTCCGAACAAGCAGAAGGTTGCTACTATCTCTAAGGATAAGGTTCGTGAGATTGCAGAGATGAAGATGCCGGATCTGAATGCTGCTAACATTGATACAGCAATGAGCATGATCGCAGGTACCGCAAGAAGTATGGGTATCGTAGTAGAAGACTGATATTCGTCACGTTGAATGTTAAAGTGGGAGGGATATTCCCGCGATTACCACAAGGAGGTTATTACTATGAAACATGGTAAGAAATATGCAGAGGCTGCGAAGAGTGTAAACCGCGCAACTCTCTATGAAGTAAGCGATGCCGTTGCTCTGGTAAAGAAGAACGCAACAGCAAAGTTCGATGAGACCATCGAAGCACATATCAGAACAGGATGCGACGGACGTCATGCTGATCAGCAGATCCGTGGTGCAGTAGTTCTTCCGAACGGAACAGGTAAGACTGTTCGTGTTCTTGTATTCGCTAAGGGACCGAAGGCTGATGAGGCTCTTGCTGCCGGCGCAGATTTCGTAGGCGCAGAGGAACTTCTTCCGAAGATCCAGAACGAAGGATGGTTTGAGTTCGACGTTGTAGTTGCTACACCGGATATGATGGGTGTTGTTGGTCGTCTCGGTCGTGTACTTGGACCGAAGGGCCTTATGCCGAACCCGAAAGCCGGCACCGTTACTATGGACGTTACCAAGGCTATTAACGATATCAAAGCCGGTAAGATCGAGTACAGACTTGACAAGGCTAATATCGTACATGTTCCGGTTGGAAAAGCTTCCTTCACTGAAGAACAGATTACAGAAAACTTCCAGGCAATCATGGATGCCATCAACAAAGCTAAACCGGCTGCTGTTAAGGGTGCTTACCTTAAGAGTGTCGTTCTGACCTCTACAATGGGCCCGGGCGTTAAGCTGAATCCTGCCAAGCTTTGATTTTAAATAGGAAAGTGGCTGCTACGCAGCTATTTTCCGAATTTTAAAAATTGTTGGCACAAATCGAAAAAAAGAATTGACATAAGGTATCATTGGTGGTATCTTATGATAGATAACTGCCGAAGACAGCAGGTGCCGTAAGGCATAAGGTTTAAAACGCCTGCCGAGGAAAGTTCTTATGTTAAGAATTTTAACCTCTCTGTCCGTGCGGCAGGGAGGTTTTTTTCATGGTCGAATTTCCATGAACACTTCCCTATCGAAGGCGGTAATACAAAATCTACAAGGAGGTGCACCATTTCATGGCAAAAGTTGAACTGAAACAGCCGATCGTTGCTGAAATCGCTGAGAACGTTAAGGGCGCTGAGTCCGTAGTTCTTGTATCTTACAGCGGTATCAACGTTGAGGATGACACTGCTCTGCGTAAAGAACTTCGCGAAGCTGGTATCCTTTACAAGGTATACAAGAACACCATGATGACTCGCGCATTCAAGGGCACAGAATTTGAGTCCCTGACCGAGCTTCTGGAAGGACCGAACGCTATCGCAATCTCTAAAGAGGATGCAACAGCTCCGGCTAGAATCATTTCCAAGTATATGAAGAAGGTTCCGACACTGAATATGATCGGTGGCGTAGTTGAGGGAACATTCTATGACGAGAAAGCCGTTAAGGCTCTGTCAGAGATCCCGGCAAGAGAAGTACTTCTTGGAAGACTTCTTGGATCTATGCAGTCCCCGATCGCGAACTTCGCTCGTGTACTCAATCAGATCGCAGAAAAAGACGGCGGCGTAGCAGAAGCTACAGAAGCTTAATTAACTGCAGACTATTAAAGTCTAAAATTTCTTAAATTTATATCAGGAGGAAAATAAAATGGCAAAACTGTCCACACAGGAATTTATCGATGCTATCAAAGAACTGTCTGTACTTGAACTGAACGAGCTTGTAAAGGCTTGCGAGGAAGAGTTCGGCGTATCCGCAGCTGCAGGTGTTGTAGTTGCAGCAGCAGGCCCGGCTGAGGCTGCTGAGGAGAAGACTGAGTTCGACGTAGAGCTGACTGAGGTTGGCCCGAACAAGGTTAAGGTTATCAAGGTTGTTCGTGAGGCAACTGGTCTTGGTCTGAAGGAAGCTAAGGAAGTCGTTGACGGCGCTCCGAAGATCCTGAAAGAGGCTGCTTCTAAGGCAGAGGCTGATGATCTCAAGGCTAAGCTTGAAGAGCTCGGTGCTAAGATCACTCTGAAATAATTCACGTTAACAACGCGATTATAAGAGAATAAGGGAGGACGTTTAAGTGTGTTCGCATGCTTAAACGTCCTTTTTATTGCAAATCGATATGCCGGCAGTTGTCGCCGGTGTTCAGAAGTCCTGGACATCTGTGGATAAAGACTGTTGAGCAGCGGTGATAACCGGTATAAAAAAGTGATTGACATGAGAATAGAGTGACAGAGGCAGAAAAACTCTTAAAAGTTGCTTGACAATTCTAAGACTCAGTGATAAAGTGTAGGTTGCACTATTGTGCATGACTATGTTTTCAGGGTGCACTATGCCCTATTGTAGCAGATAAACAGCAGGATAGAAAACAGAGGTGAAACATCGATGGAGAAAAACAGGATCCGTCCAGTCAGTACCGGGAAAAGTTTCCGTATGAGCTATCAGCGTCAGAGAGAGGTTATCGAGATGCCGAATCTGATCGAGGTTCAGAAGGATTCCTATCAGTGGTTTCTTGATGAAGGTCTGAAGGAAGCTTTTAACGACATTTCCCCGATTGAGGATTACAATGGCAAACTTAGTCTTGAGTTTGTGGATTTCCAGCTCTGTAAAGAGGACGCTAAATACACAATCGAAGAGTGCGCAGAACGTGATGCAACATACGCTGCACCCCTTAAGGTGAAAGTACGTCTTCACAACAAGGAAAATGATGAGATCAGCGAGCATGAAATCTTCATGGGCGATCTGCCGCTGATGACAGACACCGGTACATTCGTAATCAACGGTGCTGAGCGAGTAATCGTCAGCCAGCTGGTTCGTTCCCCGGGTATTTACTATGGAATTGCTCATGATAAGATCGGTAAAACACTGTACTCCTGCACCGTTATTCCTAACAGAGGTGCATGGCTTGAGTACGAGACCGACTCCAATGATGTTTTCTACGTACGTGTAGACAGAACCAGAAAGGTTCCTGTAACCGTACTGCTGCGTGCACTTGGAATTGGTACGAATGCCGAGATCATCGAGATGTTCGGTGAAGAGCCGAAGATCGTTGCTACACTGACCAAGGACGTTTCTGACAGCTACACCACAGGTCTTCTGGAACTCTATAAGAAGATCCGTCCGGGTGAGCCGCTTGCAGTAGAGAGTGCTGAGAACCTTATCTCCGGCATGTTCTTCGACGCAAGACGTTACGACCTGGCTAAGGTTGGTCGTTACAAGTTTAATAAGAAGCTTCTGCTTCGCAACCGTATCACAGGACATGTTCTGTCTGAGGATGCAGTTGATATGAATACCGGTGAGATCATCGCTGAAGCAGGTACTATGGTTACCCGTGAGATCGCTGATGAGATCCAGAATGCAGGTATTCCGTATGTCTTCGTTCAGACTGAAGAGAGAAACGTTAAGGTTCTTTCCAGCCTGATGGTTGACCTTAAGCACTACGTTGATATCGAAGATCCGAAGGACATCGGCATCAATGAGATGGTTTATTATCCGGCTCTGAAGAAGATCCTGGATGAGAATGAGACTCTGGAAGAGCAGATCGAAGCGATCAAGCGTTCTATCCACGAGCTCGTTCCGAAGCACATCACTAAGGAAGACATCTTTGCTTCCATCAACTACAACATGCACCTTGAGTGGGGCGTAGGAAACAGTGATGATATCGACCACCTGGGCAACAGACGTATCCGTGCCGTAGGTGAGCTGCTTCAGAACCAGTACCGTATCGGTCTTTCCAGACTGGAGAGAGTAGTACGCGAAAGAATGACAACTCAGGAGCCGGAGGGCATCACTCCGCAGTCCCTGATCAATATCAAGCCCGTAACTGCTGCAGTTAAGGAGTTCTTCGGATCTTCACAGCTGTCACAGTTCATGGACCAGAATAACCCGCTTTCCGAGCTGACTCATAAGAGACGTCTGTCTGCACTTGGACCTGGCGGTCTGTCAAGAGATCGTGCCGGATTCGAGGTTCGAGACGTACATTACTCACATTACGGCAGAATGTGCCCGATCGAGACTCCTGAGGGACCGAACATCGGTCTTATCAACTCTCTGGCATCCTATGCTCGTATCAATGAGTACGGTTTCGTTGAGGCTCCGTATCGTGTTATCAATAAAGATGACCCGAAGAACCCGCGCGTTACCGATGATGTTGTTTATATGACAGCAGACGAAGAAGATAACTATCATGTAGCTCAGGCTAATACCCAGCTGGATGAGAATGGTTACTTCGTACATACCAACGTATCCGGTCGTTATCGCGATGAGACACAGGAATACGAGAAGAGCATGTTCGATTACATGGACGTATCTCCGAAGATGGTATTCTCTGTCGCTACAGCACTTATCCCGTTCCTGCAGAACGACGATGCTAACCGAGCTCTGATGGGTTCCAACATGCAGCGTCAGGCCGTTCCGCTTCTGACAACAGAGGCTCCGGCAGTTGGTACAGGTATGGAAGTTAAGGCTGCTGTCGACTCAGGTGTCTGCGTTGTTGCCAAGAGCAACGGTGTTGTTGAAAGATCCGAGTCCAATCGTATCGTGATCCGCACTGAGGATGGCAACAGAGAAGAGTACAAGCTGAGAAAGTTCGTACGAAGCAACCAGAGCAACAGCTACAACCAGAGACCGATCGTCTTCAAGGGCGACAAGGTCGTTAAGGGTGATGTTATTGCCGACGGCGCGTCCACATGCAATGGTGAGATCGCTCTGGGTAAGAACCCGCTGATCGGTTTCATGACCTGGGAAGGTTACAACTACGAGGATGCTGTACTTCTGAGTGAGCGCCTTGTAATGGAAGATGTTTACACATCCATCCATATTGAAGAATATACATGTGAGTCCCGTGACACCAAGCTCGGTGCCGAGGAGATCACAAGAGACGTTCCGGGTGTCGGCGAAGATGCACTTCGTGACCTGGACGAAAGAGGTATCATCCGTATCGGTGCTGAAGTCCGCGCAGGAGACATCCTGGTTGGTAAGGTAACACCGAAGGGAGAGACAGAGCTTACAGCTGAAGAGAGACTGCTTCGTGCGATCTTCGGTGAGAAGGCTCGTGAAGTTCGTGATACTTCTCTTAAGGTACCGCACGGTGAGTACGGTATCGTAGTTAGCGCTAAGATCTTCACCAAGGAAAACAGTGATGAGCTTGCACCGGGAGTTAACCAGTCTGTTCGTATCTACATCGCTCAGAAGAGAAAAATTTCTGTAGGTGATAAGATGGCCGGACGTCATGGTAACAAGGGTGTAGTTTCACGCGTGCTTCCTGTTGAGGATATGCCGTATCTGCCGAACGGACGTCCGCTGGATATCGTTCTGAATCCGCTGGGTGTACCGTCCCGAATGAATATCGGTCAGGTCCTTGAGATCCATCTGTCTCTGGCAGCTAAGGTTCTCGGCTTCAACGTTGCATCTCCGATCTTCGATGGTGCGAACGAGAAGGACATCGGCGATACACTTGAACTTGCTAATGACTATGTAAATCTCGAGTGGGATGAATTCCTTGAGAAACATGGTGAAGAGCTTCTTCCGGAAGTAAAGGATTACCTGTGGGAGAACAGAGCTCACCGTGCTCTCTGGAAGGGTGTTCCGATCAGCCGTGATGGTAAAGTTCAGCTTCGTGACGGACGTACAGGTATTCCGTTCGACGGTAAGACCACAATCGGTCACATGAACTACCTGAAACTGCATCATCTGGTTGACGATAAGATCCATGCTCGTTCAACAGGACCGTACTCTCTCGTTACACAGCAGCCGCTGGGTGGTAAAGCTCAGTTCGGTGGACAGCGTTTCGGTGAGATGGAAGTATGGGCTCTGGAAGCATACGGCGCAGCTTACACACTGCAGGAGATCCTGACAGTTAAGTCTGACGATGTCATCGGCCGAGTTAAGACATACGAAGCAATCATTAAGGGTGAAAACATTCCTGAGTCCGGAACACCGGAGTCCTTCAAGGTACTCCTGAAAGAGCTTCAGTCTCTTGGTCTGGATATGCGCGTTCTGCGTGAGGATGGTTCTGAAGTAGATATCATGGAATCTGAAGAAGATGCTGATATGCGTTCTATCAACTCCATCATTGAAGGAGACAGACGTTTCGGCGAAAGCAACGAAAGCTTCGGAAAGCATGGCTATTCTACTCAGGAGTTCAATGAGGATCAGGAACTGGTCAACGTTGAACCGGAAATGTCTGAGGAAGATCAGGAAGTAGAAGCAATCCTTGATTACGACGAATCATCTGACGATGCAGGCATCGACGAAGAGTGAAAGGAGTACTGTAATGCCGGAAAACAAGAAAAATGAAACGTATCAGCCGACAACGTTTGATGCGATCAAGATCGGACTGGCATCACCGGAGAAGATCAGAGAATGGTCTCACGGTGAAGTAACAAAAACTGAGACAATTAACTACAGGACTCTGAAACCGGAAAAGGACGGCCTTTTCTGCGAACGTATCTTCGGACCCAGCAAGGACTGGGAGTGCCACTGCGGCAAGTATAAAAAGATTCGTTATAAGGGTGTTATCTGTGATCGCTGCGGCGTTGAAGTAACTAAATCTTCTGTACGCCGTGAGCGCATGGGTCACATTGAGCTGGCAGCACCGGTTTCCCATATCTGGTACTTCAAGGGTATCCCGTCCAGAATGGGACTTCTCCTGGATATCTCTCCGAGAATCCTGGAGAAGGTTCTGTACTTTGCTAATTACATCGTACTTGATGCAGGAGAGACAGATCTTTCCTACAAGCAGGTACTGAGTGAGAAAGATTACTCTGAAGCCGTTGAGAAGTGGGGCGTTGATGCGTTCCGCGCTCAGATGGGTGCAGAGGCAGTAAGAGAACTTCTTGAGACTATCGATCTTGAAAAAGACTCTGTAGAGATGAAGAAGGAACTTGAGACTGCAAGCGGCCAGAAGAAGGCTAAGATCATCAAGAGACTGGAAGTTGTTGAGTCCTTCCGTGAGTCAGGCAACAAGCCTGAGTGGATGGTAATGACAGTAGTTCCGGTTATTCCGCCTGATCTTCGTCCGATGGTACAGCTGGATGGCGGACGTTTCGCAACATCCGACCTGAATGATCTGTATCGCCGTATCATCAACCGTAATAACCGTCTGAAGAGACTGCTCGAGCTGGGCGCTCCGGAGATCATCGTTCGTAACGAGAAGAGAATGCTGCAGGAAGCTGTAGACGCTCTTATCGATAACGGAAGAAGAGGTCGTCCGGTAACAGGCCCGGGTAACCGTGCACTTAAGTCTCTGTCTGACATGCTTAAGGGTAAGTCCGGACGTTTCCGTCAGAACCTGCTTGGTAAGCGTGTTGACTATTCAGGACGTTCAGTTATCGTCGTTGGACCGGAACTGAAGATCTATCAGTGTGGTCTGCCGAAGGAGATGGCTATCGAGCTGTTCAAGCCTTTCGTTATGAAAGAGCTGTGCGCTAACGGCACCTCCAACAATATTAAGAATGCTAAGAAGATGGTAGAGAGACTTCGTCCGGAGATCTGGGATGTACTGGAAGAAGTTATTAAAGAGCATCCGGTTATGCTGAACCGTGCTCCTACTCTGCATCGTCTGGGTATCCAGGCATTTGAGCCGATCCTGGTTGAAGGTAAAGCTATTAAGCTTCATCCGCTCGCTTGTATGGCGTTCAACGCCGACTTCGACGGTGACCAGATGGCTGTACATCTTCCGCTTTCCATGGAAGCTCAGGCAGAGTGCCGCTTCATGCTGCTCTCTCCGAACAACCTGCTGAAGCCGTCTGACGGTGGTGTAGTTGCCGTTCCGGCACAGGATATGGTTCTGGGTATCTACTATCTGACTCAGGAACGTCCGGGCGCTAAGGGTGAGGGTATGATCTTCAAGAACCTCAACGAAGCGATCATGGCTTATGAGAACGGATATCTTACCCTCCAGTCTCGTTGTACAGTACGTATGACCAAGACTATGCCGGATGGCACTGTAATCACAGCACCGGTATCCTCAACACTGGGACGTTTCATCTTCAATGAGATCATCCCGCAGGATCTGGGCTATGTAGACAGAACTATCCCGGGCAACGAGCTCAAGATGGAAGTAGAGTTCCTGGTAAGAAAGAAACAGCTGAAACAGGTTCTCGAAAGAGTTATGAATACACACGGCGCAACCAAGACCGCTGAGGTTCTGGACGCTGTTAAGTCTATGGGTTATGGATACTCAACAAGAGCGTGCATGACCGTAGCAGTCGCAGATATGATCGTTCCGCCTGATAAGCCGGAACTGCTTGAACAGGCTCAGAAGACTGTAGATAGAATCACACGTAACTATAAGCGTGGTATCGTTACAGACGAAGAGCGTTATAAAGAAGTTATCCAGACATGGCAGGATACTGACGCAGTTCTTACTAAGAAGCTGCTGAATGGTCTTGACAAGTACAACAACATCTTCATGATGGCTGACTCCGGTGCCCGTGGTTCCGATAAGCAGATCAAGCAGCTGGCTGGTATGCGAGGCCTGATGGCTGATACAACCGGTCACACAATCGAGCTGCCGATCAAGTCTAACTTCCGTGAAGGTCTTGACGTACTGGAATACTTCATGTCTGCGCATGGTGCTCGTAAGGGTCTGTCCGATACAGCGCTCCGTACCGCTGACTCAGGTTACCTGACCAGACGAATGGTTGACGTATCACAGGAACTTATCATCCGTGAGACAGACTGTGCTATCGACAGAGCTGAGATCCCGGGTGTATGGGTATCACAGTTCGCAGATGGTAAGGAAGAGATCGAGAGTCTGGAAGAGCGTATTAAGGGAAGATTCTCCTGCAATACCATTACAGACAAGGACGGCAACGTTCTCGTTAAGGCTAACCACATGATCACACCTGCAAGAGCAGAGAAGATCATGAAGTACGGTGTTGACGAAAACGGCGAACCGTTCAAGAAGATCAAGATCCGTTCTATCCTGTCCTGTAAGTGCCAGCACGGTATCTGCGCTAAGTGCTACGGTTCCAACATGGCTACCGGTGAGCCGGTACAGGTTGGTGAAACTGTTGGTATCATCGCAGCTCAGTCTATCGGTGAGCCGGGTACACAGCTGACCATGAGAACATTCCATACCGGTGGTGTTGCCGGCGGCGATATCACACAGGGTCTGCCTCGAGTAGAGGAGCTGTTCGAAGCACGTAAGCCGAAGGGTCTTGCAATCATCACAGAGTTCCCGGGTAACCTGGAGATTCGTGATACAGGCAAGAAGCGTGAGGTTGTTGTTACCAACGACGAGACAGGTGAGTCTAAGGCATACCTGATCCCGTTCGGTTCCAGACTGAAAGCTTCCATCGCCGATGGAGCTAAGACCTGGGTAGATGCAGGTGACGAGCTGACAGAGGGTTCAATCAACCCGCATGATATCCTTAGAATTAAGGGTGTTCAGGCAGTTCAGGATTATCTGC
>R21__coassemble_2708_pt1 | contig 9721 bp, 6 predicted proteins | sample R21__metabat2_low_PE_028 | metagenome-assembled genome bin R21
GCCACAGTGAAAATATCTATGAGATCCACTTTATCCCCTATGGGGTCGGAGATGTAAAGGCAGGGAATCTGCACTTTACTGCCGGGAAGAATACACTATTTGTCACCGGACCGCACATCGAACACGAGCAGACGCCTGATCCTGCCAATCCAATGGCTGAATACTGCATCTTTTTTCAGGTCACTCCGGAAAAAAACTCTTCCGGACATAACTTTTCTCCTGCTTCCGTTTTCTACGACACCAGACTCTGGTACGGGCAGGATACGCATGGACTGGAAAGACTTATGCCTCTGCTGTTTACGGAACTGGATCAGAAGATGTTCGGCTACATGGAAAACGCGGAGGCCTTGCTGCGCGAGATCCTGACAGCAGTCGTGCGCAATTACAGAACCGGAAATTATACGCGGAGCACAGTCTCTGTCAAGGCTCCCCAGAACCATATCCAGCTCATGATCGATGAAAGCTTTCTCTATGAATGCGGAACCCTTACTCTGGATATTCTTGCCGGTCGTCTGGGGCTTTCTGCCAGACAGACGCAGCGTCTGCTGAAAGAGCTCTACGGGCAGTCTTTCCAGCAGAAAAAAACAGCTTCGCGTATGTCTCTGGCTTACTCTCTTCTGACGACAACAGAAAAGAGCATCACAGAGATCTCCGCGAAGCTGGGATATTCCTCTATTGAACATTTCTCGACTGCATTTCGTAAGTATACAGGGATCAGTCCGCTTTCTTACCGTGTAAGTGCGCGTCAGTGATCGGAGCATTCTCTGATAAGTATTCATTTTTCAGATCGATATCCATCGATTTTCCCGCATTGACAAGGCTGTTCTGTAATTTTATATTTTTCCATATACACTTACGAACCGCAAAAAGGAGGCGTTCCTTATGTCATTAATACATGATACATATCCCACCCCTGTAATAGCTGCTGTTCAGGCAGCTCCTGTCTACTTCGACCGTGAGGCCTGTCTGAAGAAGGTCCGTGCCTTAACGACCGAAGCGAAAAAGAACGGTGCTGATATGGTCGTTTTCTCCGAGTCCTTTATCCCGGGGTTCCCTACCTGGGTCCACATGTTCGCACCTATGGATCAGCTGAATCTCTATACCCGCTTCGCCGCAAGTGCAATTGAGATCCCCGGCCCTGCATTCTATGAATTACAGCAGATCGCCCGTGACAATCAGATCTTCCTTTCCATCGGCGTAACCGAAAAGGCTCCTTCCGAGAGCATCGGTGTTATGTGGAATACCAATCTGATCTTCGACCGCCAGGGCAATATGATCGCCCGCCATCGCAAGCTCCTCCCGACCTGGTCTGAGAAGCTGATGTGGTCCTTCGGCGATGGTTCCACCTTGAATGTTCATGACACAGAGCTTGGTCGCATCGGTGCACTGATCTGCGGCGAAAACACGAACCCACTGGCTAAGTATGCGCTGATCTCTCAGGGTGAGCAGATCCACATCTCTACCTATCCCGCTTGCTTCCCTACTTCCCGGGAACCAGGCAATGGTCAGAGCTACTTCGACACACTGCTCGTTCGCGCATGCGCCATGTCCTATGAGGGAAAAGTATTCACTGCTGTTTCCTCTCAGGCCATGGATGAACAGGGTTACGAAGTTCTGGCAAATGGAAGCTCCGAGATCCGCGATCTTCTGGACAAGCTGACCTATGGCGGCACATTCGTGATCTCTCCGTCCGGCACCTTCTGCAGTGACATTCTCCGCGACAATAAGGAAGGCATCGTATACGCTCAATGTGATCTGTCCAAGGAGATTGCCCAGAAGTGCATTCACGATGTTTCCGGAAGCTACCAGCGTAATGACGTTTTTACTTTCGGCATCAATAAAAAACATCTGCAGCGCGCAGAGATCAGTACGGAAGGCAAGATGGACTTGGATCATCTGGCTTATATTCCGGAAGAACTGCGCTAAATCTGAAAAAAAGAAATCCTTGAACTTAAGCTTTCACTTAAGTTCAAGGATTTCTTTTTTCAGGAGTTCAAGATACCTTTCTCCTGTCGTGCTTAACGCCATCCCCGCCTTCCGAAGGCAGCCAACCGTCTCCATTGCTTCACGATCGTCATATGGGATCGCAATCAGCTCAGCAGACGTTTCCCTGAAGAAATGATCTGCAGAGTAATTCGGTAAGTCCACCCCGATGGTAAACGCATTCCCGTTTCTTATCATTGCCATTTTCGTTGCCCTGTCGCACACATGGATATTTCTCGGAAACATCTTGTAGAAAACATTTTCTTCCGTGTATACGCTTGCTGTTTCTCCCTGGTCATATGTAACGTATGGGTATTCTGTCAGATCAGACACTCCCAGCCGTTCTCTTCCCGCCAATGGATGCTGCCTGTTCAGAAACACGAACTTCCGCAGTCTGTCCAGTGCAGTAAACTCCAGTTCCTTCCTGTTATGCCTTTCAATCAGCGCCAGCTGCTCATCTGTCACCGCTATGATGCCAATCTCACTTCTGCCTGAGCTGATTTCCTCCACAACATTGAACAGGGTTTCCTCTCTGATACACAGGTTGAATTTCTCATCGCTGCATTCCCCGGTCAGTTTACTGAAAGCTCTTACAGCAAAGGGAAGATGACTGGTCGCAACCGAAAAATAATTGTCTGCAGGACTTCCGCCGGCGTATCGATCCATCAGAGCATCGGAACGCTCTATGATTTCCTGGCAATATTTAAAACAGTCCTCCCCTTCGGGTGTCAGGATGACTCCCTTTTTGCCGCGGGTAAACAGATGCACTCCCAGTTCTTTTTCCATCTCCTGAAGTGCCGTGGAAAGCGTTGACTGACTGATAAACAGCTGTCTTGCCGTCTCAGATATCGTTTTTCGCTTTGCTGTCTCCACAAAATAGCGCATATTCTGCAGCTTCATTCTTTCCCTCCGCTCCTGTATATCGCGTTTTAGGGGACTGTCAGACGGCAGCCCCCTTGTTTCATCATTTATAAGCTTTCATAGTTTATGATTTTATATCGGCTACACGTCCCTCAAGTCTTGGTGCACGGGAAACCTGTTCTCCTCTGATCTTCTCGATGGAAGTCTTCAGCATCTCTACTGCATAGTCTGCATCTTCCTCTGTGTTGTCCATCCCCAATGTTAATCTGAGTGTTGCACCGGCAAGCTGTTTATCATATCCCAACGCCAGCAGCACATGATTCGCCTCCTGTGAAGATGCTGAACAAGCTGATCCGGAACTGATGCAGATATCCCTCGCATTCATTTCATTTACTACCAGAACACTATGCTGAATTCCCTCCACTGTAAAGGAACAGAATCCCGGCAGACGATTGACCGGATCCCCTGTTTCCAGAACTCCCGGTATCTCCAGAATTCTTTTCGTCATTCTATCTGCCAGACCATTCAGATATGCCATATTTTCCTGCATTGCTGCTGTGTTTTCCTCCAGCGCATGCGTTAATCCAACGATTCCCGGTACATTCTCTGTTCCGGAGCGCCCCTCTTTTTCCTGGCCTCCGCCTGTCATATAGGCCGGCAGCCTGGTCGGAATTCTGCAGAAAAGAACTCCGCTTCCCTTGGGACCGTTGAATTTATGTCCTGAAATGGAAAGGAAATCTACCCCAAGATCATGTGCATTGACCGGAATATGTCCAACTGCCTGCACTGCATCCGTATGGAAAAGTACGCGGTGCTTTCTTGCTACTGCTGCCAGCTTCTTGATATCAAGTACCGTTCCGACCACATTGTTCGCCATCATGATGGTAACCAGGATCGTATCCGGTCTGATGGCCTCTTCCAGCTGTTCCGGAGTGATCTGCCCCAGATGATCCGGCTTCAGATAAGTCACTTCATATCCGTCTTCTTCGAGCTGCTGCAGGGTTCTTCTCACCGCATTGTGCTCAATTTCTGTTGATATGATGTGTTTTCCTTTCGCTCGTCTCAGTCTGGCTGCTCCTCGGATCGCCCAGTTATCGCTCTCGGTTCCGCAGGAAGTAAAATAAATCTCTGTCTTAAATGCCCCAATACACTTTGCAACACGTTCTCTGCATTTTTCAACCGCATTCTTTCCGGTCTGTCCATAACTGTAAACAGCGGAGGGATTTCCGTAATCTGTCGAAAAATAAGGCAGCATCTCCTGCAGAGCGCCATCCGAAACCGCAGTTGTTGCAGCATGATCCATGTAAATCCTTCTCATATACTTTCTCCTGCATGTCTGTTTTTATTTATTTTAACCTGCTTTGGATCATAATGCACTAAGACAGCTTACAGCTTCCTCAATTTCCGGAATGTTCTTTTCGATCCTCTCACCCTTTAATCCGGCCAGCATCACTACCGGATCTGCCGGTACAGAAACCAGAATATGCTCCTTATGCTCAATACTTTCTTTTACGATTGCCGTCTGATTCTTATCTGCCTTATTAATGATAAAGCGAACGGTCTTGCCAAGCTGACTTGCCATGCTGTAGATTTTCTCAGAAAGCTGAATGGACTCATAAGACGGATCGGCTACCATCAGAATGATATCCATAAATTCATCGAGTCCACGACCAAAGTGCTCCACACCTGCCTCTGTATCTGTTATCAGCACATCATCTTCACTGAAATCCATATTCTCAACGAAGCCTCTTGCAATGAAGCCCATCGGACAGCCGCATCCCTCACCTGCATCGACGATTTTTCCCATAGACATCAGCATGATATTTCCGTCTCTTGTAACATATTCTTCCGGAATATCAGCGATCGTCCATCGTCTGTCGAAAAGTGCTTTTCCGCTGTTCTTATATTCCATCACAGAAGCTCTTCCGCCGAAATAGCCGGTGAAATCTGCCGGCAGTTCCATGCCAAGCTGTCTGTATAAGCCAAAATTAGATTCATCTGTATCGATCACCAGGACATTTTTTCCCTGTTTTGCAAACTCTCTTGCAAGCAATGTTGACAGTGTGCTTTTTCCGCATCCACCTTTACCGCAAAGTAAAATTTTCATCTCTATTTATTTCCCTTCCTGATACATCATTAAATTTATGCATATAATTTTACTGCATAAAAATAAGGCAAATAAGCCCCCTATGGGGTTATTTGCCTTAGCTGTTTCCAATGATGTTCCATCGTTTTTTTCGATGGTTTTAGTTTCTTATACTTTTCTCAGAATATCATCCTTCTGAACATCGAACGGGATCTCCATGGTGATGATCTCCATCGGATGGTTGGCTCTCTCTGTCTTCACGCCATCCTTGTCCCAGAAGTTCTCTACGGTAAACTCTTCATTTACTTTTCCAGGCATCAGAGCTTCCACGCGATCGCCTGCGACAATGACGTTACGGACCTGAACATGTGCGATCTTCGTAGCTGCATCGTAGTCCATGACTGTACCGACAAAGTCATGGTTGACGGAAGCATTTGAATAGCTGTGATAGATGATGCTTTCATTTCCCGGTCTCTGGGCATAGAAGCCAGGGCAGACTTCGCGGTTCTCACCCTTGTTGATCTCACGAAGGTGATACTGCAGCCTTTCCTCAGACATCTCACCGTCACAGTCGTACAGTTCATCGATCAGATGTCTGTATCCTGAAACAACAGAAGCAACATAGTACTCCGACTTCATACGGCCTTCGATCTTGAGGGATGCCACACCGGCTTCCATCAGATCTTTCACATGTCTGCCTGCCATCATATCCTTGGATCCGATGGTAAAGAGATCCTCATCTGTGCTGATTTCCTTCTCGCCGTCCATCAGATGATACTGCCAGCGGCAGGACTGTGCACAGCCGCCGCGGTTCGCATCTCTCAGCGTCATGCGGTTGCTCAGGGTACATCTGCCGGAATTATTTACGCACATGCCGCCATGGATAAAGGCTTCCGTTTCAACCGGACCCGGCTCAGTGCTCTCTCTGGCCTCTTCCATAGAACACTCTCTGGCCAGAACGACACGGTCTACATGGTTCTCTTCCACCAGCATCTGCGCAGTCATGGAGTTGGTTACTGACATCTGTGTGCTGCAGTGTACCTCCAGCTTCGGAGCTGCTTTCTTGGCCAGTTCCATGATAGAAACGCTGGCTGTAATGATAGCTGTAACCCCGGCTGCCTCCAGCTCCTTCAGATACTCTTCCAGACCTTCGAAGTCCTCGTTGTGCGGGATGATGTTGACTGTAACATGGATGTTAGAGCCATGCTCTTTCGCATATGCGCATGCTTCACGGATGTCATCCATTGTGAAGTTGGATGCACGGCTTCTCAGTGAGAAGGACATGCCGCCAAGATATACAGCGTCTGCCCCATAGTTGATCGCTACTTTCGCGCGGGCCAGATCGCCTGCCGGAGCCAGCAGTTCCGGCTTCTTCAGAATTTTCTTATTTAACTGTTTTCTGTTCATAATATCCCGAGTCAAGACGTTCACTGCTGAACTTCTCTCTGTATTCCTTTCCCACTGCTGCCGGATCTGCTCCGTCAATGATCATTCTGTATGCACGAACTGCCTCTGCCTGTGCTTCAATCGAAATATAGCTTCCTGTGATCAGGAGCCCTTCCGGCTGGCTCTCCAGCACCTTTCCGATAAAGTCGAATGAATCGAGCACGTTATCACTGTAGATCAGTGTTCCCGTTTCATCTTCGTAGATCGGCATATCTTCTTCCCGCTTGGTTTCGATGATAGACAGACTCTTCTTTCCTGCCAGTTCCTCTTCCAAATGGAAGTTTTCCTTATAAGAAGATAACAGTTTTCTGTAAGAACGGGACATCAGTGTTCTTCCGTGCACTGTTACGACTGCCTTATGTCCCGCTGCCGCGATCTCCTCTGTCTCCTGAAGGGTCAGGAGCGGAGAAATGGAGATGCCTCTGACATTTCTTGCAAGCCACCATGCTGCATCGTTGATAGAAGTCATCAGGGTCTCCGGATCATAGATCAGACGGTCCACGATACCATACTTTTTAGCCATCATATACAGGGACGGATCTGCAAAGAAAACAGCGTCCACATCCATGGATGCCAGAAACGCCATCATCGCATCTGCCTCATCCAGCATGCCTTCATGCAGAGTCAGGTTGGCCTGAACACCGACTTTTCTGCCATGTTCTCTGATTACGGATGCTGCCTGCTCCATCTCTTCTTTCGTCAGTTTCTGAGCCGAGGTGCTGCTCAGACCTTCCGGGGAGATCACTATCATATCTGCGCCTGCATCGAGCAGCTGCTGCAGATCCTTCAGATCCTCCAGGGTCGTCATCAATTCTTTCATATATTATCCTTTACAATCCATGTTGTCGGGACTTATCGTTTCTCATTGTGTTTCCAGTCTTAGAATATACCCGAAAGCATGGTGCTAGTCAAAATGTTTCTGAAAAGACTATGGCGGCTGACTTACGCCAGCCGCCATGCGGAGTAAAACTGTTGCCATACAGCTATATGCTTAAACAGGGCTGTACAAGGACCTGTCAGAGCCAATTGATCATGATCACGCGATTCCCTTGAACTCGTAATCTGCATCCTCAACAGCTTTCTTAATAGCCTCTTCGGATACTTCTCCGGATACTGTCAGAACTGCAGTACCGTTCTCGTGGGAAGCAACTGCACTTTCAACACCCTCAAGCTTTTCCAGTGCTTTCTTAACGCTTGCTTCACAATGGCCGCACATCATGCCGTCGATCTTAACTGTCATTGTCATGTCGTTTCCTCCATTCTGCTCATCCAGGCTGAGACCTACATAATCGTAATCCGCGCCTTCGATTGCTGCTTTGATTGCTGCTTCATCCGGCTTTGTTGTGTATGTGATCGCAACCTTTCCGGTTGTATGGTCTGCGGAAGCGCTCTCAATGCCTTCCAGTTTTTCCAGTGCTTTCTTTACAGTTGCCTCGCAGTGTCCACACATCATGCCTTCTACTGTTACTACGCCTGTCTTGCCTGCAGCTACTGTTTCTGTCTTCTGAGCTTCAACCTGCTGCGTCTGTGCAGCCTGCACAGCTGCTTCTTCCACTACAGTTACCTGCGCTTCTGTTTCCGGAGCTGCGCTGTTGCGCATCTTGTGATCATGCTTTGCATCATGTACCTTGAACAGGTTCAGTCTCAGTGCATTCATGCATACGGTGAAGCTGGACAGGGACATTGCTGCTGCTCCCCACATCGGATTCATGCGAATGCCGGAGTAGAGACCTGCTGCCATCGGGATCAGAAGAACGTTATAAGCAAATGCCCAGAACAGGTTCTCATGAATATTTCTCAGGGTTGCACGGCTGAGACGGATCGCTCCTGAAACATCAGTAAGCTTGGAGTTCATCAGAACGACATCCGCAGAGTCAACTGCAACGTCTGCGCCTGCACCAATTGCAACACCGATATCTGCACGGGTCAGAGCCGGTGCATCGTTGATGCCGTCACCTACCATGGCAACCTTTCCGCGCTTCTGAAGGTCACGGATCACCGCTTCTTTTCCATCCGGAAGGACACCTGCGATAACGCGGTTCACACATGCCTGCTTACCGATTGCCTGAGCGGTACGCTCGTTATCACCGGTCAGCATAACAACTTCGATTCCCATATTCTGCAGTTCTTTTACTGCCTGTGCAGAGTCGCTCTTAATAACGTCAGCTACTGCAATGATACCAAGGAGCTTTCCTGCTCTTGCGAAGAACAGCGGTGTCTTACCTTCCTCGGAAAGTGCGATCTCCTTCTGAGCCATCGCATCATTCACTGCTGCAACAGTTCTGATAAACTTACCGGAACCTGCATACAGCTCCTGTCCATTCTGCTCTGCTGCGATACCGTTGCCGGCGAGTGCACGCCAGTTCAGGATCGGGTATGCCGGGCACGGCTCGTTTTCAACAGCTGCGATAACAGCCTTAGCCAGCGGATGCTCACTTCGAACTTCCATCAGATATGCGATGTTCAGAAGTTCTTCTGAAGTAATGCCATCTGCAGGGATAATATCAGTTACTTCCGGCTTTCCTGCTGTGATAGTACCTGTCTTATCCAGTGCAACGATCTGTACCTTACCTGTGGTCTCCAGAGACTCACTTGTCTTGAAGAGAATACCGTTCTTGGCTCCCATGCCGTTGCCGACCATGATGGCAACCGGAGTTGCGAGGCCGAGTGCGCACGGGCAGCTGATTACCAGAACACTGATCGCACGTTCAAGTGCGAATGTTATGGTCTGTCCCTTGAACATCCAGATCAGGAGCACTGCAAATGCAATGCCGATAACCGCCGGTACGAACACGCTGGACACACGGTCTGCAATACGCGCGATCGGCGCCTTGGTTGCTGCCGCATCACTAACCATCTGGATGATCTGTGAGAATGTGGTATCCTCACCGACACGGCTTGCTTTCGCACGGATAAATCCGGACTGGTTGATAGTAGCTGCGCTGACGCTGTCGCCTACATTCTTGTCAACCGGAATTGACTCACCGGTCAGGGCTGACTCATCAACGGCAGTCTCGCCTTCAATAATGACACCGTCCACCGGAATTGCTTCACCCGGTTTTACGATAAAGATGTCTTCTGCCTTCACCTCATCGATATCAACGGTTACCTGCTGACCATCACGTTCGATCACGGCGGTCTTCGGTGCCATCTTCATGAGGTTCTTCAGCGCATCTGTGGTACGTCCCTTGGACAGGGATTCCAGTGTCTTACCTACAGTGATCAGGGCCGGGATCATAGCTGCTGTCTCGAAATAAAGCTCATTATGATAGACCTCCATGAGGTCCATGTTGGCCTGACCATTTGTAATCATGACGGTCAGCTTATAGAAGATATAAAGTGACC
>R21__coassemble_2714_pt1 | contig 9712 bp, 2 predicted proteins | sample R21__metabat2_low_PE_028 | metagenome-assembled genome bin R21
GTTCAGCGATGATGCTGACTTCTTCACCTGTGATGACCTTGGCTGAGTCAGCTCCACCTGAGGTGATAATGGAGGAAGAACTGCTATCAGATGATGAACTTCTGCTGGATGAACCGGTCGAAGAGAATGAGGATCGATTGGCTGAAGAACAGGAGACTCCCGAGGAGGATACAACGCTTGAAGAGGAACTCATTGAAGATGAGAACCTGGAAGAAGTTATATGGAATGAAATGGATGCAGTCGATGAGCCGGAGATCATGGATGTATCGACCATGTCGACTTCAGCTGGGATCGAAGATAAGTCAGGTGATACGATCCAGCTTACTGCAACTGGTGGAGAAACTTCGGAAATGAGTCTTACAGAAGGCTCATATGATCCCATTGTATCTTGGGGTTCATATGAGTTCACCATAACAGCGACAGGTTACAACTCCGATGACCTGACCTATGAGTGGTACTGTAAGCCTTACGATGCAAATGAAGCAAACGACTACTGCAAGATGGAGCAGGAAGAAAGTGCAAAACTTGTTGTCGCAGGGAGCAGCATACAGGTTTATAACGAATATATCTGTCTTGTAAAGGATCCAAGTACCGGTGCGACCGGTCGTTTTCAATATACGTTGACAGCAAGATCGAACACTCAGGTCAACTACTCCTTTACTTATGACGATGCGGGAGTGCTCACAGTGGAACTGTATCCTTACGATCCGACTGGTTATACGGATGCAAGTAAGTACGAGGCATGGCAATGGAACTGGCTGGACTCGTATGGAAACTTGAAGACGTTTGATAGGTCCGGGGTAGATGGCAATCCCACAATTGAATATTTGAACGATACAAATACTTTGGCTAAGATCACAAACCCAGAGACGATTTATGGATTTCAAATCAGATGGATGACACCGTATCTAACCAACCTGCCCATAGAGATTTTGAGTCCGTCCCATTCATTTAAGGTGATCTATGATGCGAACGGCGGTGTCTTCAATGATGGAACTTTAACACGAACCATGCACTATCAGAAGTCTGACGACAGTAACACACCGACCACTTTAGCCTATAATGATACTCCATTCCAGAATGTTTCCTATCAAGACCATTTATTACTGGGGTGGTCAACCTCAGAGGATGCAACCACAGCTGATGCCATCGACGTACCAATCGATTGGCAGCTGAGTAATCAATTGAGGTTGAACCTTCAGAATGATATTACACTATTCGCGGTCTGGACCGATTCCATACAGATCCATACAGATGCAAATGGTGGAAGCTTCAAGCTGAGTACGGCCAAGGTGGATTGGAATTTACTACCTGGAAGTGTAATCTCGAACAAAGCCTTATCGGATGTAGTCAGGGACGGTTATAAATTCGGCGGCTGGGGATTTTCACCGGACGAAGTCCTTGCTCGTACCTCTGTAATCGTGCAGAAGTCCTGTACGCTGTATGCAATCTGGATTCCGGAGTATCCGCTTCAAATAACGGCAATAGACTCTAACAATAATCTGCTGAAGTATGGTGGCTATATTGAACTAGAAGAAAATCAATCCTTTGAGATCTGTGTGGATGGACAGGAAGCGTCCGCTAATCGAAGCTATCAGTGGTTCAAAAGAATTGGAGAGGATGGCGAATATCAAAAACTTGAAAATGCCAGTACGAATCGTATAAGAATCGAAGAACCGACGTTGCGAGAGGATTATATATGTCACGTTGTTGATATAGTGAACGGCCAGTCCGGTACATTTATGTGTAGTGTAGGCTTACGCGCACCTCTTGCGTGCGACGCAACAGTGACGCCAGACGAGGATGGTACGCTGTATGTAGACATGCGAATCACGGATCCAAGTCTGCGAACACAGGCGAGCGAGTATACCTATTGGTGGACATGGACAGATGAGAAGGGTTGGAAATACACTTTTCTCAAAGCAGATGGATATACATATGTTCACACTCGGGACTTTGAGTTCCTGAATGAGGAGCAGACCAAGATCAGAATTGCAAACGCACAGGACATCGTCAATCTTGAGGTTACGGTGAATTCGCCCTATATGTACAGTTCGAGGTTTAGCATCCATAATCCCATGGCTGATAAACCTTGTACCCATATCTGGTCAACGTGGACGACAACGAGGGCTTCAACATACACAGAGAAAGGTACAAAGACCAGAACCTGCAGTGAGTGTGGTGAAGTAGAGAGTGCAGAAATTCCTATGTTGCAGAACGATCAGCAAAGCACACAGGCACTTGTGGAACAAGAAGCGTCGCAGACAGCTGATCCGGTCAACACTACATCAGTGGCTTCAGTAGAGGCTGCGATAGTTAATGCAACCGATGATAAGGATCCGGTGTCCTCTGTATTTGGCCTGCTTCAGGCGAGAACCGGTAAGATAACCAAGAGCAGCATCAAGATCACCTGGAAGAAAGTTCCAGGGGCAGTGAAATACCGGGTCTACGGGAACAAATGCGGACAGAAATATGTGAAGCTTGCAGAAGTGACGGGAACAGCATTTGTGCAGAAGAAGCTGAAAAAGGGAACCTACTATAAATATCTCGTCGTCGCGGTCAGTGTATCAGATGAAGCACTCACTACGTCCAAGACTATTTATGCATCAACAAAAGGCGGTAAGTATGGGAATTACAAGAAAGTAACCGCCAGCAAGAAGAAGGTATCCGTTAAGCGGAAGAAAACTTTAAGCCTGAAAGCTAAGGCAGTGGGGACGAAAGTAAAGCGTCATCGTAAACTGGCTTATGAATCAAGTAATCCTGCAATTGCTACTGTATCCAGGACAGGAAAGATCAGAGGACTGAAAAAGGGCACATGTTATATCTATGCATATGCCCAGAACGGTGTATACGCAAAAGTAAAAGTAACTGTGAAATAAATGCTGTATAGAGAGGGTGGCGGTATGAAAAACACGACTGTAAAACGACTATTGGCATGTTTTATAAGTTCAGCGATGATGCTGACTTCTTCACCTGTGATGACCTTGGCTGAGTCAGCTCCGATCGAGACAGACATGGAGGCAGAAGTCTCTGCTGAGATGGAAGCTGAGAATGACGAAGAGTTGCAGGGAGAGGAAGAACTGTTACAGGAAGAGGAACTTCTGCTGGATGAGCCGGTGGAGGTTAGTGATGCTCTATCCGGGGAAGCTGTATCTGTTCCTGAAGAGGTTGATTATGATTCGCTTGAAGAGGAACTCATTGAAGATGAGGTTCTGGAAGTAGAGGCGCCGCTGGAAGAGGATGCAGCACCTGAGTTATATGATCTGTATACAGAGGGAGAACAGGAAACAGAAGCTTCCAGGGAGAATGCAGGTACGGAACAAGCTGACAATGTTCTGGTTCTTGGGGCAGAGCCGGTTCCGGTAACGCTTACCGAGAGTGTTACATTTGTGAGCTTTTATTTCACACCTGAAGAATCCGGATGGTACCAGTTCTATTCAACAGATATTGAGACAGGTGATCCGAGAGGAAGCGTGTGGCGTGTTGAGGATTCATACTTACTTAATCAAGTGAATAATTCGACAGGTTACTATGGTCTGGACACGAAGAATTTTTCGGTTCCCTGTCAATTGGAAGCGGGGAAAAAGTATAAATTGAATTCCACTGATGAGGGGGCAGATGATGCCTATTTTAAGATAGGTATCAAGAAGATGCTTCACATTACGTTGAATCCGGGACCAGAAGGGGGAATCGGAGAAGCAAGCGATCCTGTAATGAATGAAAGTGATGTGGAATCTTCGGTCTCAGTTAGTGTGGCAGGTTATACAAGCGACCCGATTGAGTTGTATCTTAATCCGCTTGCCACCGTATCCAGGATTATGGATAAAGGCAAGTGCGTTGTCCCGACGTGTAATAGCAAGCTCAAGCTGTTTGGCGGATGGGCACTGGAAAGTGATCCCACGACGCCGCTGTCTGAGGAGACTCCATTGACTGACGGGGCAACGTATGTAGCTGTGTATAATGACTACACGGAATATACGCCGGGAGACTGGGTAGATATAGAGACACGGTTCGGCGTAGATGCAGGCTTTAAATTTGCAGTAACAGATACCACATACTACCATCTATATATTCAGTTAGATGATAGCTGGGGAAGCAGTTCTTTGTCCGGAAAAGTGTATATTCCGGATGCTAATGTGTCAACGGGAGTTGTGCCCAGATGCAATTTTGACGTATCAGGCACCGAGATATCTTCAGAATCGCTAAGCATCCTGGAAGGTGAAACTGCATATGTATGGTTGGATACCAGTGCTTTTCGGGATCATAAAAACCTGAAGATAGCGATCATCCCGGATATGATTATCACGCTCGATCCGAATGGCGGCAAAACATATGGTGCGAAAGCAGACAATACACCGGATCTGGATGGAGGCCTTAGAGAGGGTAGGGAAAGTCTGACGTTTGCTTATGATCATCCGGTAACATTGGAGGATTTGAAAGGGTTTGACGGGCAGGGAGACTATCCATTTGCCGGATGGGGAATCAGACAGGAGGATGGCAGTCTCAAGCTGATAGACAGCACAACTAAGATTACACAGAGTACAACTCTGTATGCGGTTTATGATCCGAGTCAGGGCGCTGAAACGATCACCAGAGGACAGGGGAAGGCAGTAGACACCTCAGACAATAAAACTGTTACATATCAATTTACACCGCAAGAGACAGGCGAATACTGGATCTACTCTGATATCGGAGACAAGATAGATGTAGATCCTATGGTCTGGATTTATGACCGGTATGGTGGGCTACTGGATAAAAATGATAACTCCTCATACAATCAGGGATACACTAGAAATTTCTTCGTATCTATAAATATGCAGGCAGGCCAGACTTACTATATCAAGACAAGTACCGATGACCAATTGCATGGTACCTACAATGTGTATCTGACGAAAGTCGGAGAGGTGCAGCTGTGCGGAGACGGGAAAAAGATATTCTACAGGGGGGATGAGGTAACAGAACAGATCACGGTAAAATATGCGATTGATACCGCCGGACTGCGATGGGACTATCAGGGATACGAGATTGATGATTATTCAGAAGATGTAGTTCTGCTAGGCTTTAAGGATCCGACAGATGCATCCGGAATGATCGAAAATTGGGATCTTTCCTATCTGAAAAACGTGGATAGCTGGGATCATAAGCTCCACCCTGTTTATGAGAATATGTTCTACGTGACAGTAGATCCTTGTGACGCTTCTGTTACTGATCGTTATGATGAGACAGATTTAACTGAAGCGAAGAGAATCAAAGTTACCGATGGTGATAAGATCGATCTGCTTGATGATAGATTCAGCGTTGCTTCCAGTGATGTCTGTACTTTCATAGGCTGGACAGATCAGCCGCCTGTGGATGTGTCAGGTAATCCGGTAGAAGGACGTACAGCTTTGTCGGATAATGCACAGCTTGCGGAAGGTAAAACCTACTATCCATTGATGAATGATATCAGGCGAGGCGCACTGCAGCTGAATGTGCTTACGGATGTCCAGCTGGACAGAGGGGATAGGGTACGCTATACATTTACCCCGGATACGGACGGCCTCTATTATGTTTATTCGGCCATGAGCGGGGATGATTATGGATATGCTTACATGGAAGATGAAAACGGGGAAGACCGTGTGTCCGCTAATAACGAAAGTAGCGAGTACAGCAATGAGTTCCATCTGTATCAGGAACTCAAGGCCGGAAAGACTTACTATCTGTATGTTTATACATATGATGGATTGGTGTGCAAAGTTGGCGTGAAGAAACTGGTGAACGTGAAATTCCATACTGCAACCGGTATATTAAGAAGTTCATATAATATATATGATTATATAGGATTCGACTACGCGATCCAGCTGGAAGCAGGTAAGAAGTTTAAGGAGGCTTCTTCTCAGATTGCACTGGCATATGTTCCCAGTGGAATGAAATTCTCGGGATGGGGAATAACAGGGGCTGATGGTCAGATACAGCTGCTTTCAGATGACACTGTGGTGAATGATGACATATATGTTGAAGCGAAATTTGATCCTGTAGATACGGTTAAAGTTACATTTGTCCTTGGAAAGGATCAGGATACAGGGGAAAATGTGAAACTTGTTCAGGATGTCAACGCAGGTGAAAAGATGGATCTGACGCCTATGGGGGCTTACTCCTGGTACTACATGGCAACTCCAGGTGTCAGATATCTGGTACAGAATAAAACATATATGGGATGGGCACAGAGTGAGGATTCGAAGGTCCTGACATCGATTATGCCTGAGGATGACCTGATTCTGTATCCGATCTTCGAAGATTGGATTATGCTGACGATTGACCCAGGGGATGGTACGGTCATATTTGATGGGAATGAATATAAGGAGAAATTTCAGGTTCCGATGGCGGGAAGTATGTCTCTAAACGCCATGCTTCAGTACAACGAGATTACTGTAACGCCACCGGAACGTAAGGAAGTCAGTGGATGGACCTGTGCAAGTCGGCAGGGAACGCTTCTTGGGAATAGTGATATACTTGATGAAGCGATCGGCGAGCTGACACCGGTCTATGAAGATGAAAAAGAGGACATTGTTGTCACGCTTGATTTCGGTGATCATACAAGGGAGTATGAAGTGAAATCCGGAAGCAGTCTGGTGGATATAAGGTATGATGGGCTCTCGTACAAAGAGAGTACGGCTCAGAAGCTGTTGAAGGGGTTCGGCACCACGGAAGGCGGCGAGGAAGTATTAGCCTTTGACAGTAATACAGGATGGGACAGTTTCCTGCCGACAGAGGATATCACCTTGTATCCGGTCTGGCAAATCCGCGATATGGTGACGATCCGGTACGAGGACCAGTACGATAGTACGCATAGTGAGTATCTGGGAAGGGGAGAGCTGCTTTCGTCACTGGAAATACTGAGTTTAGTAAAAGTAAGCTCTGATGGAAAGAGGCCGTTTGATCACTGGCAGATGAAGAAGACAGATGATGCATCTTCGGATTGGGTAGATCTGGGCAGTCTGAACCTGACGATCGATGGGCCGGTGACACTGCGGCCTGTATACAGCGATGCTGCAATCACGATTACGGTGGAAGCTGGTGAGGGCAATACATTTGCCAATATGCGAAAGGTTAAGGCTTTAACAGTAAAACCAGGGACTAGGTTCGGACAGCTTGAAGTCCCGGCGCTGGCACCGAGAGCTGATGGTTATGTATTCTCGGGTTGGACAGATGAACAAGGCAGGGCTGTGACGGATACGACAGAACTGAATGCGGATCTGGTCGTTCGTGCGGTCTATAAGAAGGGCAGAAGTATCACACTTGATGCTCAGGGCGGACAGATTTATGGAATGGATGCACGTGGATATACGGATACATTTACATTCGCTGTTCCGACAGATGAGGTCGTTTTCCTGGAGGACTATATTCGGGACCTTCGAGAAGTGGGTTACGCTGAGTATATGTCGTATGGGCTTCGGGCATGGGCAACTGAACCGGGAAAACCTGCGAAAGCAATCGGAAGGGATTCTGAAGGTGAGTGGTATCTTCCGGCCGGTCAGAATGATGTAACGCTTTATGCGATTTGGCTGGTGGATTCTCCTTTGGTCGAACTGACGATAGATGCGAATGGCGGTAAGGTAAAAAATGTTACCATGGTGGGCTATGCCGGGGGAAGCAGCACAACTTATAGTGTTTCTGTACCCCAGGGCTTCGCGGTTTCGGACCTGGTTCTGGACACTACATGGATCAATAAATACTTTAGCAGAAGCGGATATATTGGAACAGGTCTGACATTGGGTTTCGATGGGAAGATCTTGTCGGAAGGATACGAGGTGACAGAAGATACCTGTCTGTATGTTCAGTGGGCAAAAGCATCTACGATCATACTGAATGCGAACGGTGGATATTTCTCGGAGTACAATAATAATGAGCTGAACCGCCTGCAGACAAAGGTATTCTCCGATGTAGGCGGCAGTGAACTGTCGGAGGAGAAGGAACTGAAGCTTTATCATGCGGATGGCAAGGTACTGGCAGGATGGATGCTCCGGCCGGATGGAGAAGAGGCGGCTGTTGAGAAGCCGATTTTCCCGGAGAGCGGAGTGCAGACGTATTATGCAAAGTGGGTAGATGCCACACCGGTTACGGTCGGAGTGCATTCCACGGATTATCTGATCTGGGCGTATGATCCTGCAAGTGGAAGAGCTTATGAGAACATTCTCTCCCATAGCTTTAATATGACCACAGGGCAGGAGTTAAAAGCGGATATTATTGAACTGCAATCCAGGTCTGGTTCGAAGCAGAACCAGGATATGTTCCTGGAAGGTGTCTATGCGGATGAAGCGCATACGGTGAAAATTCCGATCGGCAAGAGTGAGTATGGCACGCTGCAGATCACGGATGGAGTTTCGATGGCCTTCAAGCCGCTTAAGAGTGTGGAGCTGTATCTGAATATTGTTTCCGGTGTGTATGCGAAGTTTAATGTGACAGATTCTGTGGGAACAATTACGGTAGGCGATCAGACCTATGGACCGGACGACAGAGTAATACTTCTGCCGGGAACGTTACTGGGAGATGTGAAGGCCGATGATGTGAGCGAGAAGGTGACATTTGTCGGATGGACAAGGATGCCGGGCGGAACTGAGGCATTGCCGGCAGATACGGTGATCGGAGAGAATGCGAGATACTACGCTGTTTATCATACTGAAGAAGTGGTGACACCGATTGAACCTGGGCCTGGTGGTGACGGAAATACTGCACCGAAGCCGACTGGTAATGGAGATGCTGCACCTGCACCTGCAGAGCCTGCCGGACCGGCTGTCGGCGAAGAATTCACTGACGGCGCAGCGGGATTCGTCTACAAGATCACATCTGACACAGAGGTTTCTCTGGTCAAGTATGTAGGCAAGAAGACTAGTGTAACGATCCCGGCGACTGCAAGCTATAAAGGGAAGAAATTTAATGTTACTTCCATTGCGGCAAATGCATTCAAGAACAAGAAGAAGGTGAAGAAAGTCACCATCGGCAAGTACATCAGAACCATCGGCAAGAATGCCTTCTACGGATGCAAGAAGCTCAAGACTGTTACGTTCAAGGGTAAGGTCGTTAAGAAGATCGGCAAGAATGCGTTCAAGAAGATAGCGAAGAAGGCGACCTTCAAGACACCGAAGGGGAAGAAGATCAAGGCTAAGTATAAAAAGATGATCAAGAAGGCTAAGCCTTCGAGCGGAGCAAAATATAAGTAAGAACTGAGAGCCGTGGGAGAGATCCCACGGCTTTTTAAAATATCAAACCTAAATCGTAAGAAAATGTAAACGACCTGTGAACACTAAAAGAAATCAAACTTTATTCGTAATTCACTGAATGGATTCCTTCTATTTACGGCTGTAAAATGAGACCATCAAAGGTTGATCAGAGGTGATCGGCCAGCAGGTGTCGGGAAACCTGCTCGGATCAAGTTCCCGGAGAATATTAATGGGTTACGGTCAGAAGGGCCGCGAAAAGGAGGAAAAAAAGTTATGACTAAGAAGATGCTCGCAACTATGCTTACAGTTTCAGCTATCGGTGCTCTTGGCTTTGCTATGAGTGCTCAGGCAGATGACCTGATCAAGGTTGGTATCATCAACAACGACCCGAACGAGTCCGGCTATCGTACAGCTAACGATAAGGACCTGCAGGCTATGTTCTGTGAAGAGAACGGCTACGATGCTCAGTGCGCATACAGCGTGAAGAACGATGAGCAGCTCACAGGAGCTCA